>TARA_B110000459_G_scaffold203875_1_pt1 | contig 10562 bp, 8 predicted proteins | sample TARA_B110000459 | Tara Oceans TARA_B110000459 (sample SAMEA4398296) | marine metagenome | biome: Polar Biome; feature: [SRF] surface water layer (ENVO:00010504); material: water (ENVO:00002006), including particulate matter (ENVO:01000060) such as... | depth 5 m | reverse complement strand
TACTTAAGCTTTAATCTCGTTTTAAGGCTATACGACAAGCGACACAAATTAAACAAAGCTCTTGAGCTTATTGAAGCGGCGCTTTTGACTTTAACAGAAAAGGATTATATGTTTTTATTACTCCAAACAGATGTTCTTTTTGAATTAAAGGAGTTCGGGAAAGCGATGTCTATTTTGAATACGATACAAAGCGATGAAAAAAGGATTGTCATAGGTGTTTTAGAACGCAAAGGAGACCTTTACTTTAAACAATCAAACAATACCGAGGCATTGAATTATTGGAAGCAATGCAAAGAAGCAGGGGGTGATTCTAAAAAACTTTTTGAGAAAATTAAAACGGGTGTTTATGCTGAATAAGACGAAATTTTTATTTGTTGTTTTATGCTTGTTTATTTCGGGGTGTGCCAAACAATGGACTGATTCGGAAACAAAACCAGAGAAGCTTCCCAAGCTTAAACAGAAGGACTTTATTACCAAACTTGATAGTATTTCATTGGGCTCACCCAAGTTTATGTATACCAAGCTTAAGGTAAATTACAAGGAGGGAGACAGAAAGTTTTCGTTCAAAACAACATTAAAGAATGCTCAAGATTCAGCGGTAATTGCTTTGGTTTCTTTTGCGAGAATCCCGGTTTTTAGTGCTTTAATTGACACTTCATCGCTCACATTAGTCAATAAAAAGGACAAATGCTACTCCAAAGACCTGTTGCTTAATTTTTCTAAAAAGTCAGGTGTAGATTTTAGATACGACAATATAGAGGAGGTTATTTATGGACATGCAATAGGCTTCTCAAAGAATAAAAAGTACCACATGCTCAATGACCCGTTTAACTATAAATTGTCTTCTCATCGTAAGGGGCAAAATAGAAGGCACAAGGATATTGTATATACCTACAACCTTCATAAAAATCAAAAGCATTTGGAGTCTACCCATATTCAGATACCGTTTGACTCTGTTGAAATCAAGGTGAATTACCTTGAATGGCAAACCTCAGAGGGGTATCTTCTTCCCAAGAAAATAGTATTGAATCTTCAAACACCAAAGGTTTCTGCCAACATTCAGATGGAGTATACCAGAATTGACGTACTTACACCAGAGCCTCTATTTTTAATTATACCCGAGAAATATGAAAAGTGCGATTAAAATTCTTTTGTTTGCAAGCCTCTTTTCATCTGGAGTATTCGGTCAGGTAAAAACAGCAAACTTAAAAAAAGAGCAAAAAAAACTAGAACGTAAAATATCGAATACCAAGAGCTTATTAAAAAAGATCGCTAGTACGAGAGCGGAGTCCTTAAGTGAGCTGCAGCTGATCAATAATCAGATACAGAGCCGAGAAGACCTCCTACGCCTTTTCGACCGACAGGTAGTTCTCGCTGAAGGGTTCATCCGCCAAAAAGAAACCGATGTTGCGACACTTAACGAGCGGGTATTGAAGCTTAAAGAGCAGTATAAGGCAATGATTCTTCATTCATATAAGTCAAGAAATAAAAATGGACGTATGATGTTCGTTCTTTCTGCTGAAAATTATTACGAGGCTCAAAAAAGAAATAAATACCTTAAAAATGTTACTGCCTTACATAAAAAACAGGTTGCACTAATTGCAAATGACCAACAAAAAATAAAGTCAGAAATAGCTGCGATTGAATTAGAGAAATCGAGAAAAAAAGAGGTGCTTACCCAAAAAAGGCTTGAACGAGAAGAAATTGAAGTCGATCGAGAAAAAAAGGAACAGGTTTTAAAGATAATTCAAAAAAAGGAAGCGCAACTTTTAGCAGAGATTAAGTCGAATGAAATTAAAAAACAGCAAATAAAAGTGAGAATTGCTGAAGCCATCAGAAAAGAGCTCGCAGAAATAGAAAGAAAGCGAAAAGAAGCCGCACGAAAAAGGAGGGATGCGAATACTGGAATAGCTGAATCTCCAAATTTTACGGACGCATCCTCAGAGGGAAAGATAGTAAGCAAGAACTTTGAGAAAAACAGGGGGTCATTGCCATGGCCCGTTGAGGAAGGCGCGATTACAGAGCGTTTTGGAAAGAACAAACACCCTTCTTTAAATGACGTTTACACCAACAATAATGGCGTTGATATCTCCTGCCGGACAGGTGCTGAAACCCGTGCTGTTTTTGCGGGAAAGGTAACGGCTGTTTTCCCTATTGCTGGAGCGGGAAAGGTGGTTATTCTAAAACACGGTAATTACAGAACCGTATATAGCAATCTTAAGGAGTCTTTTGTCTCCATAGGAGACGAGGTTAAAATCAAGTCTAGTTTAGGCGTTGTTATGAATCAGGATAGCGGTTTAGGACAGCTACATTTTGAAATTCACTTTGTAAGTGGTTTGACAACCAAAAGTCTTAATCCTTCTCTGTGGGTGGACTTGTAATCTTCTGTTCTATCGACATGGCAACAATCATAGCGCACATAGCCCAAACCGGCACTGCTGCTTTGTCGGTATCAAGATAATTATTTAAAAAAGCATGAATGAAATACGAAGCAAGCGACACGATAATTCCCATGATTAGAATTTTCATATCGTCGCCCTGCTCGTATTTATAATACAAACGTATTGCAGAATAAAATATGGATGCGACGACAGCTATGAAGAGCAACAGGCCCATTAATCCCGATTCAGATAGGGCTCCTAAATATTCGCTATGGGCATTCCCCATATCACCGAAATTGGTGGATATTATAGTTAGATTTTCAGGGTCTTGAAAAGCGGCATATTCAAAGGCATATGTTCCTGGACCAAAACCAAGACCTGGTTTTTTTTTGAACATTTCGTAGGCGCAATCCCACCTGTTTATACGTTCTAAATTTGACGCATCCGTTGTGACATTTGCGGCACTTTGTATTTTTTCATCAAAAGCTTCTGTAGTATGTTCGTGCGTGTTTTTTGCAAGAGTCATTTGAATATTGTCCCACTGAAGATATAGGCCCAAAAACGCGAGAAAACCACATGCTAACAGCACCTTTAAATTAACCCTAAAGTATACGACACCACCAACAACTATGGCGCATAAAACACTGAGCCAAGCCGCTCTTGTATAGGAAAATATTAAGCCCATTAATAAGATGCCATTAATAAGAATCAGGAAGGCTTTAGAAAGTGCAGGCCTTCCTTTTTGGCGAAGCAATGAAAGGCTTAAGGGAAGGCATAGCGCAATAATAGCACCGTAGATTGTATGGTCTTTGAAAAAAGGCCACATGACCCAGTGTCCCTCTTCTTCGCCAAAACCATAAAGGGAATGATGGGCTACTGTAAAACACACCACAAGGCTACATGAAACAATGAAATACCATAAAAATTTAACCCTGTTTTCCTGATTCTTAAAAAAATAAGTTCCAAAAATGAGAATAGGAACAATGAACCAGAGCTTAGACAGTAAGAATTTAAATGAAACGATAGGCTCTGAACTGGTAATAGATGTGATCAAAAGCCAGATCAAATAAGCGGAAACAGATACAATTATAGGTTGCTTCCAAATTCTAGAATCTAAAAAAGGGGTTTTTAGTTGTAAAAAAAGAAACCACAACATAAAGCCGAAAAGCAAAGGTTCTGTCGGCAGGTATAAGCCAAATCCATCAACGTATTCTTCAATATTTACTGAAAAAGGGGTTAAAAAAGCAATAAATAAGAAAAACTTCTCCGTTTGAAAAGTAGCAAGATAAATGAAGAGAAGTCCAATAGGGAAAAAGGCGAGGTATTCGAGCCTCATCCAATTAAATAATGCAAAAATAGCCGTTAAAACAAGGGTACTAAGGGCTATTTTTATTTTATTGCCGATTGTCATTTTAAACCTTCCTCTTTAATTCTCTATACCGTTCGATAATTAGTAAACAAAAGACAATGAAGATAAATGATCCTACTGCAGCAACAAGTGTTAAAATAAGTCGTTTCGGTTGGTCTTTGCGATCTGCAATATCTGCGCTTTGAACAATAAACTTGTGGCTAAAATTCGTAGATGCATCTGACTCAGCTTGTTCATAGGCAACTTTGAAATCTTCTAGTTTGCTAATTTTTTCATTTCGAGATCTTTCCAGTCCGTCAAATAAGGATCCAGAATTTGAATTGACATCAATCTTTTTTCGAATCTCATCTTTTTCTTTACTGTTTTTCGAGTCAACTAGTGCTTGAAATAGTCGCGATCTAACATCCAATGAAACCACACCTAGTTTGGCGAGACTGTCCATTTTTGTAAGGAGCACCTGGATTTCGTTATCGAGTTGCTTCTTTTTTCTTTTTGTGATTTCGAATGCGGGCAGCGCTCTTTCTTGAATCATTTGATTTTTTACAGTGTCAATAAGGTTGACTACGGCGTTTGCCATTTCTGCTGCAAGCTTTGGATCCTCGTCTAAAACGTCAATTTTAATAGATCCGAAACGGGTTCTCTCGAAGGAAAAGTGACCTATAAACGCATTGTTGAGCTTAAACATTTTGTTTGGATCTGAATCACTGATATCGTAACGATTAATTAAATCGTATTTTGATACGACATAATCACGAATACGTGAAGATTGTAATATTTGAACAAGTTGTTCTGCTTGGTCCTCTTCTCCAAAGTCCATTGAAGACGCCTTCACATTTCTAGATTCATAAAATGAAACGGAACTAGACGCGGACGGAAAAACAATTGCTGTTGACAAAAACAACGGCGTGATCAGAAAAGATAGGCCATAACTGGCAATAGTTACAAAGAAGGTAAATCCAATCACTATTTTTCTTCTTCGGAACAAGAATCCTAGTAATTTTTCTCTTTCCTCTGTTAAATTTAAACCTTGGTTTTCCATTGTTGACGTTTGTGGTTACGAAAATAGAACATATAAACACAAGTAAAACTCAATTAGCAAGAATTTATTTGAATTTACCGGAAGAGACAAATAGTTTCTTAAGTGCTTTGAGATCAATCAAGGACAGGAGAAAAAGAGCCGAGACCCCTAGAACAATTTGAACAAGCATCAGGTAGGACGTGTTTTGTAAAGCGTCACTTACGACATAAAGACCAATGATTAAGCCGCCTATTTTTAGCAAACCCTTAGGTTTTCTTGGCATGTCAAACTTATAGACACAATAGATAAATTGAGCAATTGCCGTCAATCCTTGTGTAGCAAACGTAGCAATAGCTGCGCCAAGAGCTCCATAAGTAGGAATCAGTATTAAATTAATTGTAATGTTGGCTACAATCCCTATTGCGGAAATTGAATTTAGAATGGTTAAGTTTCCATTGGCTGTTAGTAGCGTACCAAAAATAAAATTCATGCCTATTGGAAAAAACCCAAGCATCAGAAATTGAAATGGTCCTACGGCATCGTTTATGTCGTTATAAATCCAACCCAAAATAAGGGGGGAATTATAGGTTGTAACAAAAACAATAATGACGATTCCTCCTAATAAAAGATTCGCAGAGGTTTTTACAAGTTCTAAAACCACGGCTTGAGATTGTTTTAATTGTTTAGAGAAGATAGGGAACAGTAGGCCTGCGAAAATCATTCCGAACATGAAAAGAGCGTCTAATAATCTAAACCCTTGGGCGTATACACCTGCTTCGTAAGCCCCATTATTATGTATTCTCTCGAGCATTACGCCGTCAATTCGCGTATACAAGAGCATCAATACTATCAACAAGGCATAGGGCCAGCTTTTGCGTATTAATTGAAAGCCAAACTTAAAATCCCATTCAAGGTATGGTCGCTCTATGTGTTTCAAGAGTAATAAAAACCCAACAATAAGCGTTGTGGTATAGCAAAAAGTTTGAATCCAAATAAACTCTTGAATCCTAATCGTCTCTGGTGCAAGCGAGGAGAAAAGCCAAATACCACCAACTATAATTAATAAAAACCGATCAAGAATAGAAATGAAGGCATCTGTTTTAAAGAAGTGAAAACCTGCAAAATGACTCCTTAGATAGGCAATACTGAGTACTAAAAATTGATTTAGTATAAGGAACCCAAGGAGGGATAAAGGCCTTCCTGAATACCCAAGAAACAAAGCCAGAGAGAAAGTGAAAATGGAATAAATAGAAAATAAAAGCAGGCGAAATGTAAAAACGCGCCCAAAGTATTTTTTGATTTTTTCAGGGTCTTGTGCTAAGTTTTTTGTTGTATAATTATTAATCCCGAGGTCTAGTAGTGTGTTGAATAAAACCGATAAGTTTAAAAGAGAAAAGTACAAGCCGTAGTTCTCGGGCCCAACCCTATTTTGCACTGCAGCATCAATACCAAATAATGCAATCGGCTTTACAAGTAGGTTCAAAAGAACCATGAGTAGTAAATTCGAAAAAAAGATTCTTTGCATACTATTGCTTTACAAGCAACTTAAAACCGATACCATGTACATTCATGATTTCGATATTTGAGTCGTCCTTAAGCAATTTACGCAATTTGGCGATGTAGACATCCATACTACGGCCATTAAAATAGTTGTCGTCTCCCCAAACAGCTCGCAACGCCGCTTGCCGGTCAAGGAGTTCATTTTGGTTTTTAACGAGTAGTCGCAATAATAAATTTTCTTTTGTGGTAAGTTTTTTTGGCCCCTCTAACAAATGAAGAATTCTAAGTTCGGGCTCATAGGCGATCGAACCGACTTTTATCTTTTGTCCAATATTCTTCTGCTTTGCTTTTGTTCTATTAAGAATAGCATTCATGCGTGCGAGCAGCTCTTCCATTGAGAAAGGTTTTGTTAGGTAATCATCGGCCCCGATCTCAAAACCCTTTAGTTTGTCTTCGCTCATTGCTTTTGCCGTGAGAAACAGAATAGGTATAGACTTGTCAAGCTCTCTTACCTCTTTTGCTAAAGTAAATCCATCCATTTCTGGCATCATGACATCGAGAACCATAAAGTCAAATTTATTTTTAGGATCATTAAATAGATCGTATGCCTGCCTGCCATTTCTAGCGAGTTCGACAGTAAATCCTTTGTTTTTCAAATAAGTCCACAGAAGCTTTCCGAGATTTTCATCATCTTCAGCAAGCAGAATATTTATGTTCGAATCTTTCATGTATTTATTGTTATCTCAAAAGTTGTGCCCTTTCCATATGTGCTGTCGACTTTAATGCCCCACCCATATCCATCACAGACCTTTTTCACATAATTAAGCCCTAAGCCAAATCCTTTTACATCGTGTACATCTCCCGTTGGAACACGGTACAACTTGTCAAATATTTTGTTTAAATATTCTTTTTTAATTCCTATTCCTATATCGGAAAAAAGTAAAACGACGCTATTTGTATTTTGTTTTATTTCTAAGCTAATTTTCGCTGGTTCGGGGCTGTATTTGATTGCGTTTTCTAATAAGTTGGCCATAAGGCTTCGAAGATGCGACTCTTGAGCATAAACAATAATTTCTGAATCTGATGAGGTAAACTGAATGTCATATTTTTCTGAATCCACCCTGAATTTTGCGTTTTTGACAACGATGGATGCAAGTTCAACGAGCTTTACGGGCCCGCCGTCCCAAATTAAATCCTTTCGTTCGAGAATAGAGTTTTGTAAAATATTTTCTACTAAGGCTTCAAGTCTTTTATTTTCTTGCTCGATCATACTTAGGTATGGATCTATAAAAGGGAGGTGCTTTTCATCTAAGATATCGGGGTCTTTTAAAGCCTGACAGGCCAGTGCGATTGTAGAAATAGGTGTTTTAAACTCATGGGTCATGTTAGAAACAAGACCTGCTTTTATTTCTGATAGTTTTTTTTGTTCGACGATTGTTTTAACCATGAAAACAAGTGCTGCGAGGACAATACAAACGACGAGCACAGCGCCTACGATCGCGAGACGCATTTCTTTAATTAAAAAACGCTTATGATTTGGGAAGGAGATTTCAAGGAACAAGGATTCACTGACGGGGTTCTCGGGAAAGAGCCTAGTTTTGTTTTGCCCTTTTTTAGAGCCATTTATTTGATAACGATTGGTCGGGTTTTCAAATTGAATAGCACCGCCATTGCTATTAAAAACACAAAAGATAAATCCTTTTGGGAGTCTTTCTTTTTTGATTTCAAATGAGATAATTGAATCTAAAAACACCACATCAATTCTTTGCTGAGGACTTTTTAAGACATTGTCTTTAAATGCTTCAAGCATCATTTCGTTAATATACTTTGCTTTTTTAAAGATCTGCTGAACCGCTTGCTGGTTTAACTGAAGAGAAAGACTGCTTGAATCACTACCTTTGATCATACTAGGAGCGTTATTGAAAACGTCTTGAATTTCTTTATAATTTTTTGCTAAAACCTTTTGCTCTGTGCTGAGACCGGTAAGAGAATCGTATGCTTGGCCGCGAATCACTAAATACTTTTCACGCTTCCCATTATTAACAATAATTGTATCGCTTACACTTACAGACTCCTTAGATGACGTCAATGACTGAAACTCTGACTTTAAAACATCTTGGTATTGGAGACTAAAATCTTTATTAATAATTTTCATGTAACGCCTATAGTCCTCTGCCTTTTCATGTTTGAAGGCAATCTTATTTTGAAAGGAGCTGATTTTAGAATCTAACTCTTTTCCTTTTTGATTATAGGTACTGTAAAGCTGGTAAGATTGAACAACAAGAAGGCTTAGCATCGATGCTGCAAGAAGTATAACGGCTAAATTGATTTGTTTGGTCTTCATGTTGTGCAACGAATCTAAATAAAATCAAGTCATGTAAAAAGAAAAGTTAATCATTTTTAACACGACAAAAACTAGGCGCGAAAGCTTTATCTCTCTGATAACACTTTTTTATATAGTCAATTGATTAATTTTGTTGGTAACAAATCCTGATTATGATTGAAATTCGGCGTATCAAAGAAAATAAAGAAGAGGTCCTTTTGGGCTTGAGTAAGCGAAATATTGATGCGAAACAAGAGGTAGAGCAGATTATTGCTTTGGACCATGATTGGCGCCTAAAGAAAACACAGCTTCAAGATGTTGAAACAGAATTGAATGCGATATCAAAGCAAATAGGCGTTTTATTTAGTACAGGAAAGCAAGAGGAAGCCAAAGTGCTTAAGTCTAAAACGGGTGCTTTAAAAGAAGCGCTTCAGGCATTCAAAATAGAAGAAGAGGCTCTAGAGAAAAAGATTCAGGATGTGTTGTTTACCCTTCCAAATGTTTGTACTCATCAAGTTCCTGCGGGAAAAGATGAAACAGCAAATGAGATTATTGAAGAATTTGGAACGAGCCCATCTTTAGAAGAAGCTCCTGTGCCGCATTGGGAACTTGCTAAAGAATACACCTTGATTGATTTTGAGCTAGGGGTTAAGGTTACCGGAGCGGGCTTCCCTTTTTATAGAGGGCAAGGAGCAAGGTTTCAGCGTGCGTTGGTTTCGTTTTTCTTAGACGAGGCCGTTGATGCTGGCTATGAGGAGTTTATTTCTCCTTTAATGGTAAATGAAAACAGTGGAAAAGGAACAGGGCAGCTTCCAGATAAAGAGGGTCAAATGTATTATATAGGGGCAGACGACCTTTATTTAATTCCTACAGCGGAGGTGCCATTAACTAATATTTATAGAGATGTGATTCTTCCAGATCCCAACTTTTCTATTAAGCTTACAGGGCACACACCCTGTTTCCGGAGAGAAGCGGGATCATATGGAAAAGATGTTCGGGGTTTAAACAGGTTGCATCAGTTTGAAAAGGTTGAAATTGTTCGTATTGAAACTCCTGAAAACTCAGAGAAAGCTTTGCATGAAATGATAGACCACATCAAGTCCCTTTTACAAAAACTAGGGCTCCAGTATCGGGTTTTAAGGCTTTGTGGTGGAGATACGGGGTTTGCAGCAGCGATCACTTATGACTTTGAGGTCTATTCTGCTGCTCAAGAAAAATGGCTAGAGGTCAGCTCTGTTTCTCGTTTTGACACCTTTCAGTCTAACCGTTTAAAGTTAAGATTTAAGGACGAAAACAAAAAATCACGTTTGTGTCACACCCTTAACGGTTCGGCATTGGCGCTTCCTAGAATTATGGCGGCCCTACTTGAGAACAATCAAAGCCCTACAGGGATTAATATTCCAGAGCCATTAAGAAAGTACACCGGCTTTGATATGATCACTAAAAAGTAATTTCTATAATAAATGAACAAAGTTCTGTTTTTCACCTTCTTGATTTTACTTTCCTGCTCAGACTTGCAAAAAGAGACGCAGCAAGCGAAAATTCAGAAATTGCAAAGCGAGCTATCAATGAATCAAGCTACATTTGAAAGGGAATTCATTGATACGATTCATGATATGAAGTACAACGCAGGCGAGTTAGAGCGTTCGATAAAGTTTCACTACCATTCGGATACAATTGATCTTGAATTGGGCAGAAAAGTTGATACCTATAAAAGAATGCGTCGATTGCTTGATGCACTAGGCCGAACAGGTGTTATGCTAAAGAAATCATTTGAAGAAGAAGAAATGCAGCTTCGCGGGTTACTTTCCGATGTTGAGAATGGCTATGGTCAGCGAGACCAGTATGACAATTATATTAATTTGGAAAGCAAAAAAAACGAACAAATATCTGTACTTCTGCAAGACTACGAGCGACTTAAAATATCGTCTTTCGGCATCTACGACTCTCTTCACGTCGACTTAAGCAGGT
>TARA_B110000459_G_scaffold39242_1_pt1 | contig 10616 bp, 10 predicted proteins | sample TARA_B110000459 | Tara Oceans TARA_B110000459 (sample SAMEA4398296) | marine metagenome | biome: Polar Biome; feature: [SRF] surface water layer (ENVO:00010504); material: water (ENVO:00002006), including particulate matter (ENVO:01000060) such as... | depth 5 m | reverse complement strand
AATTGTCTATTAAATTGTACCTAATTCTAATTGTCAACATTTATCTATTTCTGCTAATGAACGAATGCTATTATGTTTGTTTCAAATAATTAAAGAACATGAAAAACATTCTAAATATTTGTATTACAGCATTTGTCGTTTTTGCTTTTATCTCTTCCTCGCATGCCCAAAACTCTCAAAAAGAAATGGATAAGAAGACAAAATCCACACTGAAAGCGTTCAAGAAAGATCCTGAGTCATATCGAACAATGATAAAGCGCTATAAAAAGCAAATCAGTGACTATGAGAATCAGGTTGCTGAACTGGAAGAAGATTTCTATAAAGCAGATTATTTAAGTAGACAATATAACGATAGTCTCCAGAAAATGCAAGCTAAACAAGCAGGTGCCGATTCAAATAATGGGCTAAACAATGCTATGGGAACTGGAGGTATGTTTCCAGCTGAAGGAACTGATTACAGAGTGCAATTAGGAGCATATCGTTATTTTGATTTTACGCAATTACTTGAGTTAAATCAACCCATAGGATTTGAGAAAGTGGATGAAGTTATTCACTACTACATGGGTAGTTGGAGTAGCGCAAATGATGCTGATGAATTTGCTCAAGCCATTCGAAAACTAAAAATTAAAGATGCTTTTGTCACCAAATATGTTGATGGAAGCAGAATGCCATACGATCACATCCTTGAAGGTTCAGGAACAGCCTTTAATCAAGAATAGTGATTTAAGAACTTTTTGTAAGTTTGATTTAGGAAAGGGTGATCTTGTAAAAGATGACCCTTTTCGTCTTTTATAGCTTTGATAGTCGCTTTTTCTACTTGCAGCAATAGTTTTTCACCAGCAATTTCATGATGAGCTATAAACTTAGGTGAACGTTCATAAATCCATGCATAACTTTTAAATTTATTTACGCTTAACTCGGCTGGCAAATGATCAATACTTTCAATTTTAGCTTTATCTCTAATTGCTTCCACAACTATTGATGGAGTGATTGGTCGATTGAGTAGTTTAGATAAATTTACAGTTTGACTTCTATGCGATGGAGATGCTTTCGATTGAATTTCAACTCCAGGGTTTACCTCTATAGCACGCTGTAATTTCACTAATTCCGAATCAATAAGCAAGGTGCCGTGACTTAATATGTTTTTCCTATTGGTAAATTGAGCTTGTCCGGAGACTTTTAAGCCGGATATTTCAATAGCATTTCTATCCGTTAGATATGCATCTAAGTTAAATCCTTTGAGCGCGTCAATAATCGGTTTTGCCGCCCAATCATAGCTGTTTACTTTTTTGCTGTCAAATGAAGTAATATGCGTCCAATTAAGATTGCCTAGGTCATGGAAAACCGTCCCTCCCCCACTAATCCTTCGTGTTATCTCAATTTGATTCTCCGAACAATATCGCACATTAACTTCCTCAAAGATGTTTTGATTTCGACCTACGACCACACAAGGCTCATTGACATATAGAATTAATAAATTCGAATCTTGAGTGTTGAAGTTTTGCAAGGCCCATTCCTCTAATGCTAAATTTTCGAAGGGATTGTTAGTAGGAGATATATATAGCTTAGTTTTAGACAAATCTAGATTCCCCTTCTTTTTATTTCTTTCTTCAGCATGGTTAATTCTCTGCTCATTTGTCCATCTACGCTTGAATTTTCTTGTGCACGGCGCATTAGGTAAGGAATAACTTCTCTCACCGGTCCATAGGGTAAATATTTGCAAGAATTATATCCCTTATCAGCAAGATTGAAGGATATAAAATCACCCATGCCATAGAGTTGTGAAAACACTACATTCTGATGATTGTGTGCAATCTCCAATTCATTCATTATTGATGTAGCTAACTGATTACTATACTCATTATGAGAAGCAATGCACACTGAAACACTTTCTACATTTTCTAGACAAATTCTCATGCCATCATTATAGTCTTTATCAACTGCTTCTTTGGACTCATGAATAACAGAAGGTATTTCGTGGTCTTCTGCCCATTCATTTTCTTTTTCTATGTAGGCACCTCGAACTAATTTTACTCCTAAAACATAACCTTCTTTTTTTGCTACTTCAATAGCTTTTTTGAGGCAAGACAATTTATCTGAACGATATAACTGGTAAGTATTAAACACAATGGCAGTTTCTTTATTAAACTCAGCCATAAACTCCTCCACTAAAATATCGATCTCATCCTGCACCCAACTTTCCTCGGCATCCCAGTAAACAGCTACCTTGTGCTCATGTGCATATGAGCAAATTTCATGCATTCTGGTTTTCATTCCTAAGAATGCTCGCTCCTCTTTACTGGTTAACTCTTCCCCTTCTTGTCTCTTATGGAGAATATCGAAATAGCCAATACTGGAAACTTTACTGCACACAACATTCGTGCTCTGCTTGCGACTAGCAAATTCAATAGCTCCTTTTGTTTTGCTCAATGTAAGCTCAAAATCTCGCTCCGAATTTTTGATCTCCACACCATAATTTAAGCTAACATCAACTTTTCGTTGTTGCAATAAATTAATTGTTGGAATACATTCCTTAAGGCTCTCTCCGCCGCAGAATTGCTCGAAAATAATAGGTTTAAGGAAGGGTTTAATTGGAAAATGAATGGCAATCGCAATCTTGGTCAAAGTTGTACCAATATTGGTTAAGAAAGAATTTCCAATTAACTGAAATACCCCAAATGCCTTTTTTAGCTTACGATTTGAATAGTGCGCATAAGCAATATTCGTATTTGTGAAAGAAATCTTAGTTGGTTTAGATCCCATTGATATAGTTATAATTTGTAAAAATAATTCAATATAGAAAATTGAGTAAATAAATTTAACCTATTCATGCTCAACTTTTGATGTAGACAATTTTTTTGGTTTCAAAAAAATCATCCTTAAAATACTGAGATATTTTTTGAACTTTTGCCTGGTAACCAATTTCTTTTAACTCTTCATCTAAATCTCCCCCCTTCAAAAAGAAGTATTCAGCGCCTCTTGGATCCTTCAATTTTTTCGACCAATCCAATAGCTTCTTGCTAGGAGCAACAGCTCTGGAAACGATATAATGATAACTTCCCGTTAATTCTTCAACCCGTCTTTGCTCGGCAAGTACATTATCTAAAGCCAAGGCTTGAACAATTTCATTCACTACTTTAATTTTTTTACCTATACTATCCACTAAGTGAAACTTACATTTAGGGTAATAAATAGCTAGTGGGATCCCAGGAAATCCTCCCCCAGTTCCAATATCCAAAACCCGTTTATCTCGTCCGAAACGCTTGAATTTTGTAATAGCAAGAGAATGCAAGAGATGATTGGTCTCAAAAGCATCAATATCCTTTCTGGATATAACATTGATTTTTTCGTTCCATTCTCGAATGAGCTGTCCTAAAATCTTGAATTGCTCCAATTGCTTTGCGCTGAGTTCAGGGAAATGACTTTCCAACATCCTTAGTATTTATCTTTATGACCTTCTAAAAGCTTCGCTAAAAAATCCTTTGCTCTTCTCAATCTAACTTTGACTGTCCCAAGCGGTAAGTTAAGCTTCTTAGATATTTCTTCATATTTCAACTCTTCAAAGTAGTAGAGATGAATCAATTCTTTGTATTTATCATCCAAGGTGTTTATAACCTCACGCATGATGACACTTCGTTGACCTTTTAGCATGGTGGTTTCAGGATCAGCGTGCGCATCTACTAATGTTGAACTTATCTGTGCTCCGCCGTCCCCATCATCATCATATATACTGACATCCAACGATGTAGTAGCCAATCTACGTTTACGTAGATGGTCGATGGCACTATTACTGGCAATACGAAATAACCAGGTAGAAAATGCGTAACTATTATCGTATTTATCTAAACTTTTAAAGGCTTTGGTGAATGCCTGCATAGTTAAATCCTCTGCATCATCTTTGTTGCTAACCATTTTAAGAACAGTAAAGTAAACCGCCTTTTTATACTTATTCATTAAAGTAGCATAAGCTAACTGATCATTTCTCGTAAGAATTCTATCCACGAGATATAAATCAATAACTTTTTGATCAGCTCCAGCCATTATTTGCTTTTAGTGCTTTTAAATGATTATAAACTAAAAAAATGATCCAAACAATATCTAGATAGATTACTCGAGGAATTAATTCAAGCATTTTGAGCACCTTTAAATTTCTGTAGTTAAACATAATAAACAGAAATAACTTAGACAAATATAAACCTAAAACAATTAAAGGATTTATTTTGGTAAGCAGAATTAACAAGGAAATGTAGAAAAGAAAGTTAAATCCGGCAAATCCGCCTATTAATAATATTTTGAAGTAATCATAATGCCGAGCAGTACTGTAGTGACGCTGTTTTTGCTTTATCCATTGCGAGAAATTTTCCGGAGGATACGAGTAAACCAAGGTCTCTGGATGTATGCTAATCGCAGTATTTTTCTTATTGGCAATTTTACCAATAATTAGATCATCATCTCCACCAAGAGCCGAGTTGCTTTCATCAAAAACATCTTTACTTAACAAGGACTTTTTATAGGCCAAATTCCGTCCAACCCCCATATATGGAAGTCCTATCCGCGCAAAAGAAAGATATAAAAGTGCTGTAATTGTTGTTTCATAATGCACTAAACGATTAACGAATCCTGGACGGCTTTCATAAGGACTATATCCCAGTACGATGTCTTTGCCTCTTGCTAATGGCTTTGTTATTTGAAATAAATGATTGAGGCTATTTGGATAGCAATCTGCATCGCTCAAAACTAAGTAATCATATTGAGCATTTTCAACTCCAACAGATAAAGGAAACCTTTTCCCTTTTAACACGCTCGTTTGATCGCTCTCAATATGCACAACTCTTAGTCTATCTTCTTGCTTTTTTAACTCATCTAAATATGCTTTAGAACCATCAGTGGACTGATGATTTACTATGATCAACTCAAACTCAACCTGCTGCTGATTTAACCATGCAGGAATATTCTGCCGTAAGTTTTCAAGTTCATTCTTTGCACATATTATGATAGATACTCCCGATATGAAAACTTTTTGTTTAGGAAGTTCTTGTGGAAGGGTTAAACAACTAAATATTAAATAATAACTTAGCAGCCCAAACAGTAATATTAGCGTAAAAACGAACAAAGATATAGGCATGAAATTTAATTTGCAGCACAAAGATAAACTTTCAAAAGCAAGAGCGTGCACCATTCAAACAGATCATGGAATTATTGAAACACCTATTTTCATGCCTGTTGGAACTATAGGTAGTGTAAAAGCCGTCCATTTTAAAGAATTGGAAGAGCAAATCATGGCACAAATCATATTAGGGAATACCTATCATTTGTATTTAAGACCAGGATTAGACATCATAAAAAAAGCTGGAGGCTTGCACAAATTCATTGGATGGAACAGGCCTATCTTGACAGATAGTGGAGGTTATCAGGTATATTCATTGTCCGGAACCCGTAAAATTAAAGAGGAAGGAGTGAAATTTCAATCCCACATAGATGGATCTAGGCATTTGTTTACTCCTGAGAATGTAATGGATACTCAACGAATTATCGGTGCTGATATTATTATGGCTTTTGATGAATGCACACCTTATCCTTGCGACTACAAGTATGCTAAAGATTCTATGCACATGACGCATCGATGGCTAGATAGGTGTACCCAACGATTTGATGAAACAACTGGGATATATGATTACGAACAAACATTGTTTCCTATCGTTCAAGGAAGTACTTATAAAGATTTAAGAGCTCAAAGTGCTGAATACATAGCCGGAAAAAATAGAAAAGGCAATGCTATTGGAGGACTAAGTGTGGGTGAACCGGCAGAGGAAATGTACGCCATGACAGAAGTAGTTTGTGAGATTCTCCCAAGCGATAAACCTCGCTATTTAATGGGGGTTGGAACGCCAGCAAATATCTTAGAAAATATAGCATTAGGAATAGATATGTTTGATTGTGTTATGCCGACCCGAAATGCAAGAAACGGAATGTTGTTTACACAGCATGGATTCATAAATATCAAGAATAGAAAATGGGCGGATGACTTTAGTCCAATTGATACGGAAAGTGATTCTAGTACAAGTCAATTCCACTCGAAAGCGTATCTGCGCCATTTGTTTATTAGCGGAGAACGATTAGGTGGTCAAATTGCATCTATCCATAATTTGAGTTTTTACATGTGGTTAGTTGGAGAAGCACGAAAGCAGATTATCGCAGGAAGCTTTTCAAGTTGGAAAGATAAAATGGTCAAGCAAGTAAGTACTAGATTGTAAAAAAAAGAGTTTATTAAATAAGTTACCATTCATTGAAGAAAATCGACCTCTATATTATTAAGAAATTTCTAGGGACATTCTTTTTCATTCTAATGTTATTAGTCATGATCGCTGTGGTCATCGATTTATCTGAAAAGATTGATAATTTCATAAAGAGTGAGGCAAGTTGGGGAATGATTTTCTCTCAATACTATTTAAATTTTATTCCTCATATTTCGGCTTTATTGGGGCCATTTTTTGTCTTAGTTGCAGTAGTTTTTTTTACTGCTCAATTAGCTGCACGTTCGGAGATTATTGCAATGACTAGTGGAGGCGTGAGCTTCTACCGATTAATGCTGCCTTACTTTATTGGTGCCAGTATTTTGGGGGGTATTTTATTTTACTCGAATCATTATCTTGTTCCAAATGCAAATAAGAATCGCTTGGCTTTTGAATGGGAATATTTAACCTCTTGGAAAAATTACTGGTTAATGAATGTTCATCGAAAATTAGATGAGCACACCTATTTATATTTTTCACGCTTCACCACAGAGACTAATACTGGACTCAAAATGAGTTTAGAGCATATTGAGAATAATCAATTAACCTATAAGCTAAATTCTGACAAAGCAATTTGGATCGATTCACTCCAATCTTGGCGAATTCAAACATATACCATAAGGACTTTTGAAAATGGCGAGGAAAAAATCATCTTTGGAAATACCATGGATACGGTTTTAAACTTTTCTCCAAAAAATTTAGATGTCAAAGTATCTACGAAGGATGAAATGACCACTCCGGAGCTAAAGGCATATATTCAAACCTTACGCGATGCGGGACAAAACAACATTGTGTATTACTCCTTAGAGTTACACCGACGCACAGCCTCCGTTTTTAGCTTGATTATTCTAACGATAATAGGATATTCGCTAGCTTCCCGTAAAGTGCGAGGAGGATTAGGCTTACATATCGTCACAGCGATTGTTTTAGCAGGACTCTATGAGTTAACCGCAAAATTTACAACCACTTATGCCACCAATGCAGGTTTAGATGCCTTTTGGGGGATATGGATACCCAATTTTATTTTTATTGCAATAGGGATAATCTTCGTGCGTCTCGCACAAAAGTAAAAACTTAACTGATTTAGAAAGGAGTTGAATTATCAGCATTATCATTATCATCTTCCGGATCATTCATTCTTGAACCCTTTGTAATGGTATTGTTGTAATCTTGTGGCAATTCCATAAATTGAGTATCTAGATTGACAAATTTGGCAAAATTAGCTACAAATCTAACCTTGACTGTGCGCAAGGCTCCATGCCTATTCTTCGCCACAATAACTTCAGCTATTCCTCTGCAATCCTGGTTATCCTCATCTTCCGTTATACCATAATAGTCTGGTCGATACAAGAACATTACCATGTCCGCATCTTGCTCAATCGCCCCAGACTCTCTCAAATCAGACAACATAGGTCTTTTTGTGCCGCCTCTTGTTTCAACCGCTCTACTTAGCTGAGACAGAGCAATAACAGGTACATTTAGTTCTTTGGCAATACCTTTCAATGATCTAGAGATATAAGAAATTTCTTGTTCTCTATTACCATTCCCCTTTCCATCATTTGCACCAGTCATAAGTTGAAGATAATCAATGACAATCATTGAGATATCATTCTTAGCCTTAAGTCGTCTGCACTTTGCACGTAATTCAAATACGCCAATAGCCGGAGTATCATCTACATAAAGAGGGGCATTTTGAAGAGTATCAATATTTTTTGTGAGGTGTTTCCATTCTCTTTCCAGCAACGTACCTTTTCTCAACTTATCCGAATCAATTTCAGTTTCCATTGAAATCAATCTACTGACCAATTGATTAGACGACATTTCCAAAGAAAAGAATGCAACTGGTTTTTCTAGATCAACAGAAGCATTCCTAGCCAAAGCTAAAGTAAAAGCCGTTTTCCCCATACCTGGACGAGCAGCTAAAATAATCAAATCTGATTTTTGCCATCCAGCAGTCAACCTATCCAATTCAGTAAAACCAGAACCTACTCCAGTGAGTACATCTCCATCGACCGCTCTTAGTCTTCGTTGATCAATCTCTTCTAATTCCTCTAGGAGTATAGAACTAATTTTTTCCGTATTTTTCTTCATGTTGTTCTCACTAAGTTCGAACAACTCACCCTCTGCTTTATCTAATAAATCGAATACATCAACTGTATCATCATAGGCATCTTTAAGCATTTCACCGCTAACATTAATCAATTCTCTTTGTAAGTGTTTCTGTGCAATAATTCTGGCATGAAACTCAATATTGGCTGAAGAGGAGACTTTATTGGTTAAAGATGCAATGAAATATGAACCACCAACCATATCGAGGTCGCCAGTTAATTTCAATTTTTCATTTACCGTAAGAATATCAATGGGCTGATTTTCCTCGTAGAGCTTCTGCATAGCTCTAAAAATTTTAAGGTGTGCATCTACATAAAAACTTTCTGGCTTGATTATCTCCACCACTTTATCAAATGCTTCTGCTTCCAGCATTACTGCCCCCAAGACCGCTTCTTCTAAATCTCTTGCTTGCGGAAGAATTTTAGCATTTTCCAAACCATCCCCTGATTTCTTATCTCTACCCTTTTTTATGGCTTCATTTAATCGTTTGTTAAAGTCTTGATTTTCTTTCATGGTTTTTTGCTTAGGATAAAAGAATGAATTGAATCACTAATTGATTCAATAAAATTAGAACTTATTCTCCCAGATTTCTAATAAAGTTAGAAACAAAAGAGTACACATGCAACGTTAATAAAAATATGGAAATGTGGAAAAAAAGTTAATTTAACTTTTTCCTTCCCGAAATGAAAAAGTAATACCCGACAATAGCAGGTATTATTATATTAACTATCCAAATAGTAAAAACTGCTAGAACCATTCCCAATTCATTGGAAGAATGCCGACTTAAAATCAGTACCAAAGTATTTCCTTTTACACCCAAGTCGATAAATGGAACGGATGGGAACAAGGTATGAACCACTAACATAGATCCAACTGCAGAGAATAAAACTTCATAGGGTAAGTCAACACCAAAAAAATAAAGCAAATAGACATATTGCGAAACGTAAACCAAGTATCTAAATAGAGTGACGACTAAAATTAACAGCAGTTTCATCTTAGGGACATCATATTCTATAGGATATTTAATCGTTATTTTATTCAAAAATCCAATTCTAGAAACTTTGGATAGCACCCATTTTAAATTGAAATAAACCAAACTTGAAGTAAGAATAATACCCAATGCAAATGGAATGGTATATATATCTAAAGATTTTAGGTCGGCATAATGCATGATTGTGCGCCCTCCCATATATACACCGAAACTAAAGGTGACAATGAACTGAGCTAAACCGCCCCAATAACCGGCGGTTAAGGACCTCGATCGAGATTCTTTTGGCATTCTCTTTAATCGGCCTAAAAACTCCCCTACTCGATTTGGAGAAATAAAACCAAAGAAACTTCCACATAGCATACTTTTTAAAGCATCCCCAATGTCAAAATCAGGAAGGAATTCATTCACAAACATTCTCCATTTGGTGCTTTCTAGAAAGATATTAACCGGCATCAATAATATAGCAGCCAGAAGGAAGGGGAATTGTCTCCAACTAAAACTTTCCTGAAATTTCTCTATTAAATTAAATTCTGAAGATCTTGAGTCAATTTGCCAATAAATAAGACCAAACAATACCACAAAGAGTATTACCTTTAATAGATTAGTTAATACATTATGTAAAGTAGGTGATTTCAAGCTTTAGGGGGTTCTCGCTTAAAGATAAATTATTCTTATCAATTAAATGTATGTATGTCAGAGAATGAAACTATTATCTTAGGAATTGATCCAGGTACAAGTATATTTGGATATGGCGTTATTCGGATTCGAAATAAGCAAATTGAACTTATAGCATTAGGCAGTGTCAACCTCAGCAAATACAGTAATCATCAATTGAAAATTAAATATATATTTGAACGTGTTCAACATATAGTAGATGAATATAAGCCTGATTTATGTGCAATTGAAGCACCTTTTTTTGGAAAGAATGTTCAGTCTATGCTAAAATTAGGTCGAGCTCAAGGAGTAAGTATGGCTGCGGTTTTAACCCGTGATATTCCTATTGAAGAATATGCTCCCCGTAAAATTAAGCAGGCTATAACGGGTAATGGTAATGCGAGCAAGGAACAAGTTGCATCCATGCTGCAAAGTGTCTGTAAGTTTAAGGAGATGCCGAAAAATTTAGATGCTACTGACGGATTAGCTGTAGCAGTTTGTCATTATTTTCAAACTTCAGGCAGAATCAATACTTCAAAATCAAGTAAAGGTTGGGAAGGATTTATTAA
>TARA_B110000459_G_scaffold200473_1_pt1 | contig 10616 bp, 7 predicted proteins | sample TARA_B110000459 | Tara Oceans TARA_B110000459 (sample SAMEA4398296) | marine metagenome | biome: Polar Biome; feature: [SRF] surface water layer (ENVO:00010504); material: water (ENVO:00002006), including particulate matter (ENVO:01000060) such as... | depth 5 m | reverse complement strand
GTTTTAGTTATTAAACCTAGAAATGAAACTGGATCAGGGAAAATATTCATCTCTATAGGTGAAGGACTCGAAGGTGCTATACCAGATATTTTAACGGGCAGAATCGTTGAAAGAATGATCCCAGAATTAAAAGCTGGGAACTGGAAAGCTGGTATTTCAGTGGGGATATCAGACTTGTCTGAACTCGCAAGTGGAGAGATCTCAGAGAGTGAGTATCTGGATAAAAAGGGAGGAGCTAAAAAGCCTCAACTTATGCAAATTTTGTTTTTTATTCTGATGTTTGGAGCGATCCCGTTCTTATCACTTGGAGCGAATTCTGTTTCGCTCATGCGCAGAAATAAAATTGCATTCGGAGCTGCCCTTGCAATAGTCTTAGCAGAAAGTCGCTCTAGACAAAATGCATATAACAACTTTTCTCACGGAACTGGACGATATGGTAGTGGTCGTTCAGGAGGATTTGGTGGGAGTTCAGGTGGATTTGGTGGATTCGGAGGTGGGGGATTCGGAGGTGGTGGTGCAGGAGGTAGTTTCTAAACATTAAATAAAAAGAATATGGCTGGATTTGGAAAATGGGTTGGCGGAGCTATTGGTTGGGCTTTAGGAGGTCCTATTGGAGGCATACTAGGGTATCAAGTGGGGAAACTTTTCTCATCTGGCAATCAAAAGCAAGAAGGCGGGACAACACGATCCGGGGATTTCGCAATGGCTCTTGTCGTTTTAAGTGCGGCAGTTATGAATGCCGATGGCAAGGTTGTAAAGTCTGAACTAGATTTTGTGAAGAAATTCTTGAAGATGAATTTCGGTGACACGATGGCAGATCAACTTTTACAACTTCTTCGCGAAGCACTCAAGCAAAGAGTTGATGTTAGAGGGGTTGCATCCCAAATAAGGTCCAATATGGATCACCCCAAGCGTTTGCTACTCTTACAATATTTGTTTGGCATTGCTAAAGCGGATGGAGATGTCGATAAGACTGAGCTAGATCTCATACGCGATATAGCTCGTAACTTAGGAATCAGTGCTAAGGATATTGCCAGTATCGAAGAGACTTTCAATACGGGCTCAGCTAATCCATACAAAGTTTTAGAAATAACAAAAACTGCGACAGATTCTGAGGTAAAGAAAGCTTATCGCAGACTAGCTATTAAATTCCATCCAGATAAAATCGGAGACTTAGGAGAGGGTCCTAAAAAATTAGCTGAAGAAAGATTCCTTCAAGTATCTAATGCTTACGAAGAACTAAAAAAAGCGAGAGGATTTAAATAGGTCTAATTAAGTAAGTCTTATATTAGTGGACTTACATTATAATAGAAATCTATGATAACTTCAAGATCGTTAACAATGTCAGTTTTGGCATTAATATGCCTCTTTGTTTTCGCACCTCAAACAGTTGACGCTCAATTTTTTAAAAGAAAAAAGGACAAGGCGAAAACTGAAAATACTGAGAAAAAAAGCGATAAATCAATTTCAGACATTACAAAAGATGCTGAAAAATTTGATGGACTTTTCACTATGTACCGTGACACAGTTACAGGAGAAACATGGATGGAGGTGTCTGCTGAGGCAATGAATAAGGAGTTTATTTATTTTTCTCAAGTAGAAGATGGCGTTTTACAGACTGGAAATTTCCGAGGTAGCTACCGCTCTAGCAAAATTATCACCTTCCATAAACATTACGACAGAATAGAAATTCACCAAGAAAACACATCTTACTATTTCGATCCTGAGAGTCCTCTTTCACGAGCAGAGGGTGCAAATATTAATGTTCCCATTATTGCTAGCCTAGAAATAAAAGCTACTGAAGGAAATGATTCGATGTTTTTGATTTCTGGTGACGCACTATTTTTAAACGAAAAAATTGCAATGATTAAGCCACCTTCTTTCCCCGGAAGAAAAAGTGCTTTAGGTAAACTTTCAAACAATAAAACTAAAATTGTAGCTTTTAATAACTACCCTGAGAATCTTGAAGTAATCGTTGATTACGTTTACGACAACTCTAATCCATCAGTTAATGCCCAAGCTCTTACAGATGCTAGATATATTACAGTCGGATATCGACATGCAATAATTCAAATGCCAGAAGAAGGCTTCACTCCTCGTAAAGACGATGCTAGGATCGGTTTCTTTATGACTCAGGTAAATGATATGACTTCTACAGAACTCGCTCCTTGGAAAGACATGATCCATAGATGGCGTTTAGATAAAAAAGACCCTACAGCAGAACTTTCTGAACCTATTAAACCTATCACTTGGTGGATAGAAAACACAACTCCATATGAGTTTCGCGACTATATTAAAACTGGTGTGGAACATTGGAATTTAGCTTTTGAAAAGATAGGATTTAAAAATGCAGTAGTAGTAAAAATCCAACCCGACGATGCTACTTGGGACGCTGGAGATATTCGTTACAATGTACTAAGATGGACATCCTCTCCAGCTATCCCTTTTAGCGGTTACGGCCCCAGTTTCGTGAATCCGCGTACTGGTGAGATTTTAGGAGCAGACGTTATGCTTGAATTTGCAGGGATGACTCGTAGGCTTTGGAAATCTGAAACTTTTAAAACAGGTGGTGAGTATTCAGAAGAGTATTTATCGCCTGAAAAAACTTCTCGCGAAAAAACTGCTGAGATGATGAATCGTTGTGATGCTGGAGAAATGATGGTCAGCAATGCGATGTTCACATTAGCTGCCATGAAGACTTTATCATTCACAGATGAGGAACATGAAGAATTCACTCGCCAAACCCTTCACCGACTTTCACTACATGAAGTAGGCCATACTTTAGGGCTAAGCCACAATATGCACGCTTCTACAATGCTCACACCCGAGGAGTTAAAGGATGCAGACAAGGTGGCAGAAAACGGAATGTGTAATAGTGTAATGGAATACCCTGCCGTTAATTTCACACTCAATCCTGAAGACATGACTCTATTCTACGACGATTCTCCAGGCCCTTATGATTACTGGGTAATAGAGTATGCATATAGTTCAGGTCTAGAAAACACTGAGGATGAAGATTTACGCCTGGAAGAAATACTTTCTAAATCTGACTCTCCATTACTACAGTTTGGTAATGATGCTGATGATATGAGAGGAGTGGGTCGAGGCATCAATCCAGATGTTAACATTTACGACTTATCAAACGATCCTGTTGCTTACGCATCTGAGCGTTGTGATTTAGTGAATCACCTTCTACCCCAAATAGTAGACAAACATTCCGGCTCTGGCTCAAGCTTTGAAGAAGTGCGTTCAGCTTATTATTCTCTAACTGGAGAATATGCCATTCAGTTACGAGTTATGACTCGTCAAATTGCTGGTATTAGATATGATCGTTCAGGCCCTCAAAACATAGGAGCAAAAAAACCTTACACTCCTGTTTCTCTTAAGGATCAGAAGGCGGCTCTATCTGCATTAGCAAAATACGCTTTCGCTCCAAACGCTTTTAATGCCGCAAATGGCACCTATGCATATTTACAAGCTCAGCGTAGAGGGTTTGGTTTCTTCGGAAATGGAGAAGATCCAAAGATTCACTCTCGTGTTCTTTCATCTCAGAAAGCTGCCCTTGCCCACCTTCTACATCGCAATGTCCTTAACAGACTCACCGACGTTTCGCTCTATGGTGGTGAATATGATGTAGCAGAATACTTGGGTGACTTGACGGACGACATCTTTAAGGAAGATCTAAGAACTACTGTAAACACCTTCCGACAAGGTCTCCAAATAACTTACACTGAGTCTCTCATTAGTGCTCTTGATCCTGATAAAAAGTACGACGGAATTTCCCGCGGAGTAATCTTATCAGAGTTGTACCGAATAGAAAAATTAGAACGAACTGCATCTTCACCTAACGCTCTTACAAGTGCACACAGGTTTCATATACAATTCTTAATTAACCAGGCTTGGGAGCATTAATCCATGATGTGTTTATTGAAAAATATTCTTAAAATTTCAGCTTTTATTTCGCTAATAATTTACGCACCTTATTTTTCAGCCCAAACCTTTACTCCCCAATTAAAACAAGAAATCAGAGCACCCGACGAATGGGAGATTCTATATAAGATTGTCGCCAGCGATAAAGCCATCCAATCTGATATCATGGCACTTTATCGAGCTGATGAGTACTCTTTATTACGAGGTGTGAATAGATGGTTTGAGAGATGTCAAAGTGTTTGGTCTGAAAAGTCAGCTTCACTGGACCTTCAACCTTCTGCAGCGTTTATTCCACTAATGTTAGTCGGGCGAGTTGACAAAGAAAAATGCGACTGCGAAAAATCTGCTACACTCTTATCCTCACTTCATAATTTAGAAAACAGGGCGTTAATCACTGCTCTGAACAAGCTCTTCACGGCTAGTGAAATTGAGGGGTCTTTCGAATATTTCATACAAGAGTTAAGCATAGTTGTAAGACTTATAGAAAACTTCAATTTATCATTTACTCATCCAAAATTTCACCTTGTTAAAAAGGGCGAGACACTTTACCGACTTTCTGTGATCTATGGAGTTGCTGTTTCTAAAATCCAAACAGCGAACAATATCGGATCAAGCACTCAAATTTCAACAGGCAGCTATCTTGTTATTCCTGAGTAGTATTTATTTGGATGAAATTTCACGAGCCAGTCCATACAGCACTGTTTTTAGCACTTATTGTGGGAGTACTGTACCTCGCTCCTTACCTGGAAATTTTCTTAGATACTCCTGAGAATGAGACAAGCTTGGCTGAAGTAATTCCAGAAATTAACTCAATCCAAGTGAATTACCTAAGTGAAGAAATCGAGGAAATCGTGGTACTTGAAGAAATTGAGGAAATTGAGCCAACTGATGACTTCAATACCCATTGTGATGGCCCCTTCGCTGGTAATGCAAATGCTAAGAAAAAACTTTGGCGATTATTTGAAAAACTAAGTGGATTAGAGGACACCAGTGAAGAGTTGCATGTTTTTCATTATGGAGACTCCCAGATTGAAGGTGATAGAATTACTGGAAGGATAAGATCTAGTTGGCAGAAAACTTGGGGAGGTAGTGGGCCAGGACTTATTCCTGCTTCTCAGCCTATTCCCTCATTAGCATTGAGACAAAGTCACAAAGGGAATATCAAGAGGTTCACTCAATTCGGGAGAGCAGATTCTACACTGGAACATAATTGTTATGGGGGAATGGCAGCGTTTACTCGTATTTATGATTCGATGAGTATGCTCGTAAAACCACACCCTGTGGGATTTAGGAAAAATAAGGTTTGGCATGAAGCTGAAATATTAATAGGAAGAGCTCCAGATGGAGGAAAACTTACTGTGTATGGTGAGGAAACAGATTCTGTGACAATTGAAATTGCCCCAAGTCAAGCAGGAAGTCATAACTCTGTGACAGTAAAATTAGATGGGGTAAAAGAAGATTTAAAATTTGATTTTACTGGACAAGACATTGATGTGACTGGGATAAAACTAGGTAGTGGATATGGGCTTGTTGTTCATAATATTCCTATGCGTGGCAGTTCAGGAACGCTGTTTAAAAAATTAAACAAAGAACATTATAAAAAGTACATGCAGCACTGGGATGTTGGTCTGGTTATTTTACAATTCGGGGGGAATACGGCTCCTTATATTCTTGATGAGTTGGCAGCGATTAAGTATGGCAACAGGTTTAGAAAACAATTGAAATATTTAAGATCAATATTACCTGATGCCGCTTTTTTAGTAATAGGGCCTTCAGACATGGGGATATCATCTGATTCTACAGCTCTTACTTATCCTATGTTAGGGGCGATTAGACATGAGATGGAAAGGGTGACTGTGATGGAAGGTGAACTCTTCTGGGACATGTTTGAAGCGATGGGGGGAGAGGGAACTATGGAGGTTTGGGCTGAAGAAGAGCCTAGATTAGCCTCGCCCGATTTAGTGCATTTTACTCCTAAGGGTGCAAAAATTATCGGAAATTTGTTAGATGAAGCCTTCCGTTCTGAATTCAGGATTTGGGAGAAAATGGTCCAAGAAGAATGAGTACTGAACTACTTTTTACTAGGCCAGCTTTCTATGTTTTCCTCCTCGCAGTTATGGTGGGGCTTTCTCTGCTGAAGAAAAAAACGGCGATGCGAAATGCATTTTTGTTTGGCGCTAGTTTATTCTTTTATTGGAAAACCAGTGCCTTATTTGTTTTCTTACTGCTGTTCTCTACACTAGCAGACTGGGGTATAGTACAGATTATGGACAGGTGTGACGGGGCAAAGAGGAAAGCCTGGTTAATTGTAAGTGTATTTATAAACTTGGGGCTGTTGGGGTATTTTAAGTACGCTCACTTTTTCGTAGATGCGAGTGCTGAACTTTTTGACACATCGTTCAGGGTGGAAGATATTTTACTTCCAGTAGGAATTTCTTTTTATACATTCCAAACCCTCTCCTACTCCATCGATATCTACCGACGCAAAATTTCGCCTGTAAAATCTTTGTTAGATTTCGGCTGTTATGTTACATTTTTTCCTCAACTAGTAGCGGGACCCATCGTTAGGGCTAAGGATTTTATACCCCAACTTAAAAGTGACTACGATTTAACCAGGAAGGAGTTTAATATGGGAGTTTGGTGGATATTGACTGGGTTGATTAAAAAAATCATTATAGCGGATTATCTAGCTATGAACTTAGTCGATAGAATATTTGCAAATCCTTCTAGCTACAGTGGTATGGAGGTGATATTGGGACTTTATGGCTATAGCTTACAGGTTTTTGCTGACTTCAGCGGGTATAGCGATATCGCAATAGGTGTAGCGTTACTCATGGGATTTCGATTGGCTGAAAATTTCAATTCTCCATATAAAGCGAGAAATGTGGGAGAGTTTTGGGGTAGATGGCATATCTCTCTTTCGACTTGGCTAAGGGACTACCTATATATTCCCATGGGTGGAAGCAGAAAAGCAAGCATGTTTTCAATTATTTTTTCTATAGGACTGGTGATTTTTGCTGGACTAATGTTACGAAACAATGGTGAAGTAATAAATATAGGTGTCGTATTATTAGGTGGAGGATTGCTGATGATGACAACTGCTTCAGGAGTAATGTATAAGAATTGGGGGATAAAACTTGCGACATACATAAACATCCTTGCCACTATGATTATAGGTGGTTTATGGCACGGAGCATCTTGGAATTTCCTGTTATGGGGCGCTTTAAACGGTGGAGGACTTCTTGCTTATAAAATGATAGGCAGGCATTTGCCATGGGCGAAAAGTGAGCGTTTTTTAGCGAAAGCTTGGGGGGTGATTCTGACCTTTAACTTTATCACATTTACGAGAATTTGGTTTAGGGCAGGCTCAGGAATAGGTTGGGATACTGTAGCTGGTGATCATAATGTTCTCACTGAATGGTTCACCGCAAATGATCTTTTATACCAAATCACAAATCACTTCAACGACATCCCTCCCATCGATTTACTCTTAGGACACAAGATTGTAATTACACTAATGGCAGGTGGATATATTCTACATCTTATACCTAAAAGGATAACCTCAAAAGTAATCGATCGTTTTACAAACCTTCATATTACGATGGTCTTCTGCGTGAGCTTAGCTGTAGTAGCAATGCTTTGGAAAGTGGGTGAGGCAGGACCTAGTCCGTTTATCTACTTTCAGTTTTAGCGACCATAGTTAGCAAAGAAGTCGAGTAACCTGGTCAAGTAAACTTGTTACTCTGCTTCGACTTCAATATTCTGATATGCATCACAAGATTGATGATTTGCAGCACAAGACGAAAGCGAAAAACTGATAGCAACCATAATGATTGCAGAAGTTGCATAAAATCTAGCTTGGGAAATAGGTAAAGAAATCTTCATAAATCTTGTGTTTGAACCTGAAAGATAAGCTCTCAGTTTGAATAATAATAATAAATCCCAACTGTTTGCTCACTTAATAACGTGCAAAACCTCTTTTTCGCGTGTTATCTTTGCTCAATGAATAAAGAAGGACAAATGACACGTGCAACTCTGTGGACAATAATGGCAATTGCAACACTTTTTCTTTTCTCAGAATTGTTTGATAACACGTTTCCATATCAAGCGGCGACTATATCTGGGATTATGAGTCAAGTGAGAACACCACTCATGATTATTCAGTTTCTAGCAGTGGCAATTCTCTTTGTAGATCTTGTTGTGAGATACGATAAGTTAAATGAGAAGTTCCAAATAGCTCATGTAATAGCAGTGGGCTACTGCATCATAACATTCATGTTTCAGATCTTTGTCTATTACATGGACTCAGCTTTCTTGGCTTAGTCTGGTCTTAGTATAGGCTTAGTCTAGATCGTACCTATAATCACCTTCATCAAACTTTCGAGGCAGCATCTTGAATAGGACGAATTGTCTTTTTACATAAAGAATAAATTCATACTGAGTCCACTTTTGTAAAAGTTCATCACCGGGATCACAAAACGCAGCGAAATCACTAAATTCTTCAGGTCTAAGCTGAACGATATCATAGTTAACATACTTCACAAACAACTCTTGCAGTAAATCGCGTCTATTGTCATCATTGATTAATTGAGCCTCTAATCTCATAGACTGTTCTCTTTTAGAAAACTGCTCGTATAAAAATGTGATAGGACTTTGCATTGCATTCACTCCTGAGACTCTAAAGTCTTTCTCTTCGTATCCAAGAGCTTCAATGTCGTTAATGATTTCTCGAAGTGCACGAGGAGCATATACTTCAGCAACACCAACCTCGACTTGTAAACGATATAATGAAATATTTAATTCGCTTAATTTCATAGATTTAACTACTTGGCGTTCGATTGAATAAAATCCTATCGCTCCGAACACAAGCGTATCACCTGGGCAAGCTCTCAATAAAAAGCTACCGTCTCTTTCAACAAATACACCTCCCCCACTTTCTCTATTTACAGCCATCGCAGAAGGAATAATACTTCCGGAGGAGTCAAAAACTACGCCACTGACTACGATAGATGAGTCGCAACGGGAAGATGGAGAAAGGATTTGGGCTGAAAAAGAGGCTGAATAAAAAGCACACAAAATGGCCGTGAGTAAAAGACGCTGATACATATTCGCAAGTTAAGACATCAAAATGCTGTTAAACATGAAAGGATTGTTAACTTTCACACATGAGTGGTCAGAAAATTTCTTCTAAGAATAAAGCTGTCAATGCTGCACGGAAAAGGATACAGTCAAATCGAACTGAGCGTTTTAATGCGGAGCAGATTGCTTCAGCAATTATAGAAGGGAAGCGTGAAGAATTAGCTAAAGCTATCACATTGATAGAGAGTGAAAACCCTTCCGACAGGCCTCACGCTCAAGATTTACTTCAGGCAATTAAAGCACTTTCACCTGGTGAAGAAACATTAAGAATAGGAATTACAGGAATTCCTGGGGTGGGGAAAAGCACCTTTATTGAACGGCTTGGATTAGACTTCATTAATCACGGAAATAAAGTAGCAGTTCTGGCCGTTGACCCTACGAGCAAGAGGACGGGTGGAAGTATTTTAGGAGATAAAACAAGGATGGATGAGTTAGCTGTTCACCCGAGTGCTTTTGTGCGCCCATCACCCGCCGCTTCTACCCTTGGCGGCGTTGCTAGAGCGACTATGGAGGCCGTAATCTTATGTGAGGCTGCTGGATATAACAGGGTGATTATTGAGACTGTCGGTGTAGGCCAAAGCGAAACTTCAGTCCGCGAAATGGTTGATGTTTTTACTCTATTATTAATTGGGGGAGCTGGAGATGAAGTCCAGGGGATTAAACGAGGAATCGTTGAGATGGCTGACCTCCTCGTAGTTCATAAAGCTGACGGCGAGCGAATTGACACTTGTATTAAAACGGCTCAATCATACACTAACTCTCTACATCTATTTCCTTTACCCGAAGGAGGTGAGACTGTCAAGGTATTAACTGCAAGTAGTACTACAGGGGATGGACATGATAAGGTGAGAAAGGAAATGGTGAGATTGTGGAAGGTTTGGTGTAAATCTGGATTTTACGACTCTCAGAGATCTAGCCAACAGTCGGACAGAATGCTATCTCACGCAAAAGATATTTTAATAGATCAAAGGTTAGCCGTTGAAAGTTCTAAAGAACTTTATGAAAATTTATGTCGAGACGTAAAATCTGGCAAGCAAAGCGCATTTGCTGCTGCATGGACGTGGGTTTATAAAAACATAGGTTCTTGATGAAAACAATTATTTTATTATGCCTTTTCGTTTTAGGGGTGTTTTTAGCTAAAGTATTTAAATCGAAAATTAACATAGCTAAAAATAAAATATTCATTAAAACTGCTCGTAAACAAAATGAACGTGCAATGAAAGTGAGAGATCACACCATGAGGTTGAACGAAGTGACATTTTTACTTTCCAAGCTGCGTGAATACGATAATGAAACTGAGATTATCAACACTTTTATTCATCGAATAGGAATCTCGATAGACAAATTAAACGCAGCAATTGAAAGTGGAAATGAGGCTTGGGCAGGGTCGTTATTAACCTCATTTAGCAGGCACTTAAGAGAAGTTTTGAATGAATCAGCTTTAAGTAAAATAGAGTTCAGCACATGCACTATGCATGTTGAGCACCTTTTGTCTCTTCTAACCTCAATCAATAAAAATTCCTGGGGGTTTGAAATAAGAGACCATG
>TARA_B110000459_G_scaffold130137_1_pt1 | contig 10624 bp, 8 predicted proteins | sample TARA_B110000459 | Tara Oceans TARA_B110000459 (sample SAMEA4398296) | marine metagenome | biome: Polar Biome; feature: [SRF] surface water layer (ENVO:00010504); material: water (ENVO:00002006), including particulate matter (ENVO:01000060) such as... | depth 5 m | reverse complement strand
TAGTTGCTATGTCTAAAATTGCCATTTTCCCGGGATCTTTCGATCCTATAACTGTTGGACATGTGGATATTGTAAATCGCGCTTTACCACTTTTTGATAGAATCATCATTGCTATTGGTGTTAATACACAGAAGAAATATTTGTATTCATTAGAGCAAAGGATGCATTGGTTGCAGGAAACTTTTAGTAGTGAAAAGAAGATTGAAATCGCTAGCTACGAAGGGCTAACTATCAATTTTTGTAAAGAAAAAAATGCAGATTACATCCTAAGAGGTATTCGTTCGGCTGCTGATTTTGAATATGAGAAGACTATTGCGCATTTAAATAATGCAATGTATGAAACTATAGAAACTATTTTAATTCTTTCAAAACCTGAGCTTAGTTCGATTTCGTCTACTATCGTTCGGGAGATAATCAAAGGAAACGGAGACGTAAGTAAGTTTGTTCCAAAGGTTGTAATTCAAAGCATACAGTCAGAAAAATCTTAAATATTTATTTGTTAAATTTGTATCAATTGATACAAAGATTTTAGTTCAAAAAAAATCAGTATTTTTACATGATGCAAGGCGGAAAAAAGATTTCTGGATTTTCAAAATTAAGCAAGACTGAAAAGATTCAGTGGTTAGCTCAAAATTTCTTATATTCTAATCCTATTGAGGTTGTCAAGGATTTCGCAAGTTTCTGGCATGATAACATCGAGGATCAAAAAGTTTTTGAAGGGTTTAGTGAAAATACGGTATCAAACTTTCATATGCCTTTCGGTATTGCACCGAATTTTCTTATAAATGGCAATGATTACGCTATTCCTATGGTTACAGAGGAAAGCTCTGTAGTAGCAGCTTGTGCTAACGCGGCAAAGTTTTGGTACGAGAAAGGGGGTTTTAAGTCTGTGGTTCTGAATTCAGTTAAGTTAGGTCACGTTCATTTTACCTATAAAGGAGATACAGATAAGTTAAAAACTTTCTTTCCTGATCTCAAGTCGAAATTAATTAGCGGAGTTAAGGATATTACACAAAATATGGAAAATAGGGGTGGAGGTATCTCTAATATTGAACTTCTAGACCTCAGCCAAAAAGAAGAATACCTGTTTCAATTGAAATGTAGTTTCGAAACGGTGGATTCAATGGGAGCTAATTTCATTAACTCCTGTTTAGAGGCATTTGCGGAAATATTAGTTGAAGAAATTCAACTTTCTCCTCTTTTCTCGCTGAAAGAGAAAGACGTGAATGTCATTATGTCTATTCTTTCAAATTTTACTCCAGATTGCGTCGTGAGAGCAGAAGTGAGTTGTCCAATCGATCAGCTTGGTTATTTTAATGACGGTGCTATGAAACCGGAGGAGTTTGCAGAGAAGTTTGCAACTGCGGTTCGGATTGCTGAAATAGATCCTTATCGGGCTACAACGCATAATAAAGGGATTATGAACGGAATTGATTCTGTTGTAATTGCAACAGGAAATGATTTTAGAGCGGTTGAAGCTTGTGCGCATACTTATGCGGCCAAGGATGGTCAATATAAAAGTTTAACACATTGCTCAATTGAGAATAATATTTTCAGGTTCTACATAGAAGTCCCTCTTGCTCTGGGAACGGTTGGTGGCCTTACTGGTCTTCATCCCCTAGCTAAAAAATCAATGGAGCTAATGGGGAATCCCAAAGCACACGAATTGATGAAAATTGTCGCTGTTGTCGGCTTGGCTCAAAATTTTGCAGCGCTCAAATCATTAACCACTACAGGAATACAAGCGGGTCATATGAAAATGCATTTAAATAATATTTTAAGTCATTTCCATGCTACTGAAGGTGAAATGGAAGTTGCTTTAGTGCACTTTAAGGATAGGGTGGTTTCTTTCAGCGCAGTAAGAGAGTATTTACAATTACTTAGAACGGTTTAAGTCATGGATGCAACACGCTTTTATGCGCACGGTAAACTTATGTTAACTGGTGAGTATGCTGTTTTGGATGGCGCCAAAGCTCTTGCCATACCAACACGTTTTGGCCAAAGACTAGAAATAAGCGATTCGGGCAAGACCAGTCATCAAATAGATTGGCAAAGTTACAATAGTGAAAATGAATTATGGCTGCAGGCAAAGTTGCCAAATTCAGACATTGAAAGTCAAGAGATTGCTCGACTGCAGCAAATATTGAGAGCTGTAGATGATTTAAATCCATCCGTTTTCTGCCAAAAGAATATTAGTTTTAAAACTTTTCTGGAATTCCCGCAAAACTGGGGGCTAGGTACGAGCAGCACATTAGTAAGTCTGCTTGCGCAATGGGCAAATATTGATCCTTATGAATTGCTTGACAAGACCTTCGGGGGGAGTGGCTACGATATTGCCTGTGCTACAGCAAATGAACCAATTATCTATCAAAATTTGAATGATCAAATTCAAATAGAAAACTGCAAGTTATCTGCCCAATGGACAGATCATACTTACTTTGTATACTTGAATCAAAAGAAAAATTCAAGAGAGGCAATAGCGCATTATCGATCTTTGTCAAATACAAAAGAAATTGTTGAAGCAATAAATGTCTTGACTTTGGCTTTGGGAGATTCATCGGATGTGGATTCTTCCATTGATATTTTAGTTGAACATGAAGCCTTAATGAGTAATAAGCTCAATTTACCTAGTGTTAATGTTGACTTATTCGATAATTTTAAGGGAGCTTGTAAATCATTGGGTGCCTGGGGAGGCGATTATGTAATGGTATTGAGTAAAGAAGAGCCTAAGTATATAAAGGATTATTTCACGAAGAAAGGTTTAGACACCATTTTTGCATTTGAAGAAATGATATGGAAGTAAAGGAGAATTATCAAGCCATCGAATTGAGCTTGGCGATAAATGAGTTAACTGGTAAAACAGCTTGGAGAAGCCCTTCAAATATTGCTCTAGTCAAATATTGGGGCAAGTATGGCCGGCAACTGCCAAGTAACCCATCAGTAAGTTTCACCTTGAAAAATGCGCATACGAATATGCGTATGAATTATCAGCCAGGAAATGGGCAAGTGGTTTTATTCTTTGAAAAGGAGCGCAATACGGCTTTTGAGTCGCGCATTGCTAATTTTATCAAATCTATAGAAGATATCTATCCATTTTTACAAGGATTAAATCTAGAAATTCATTCGGATAATTCATTCCCACACTCGGCTGGAATTGCTTCGTCTGCTTCAGCTATGTCTGCTTTAGCCTTGTGTTTATGTTCTATTGAACGTCAAGTTTTCGGCAGTTTGACCGATGAGGACGAATTCTTACAGAAAGCCTCTTATTTGTCTCGATTAGCAAGTGGTTCTGCTTGTCGATCAGTTTATCCTAAGTTAGGGCAATGGGGAGATCATGAAAAGATTCAAGGCAGTACCAACTCTTTTGCCATTGATGTGAGTGATGCGGTAGATCCAATCTTTCACACCTTCAAAAATTCAATTTTAATTGCTTCAGCCAAGGAGAAGTCTGTAAGCAGTTCCGCAGGGCATCAGTTGATGGAAAACAACCCATACGCAGCTGTTCGCTTTAAGCAAGCCAAAGATAACTTAGCTAAGCTGATGAGCGCCATGAAAAAAGGTGATATAGATGTATTCATGCAAATAGTAGAGGAAGAAGCTTTAACACTTCACGCCCTGATGATGACCTCCACTCCAAGCTATGTTTTGATGAAGCCAAATAGTTTGGTTTTGATAGAAAAGATTAAAGCTTTTAGAGAAAAAACGGGATTACCTGTTTGCTTTACTTTAGATGCCGGTCCTAATTTACACGTCTTATACCCCGAATATATTGCTACTCAAGTACGAGTATTCATTAAGGAAGAATGTCAACTGTATTGCGAAAACGGTCTAATCATCGAAGATGAGGTTGGTGAAGGGGCACACAAGCTTTAATTTCCAAAAGAAATAAAAAAGCGTTGAGCTGCAGTTTGCATCCCAACGCTTTGTCTTGAAGTACCGAGAGGCGGAATTGAACCGCCGACCTCAGGGTTATGAATCCTGCGCTCTAACCACCTGAGCTACCTCGGCATGAGGTTGATGTTTTAATTCTTCTCAGAATATTTATTTTCTGGCTCTTGAATCACCGCCCGCCAATGGCGGATATGAATCCTGTGACCTATTCACAAGAACTCTACCTTTGGCTTAAAAGGATTGCAAAAGTAAAACATTAAATTCAATCATTCAAGAATTTATTTTACTAATTTCGAAGTAAATCTTCAAAGTATAAACAATCTCTTAACTAATATGTTTTCCCTATCATGACGCCAAAAGTTTGCTCAAGGTGTAAAAATAAACTTTCCTGCTCCGCGCAGGATATTTCAGCTTGCAAATGCAATTCCATCAAGCTTTCTGAAAATACGAAAGAGTTTCTTCAAAAAACTAATTATGATTGTCTTTGTAATTCATGTCTGGATGATGTAAATAATAAAATAGCCTCTATTTCGGAGTTAGGAAGTTCTGAGCAGCTAAAAGAGAAACGAGACTTCTACTATGAAAATGGATTTGTTGTGTTCACTGAGCTATACCATATGGTAAAAGGAAAATGCTGCAGAAGTAATTGTAGGCACTGCGCTTACGGATTTAAACTGCTATGAATTCCTTCAGAAGATTTCATCTTTCTTCAATCTGTTAATGACATCTAGTGTCCCTCCTGCTCTTATGTTTACATATTCAAAAGCTACATTACATGCGTTTTGATAAGAATTAGTATTCTCATAAGTCAATAAGGTTTTTTTGAAATCTTCAGCGTTATTGATACATATTGCAGCTCCTTTTTGAATCAATTCAACAGCTTCCTTAGATTTAGAATACCTCGGTCCATAGATTAAGGGTTTACCATAAACGGCAGCTTCTAAAACATTATGCACACTAACTCCAAACCCTCCACCTATATAGCAAATATCGGCATACCTATACAATAAGGCTAATTTCCCAATACTATCCACAATCAATACATTATGATGGCCATCCATGATTGGATTAGAAAGTAAAATGGCAGTTGGGAAGAGTTTTAACAACTGCTTAACTCGTTGAGGATTTACTTCATGCGGAGCAATAATAAACCGATAACTAGGAAGACTATTCACTATCTGCTTAATAATCAATTCATCTTTTAGCCAACTACTCCCAATAACTATAACCTTTCCTTTCTTTATAAAATTTTCAATAATGTCATCTGTAAAATTGAGTTGACTTATTTGCTTAACTGTGTCAAAGCGAGTATCCAATGCAACAGAGGCTCTATGGAAATCATTTTTTTTCAATAGTTGAAGTGAGTTTTCCCCTTGAACAAACAAATGGTTGAAGCTTGATAACATGGATCTATGTAAGATGCCATAGGGCTTGAAAAAGATCTGATTTTTTCTAAAAATTCCTGCAACAAGGAAGTGAGGGATGTCTTGATTCTTTAATTCGTGTAAATAAAAAAACCAAAATTCGTATTTGATGAAAAAGGCTGCCTTGGGATTTATTTTATCTATAAATGCTTGTGCATTACTCGGACTGTCTTTTGGCAAGTAGTATACTGCTTTAGCTAAAGGATAATTGTTTTTATATGTATACCCTGAAGGTGAAAAAAAAGTAAGAATAATGGGCGCATCGTGGTTGTCATAAAACCATTTCATCAATGGTTTGGCTTGCTCAAACTCACCAAGAGAAGCACAGTGAAACCAAATCGTGGGAGTGATTTGTCTTTCAACTTGTTGATTGATTCGTCCTTTGCTAAACTGATAAGCTTTTTCATTAAATAAACTGAAAAGACCAATGAAAAAATGGTAGAAATGCACCACCAGTCTATATACTATTTTAGAAATAAACAAGCCCATGTTTAATAGGTGTAGTATTGATTGCTAGAACTTTGACCGAGGTAAACTGGAATCATCCAGGAAATTTTTACTCCATACATAAGGTCAACTCTAGATTCCTTTAATGCACGCTGAAGATGGAAATCAAAAGGTCTTCGATTGGCAGTGAAACCTTCAGTTAACTCAAAGCCAATGCTTAGATTTACAAATTTGCCTTTTTCTAGGCGTATTAATCCGATGTATTGACTTAGCAATAAGCCGCTAGATAATCTGTCATATCCCTTTGCATAATCGCCACTGAGTTGTGGCGTAATCCTTTTATTAACATCGATAAGAATTTTATGTTGTATATATCCAATACCTAATTTCAGCAAGAGTCCGTTACTAGGTTTTTCAGGCGAGAAAAAAAATGATTTTCCTACATTAACTTTCATAACAGCTCCTCTTAAATTCAAATCAACATTGTCTAAAGAACCTTCTTCTGTTATAACTAGGCCATTAAGCGTAAGCGCTTCTTCAATGTGATCGGTTTCCTTAACCTTGGTTCCAAAGAGGAAGCCACCTTCGCCACCTAAGGACCAATTTTTGGCAAACTTATATTCAATTGCAAGACCAAATTGATACGCCAATCCAAATCTTTCTGCCAAATCAACTCCTGGTATTTGAAATGAAATTATAGGAGAAAGTAATAATGTTTTTTCATAATCAACTACATCATCTTCAACTTGAGCAAAGAGCACAACAGAGAACATAAGGCAAGTAAAAGCTAAAAGGATTTTTCTCATCAATCAAATTTACAGATTTTCATTTCTTATACTTGAATTATTCCATATTTTAACAAATTTAACTCGTTTAAATAATATCTTTACAAGCAAATAATGAAGCAATGAGACCAATTCAAATGGTGGATTTAAAAACTCAGCATAGTCATTTACAGCCTGAGTTAAACAATAAAATCTTGGAAGTCGTAGAGAGCGCAGCTTATATAAAGGGTGCGGAAGTTCAAAAGTTTGAAAGAGAGCTTGAACAATACTTAAATGTAAAGCATGTCATTGCTTGTGCCAACGGTACAGACGCATTACAATTAGCCATGATGTCCCTAGGGCTCAAGCCAGGAGATGAGGTTATTACTACAAATTTCACTTATGTAGCAACTGCTGAAATTATTGCTTTGCTGCAATTGAAGCCTGTTTTGGTAGATGTCCATCCCGATACTTTTAATATTCTTATTGATGAGCTTGAAGCGGCTATTACGGCAAAAACAAAAGCGATTGTCCCCGTTCATTTGTTTGGACAATGCAGCCAAATGGAAGAGCTTCTTCAATTCGCGAAAAAACATAAACTTTATGTAGTAGAGGATACAGCCCAAGCGATTGGCGCAGATTATACTTTTATGGATGGTCGAAGGGCAAAAGCAGGCACAATTGGTGATATTGGAACTACCTCATTCTTTCCCTCAAAAAACTTGGGATGTATGGGCGATGGTGGAGCGATTTTCACGAATAATGATGATTTAGCTAAACAACTAAGAATTATTGCCAATCACGGACAATCTAAGCAATATTATCATGATTTTGTTGGTATCAATTCTCGATTAGATAGTATTCAAGCAGCTGTTTTAAGGATTAAATTAAGGCATTTGGAGGAGTATTGTCATGCACGTAATGAGGCAGCCAATCGCTATGATCAGCTATTGGCAGAAGTTAATGAAATTGTCGTTCCGGCACGCGTAAAAAATTCTACGCATGTATTTCATCAATATGTACTTAAAACTAGGGGTATTAATCGGGACGATTTAAAAAACTATCTCAATGAATGTGGTATTCCTTGTAACATTTATTACCCAGTCCCCTTAAATGAGCAAATACCTTATAAAGATGATTCTAGAAAGTTTGCCAATACTGATTATCTTTGTCAATCGGTTCTCGCACTTCCTATGCATACAGAATTAGGAGAAGACCAACAAGGATATATAATTAATAAAATAAAAGAATTTATAGCGTTATGAAAATTAGTGTGATTGGAACAGGTTATGTAGGGCTCGTTTCGGGTACCTGTTTTGCTGAGACAGGAAATTCAGTTATCTGTGTAGATATCGATAAAAATAAAGTGGAGCGACTTAATAGGAAAGAATGTACTATTTATGAGCCAGGACTCGAACTTTTATTGGAACGCAATGTAGATCAAGGTCGTCTAAGTTTTACAACCGATCTGAAATATGCCATTGATAATACCGATATTGTTTTCTTAGCATTACCTACACCTCCGGGTGGGGATGGAGCTGCAGATTTATCTTATGTGCTAGGTATGGCAGAAAAGTTAGGTACAATAATTAAGGAGTATAAAGTTATCGTGGATAAGAGCACGGTGCCTGTAGGAACTGCAGACTTGGTTTATGCAGCGATTTCGAAAAATGCTACTGTTGATTTCGATGTAGTTTCAAATCCAGAGTTTTTAAGAGAGGGAGTTGCTGTCGATGACTTTATGAAACCTGACCGAGTGGTTATTGGAACTTCCTCTGAAAAGGCGAAGAAAATAATGGAACGACTTTATAAGCCTTATGTGATGTCAGGTAATCCTTTGGTCTTTATGGACGAGCGATCTGCTGAGTTAACCAAATATGCTGCTAATTCATTTTTAGCAACGAAAATTTCGTTCATGAACGAAATAGCAAATCTGTGCGAAAGAACAGGTGCTAATGTTGACATGATAAGAAAAGGAATGGGCTCAGATGAAAGAATTGGTAAAAGATTCTTGTTTGCGGGCATTGGTTATGGGGGAAGTTGCTTCCCTAAAGACGTGCAAGCTTTAGAAAGAACTGCAAAAGACTATGACTATGACTTTAAGATTTTAAATGCGGTTATGGATGTGAATGCCAACCAGAAGCAATTGTTTTTCAATCGAGTTAAAGCGGCTTATCAAGGAGAAATTAAGGGTAAAAAAGCAGCAATTTGGGGGCTGGCATTTAAACCAAATACTGATGATATCAGAGAAGCTCCAGCCTTAGAAATAATCACCAATTTGTTGGCGGAAGGTTGCGAAGTTGCGGCTTATGACCCAGAGGCAATGGGCAATGTAGAAGCAGTTTTTGGAGATAAAGTTACTTTTTGTAAATCGATGTATAAGGCAACAGAAAATGCTGATTTTTTGATTGTAGCTACAGAGTGGTCAGTGTTTCGAACACCGGATTTTGAAAAGCTTGCCAAAAATTTAAAAGACAAGACTATCTTTGATGGTAGAAATATCTATGAAAAAGATCAAGTGAAAGAATTAGGATTTAGTTATTTTAGTATTGGACGACCTTAGCGTATGAAAAAAATATTAGTTACAGGAGCAGCCGGGTTTTTGGGATCACATTTGTGTGATCGATTTATCAAAGAAGGTTATTATGTAATTGGAATGGATAATTTGATTACCGGAAGAATGGAAAATATTCAACACCTTTTCAAATTGCCAAATTTTGAGTTTTATCACCATGATGTAACTAGTTTTATACATATTCCCGGTGATTTAGATTATGTTTTACATTTTGCATCTCCAGCAAGTCCCATAGATTATTTAAAAATACCCATTCAAACATTAAAAGTGAGTTCATTAGGAACGCATAATTGTCTGGGTTTAGCAAAAGCAAAAAATGCCAGAATTCTAGTGGCTTCTACTTCTGAGATTTATGGAAATCCTCAGGTGCATCCTCAAAACGAAGAGTATTGGGGCAATGTAAATCCGATTGGTCCTAGAGGGGTTTATGATGAAGCGAAAAGATTTCAAGAAGCCTTAACAATGGCTTATCATACCTATCATAAGGTGGAAACTAGGATAGTTCGAATCTTTAATACCTATGGCCCAAGAATGAGGTTGAATGATGGCCGTGCTTTGCCGGCATTTATTGGACAAGCTTTGCGTGGAGAAGATATAACGGTCTTTGGTGATGGCTCACAAACAAGGTCTTTTTGCTATGTGGACGATCTCGTTGAAGGAATTTATCGTTTATTAATGAGTGATCATGCACAACCTATAAACATCGGTAATCCGGATGAAATTAGTATCAAAGAATTTGCTGAAGAGATTATACAGCTTACAAATACAAAACAGCAAGTCGTTTTGAGAGAATTACCTATTGATGATCCAAAACAAAGGCAACCGGATATAAGTCGGGCTAAAGAAATTTTAAATTGGAGCCCAAAGGTTTCTAGAAGGGAAGGATTAGCGCGGACATATGAGTATTTTAAGCAACTGAGTCAAGAGGAATTGCACAAGAAAGATCATAATGATTTTAGTAATTATAAACGGTAAAAATTATGAACACTTATTACGCACACCCAACTGCAGTAATCGATGAAGGCTGCGAAATAGGACATGGAACAAAAATTTGGCATTTTACGCATGTAATGCCTAATGCTAAGCTAGGTAAAAACTGCAATTTAGGCCAAAATGTAGTCGTATCTCCTGATGTTGTCTTAGGGGATAATGTTAAAGTTCAAAATAATGTTTCCATCTACACTGGAGTTATCTGCGAAGATGATGTATTTTTGGGTCCTTCTATGGTTTTCACTAATGTTATGAATCCTAGAAGTGCGGTGGATAGAAAAAATCAATTCATGCGGACAAACGTAGGGAGGGGAGCTAGTATTGGTGCGAATGCAACAATTATTTGCGGGAATGATATCGGTGAATTCGCTTTTATCGGTGCCGGAACAGTAATTGTCGAAGATGTGCCATCCTACTCGTTATGGGTAGGAAATCCGGGTAAAATGATAGGTTGGATGAGTGAGTTTGGTCACCGGCTAGAATTTAATGAGGCAGGTATCGCTGCTTGCCCTGAAAGCGGCGAAGAATATAAA
>TARA_B110000459_G_C16625203_1_pt1 | contig 10631 bp, 3 predicted proteins | sample TARA_B110000459 | Tara Oceans TARA_B110000459 (sample SAMEA4398296) | marine metagenome | biome: Polar Biome; feature: [SRF] surface water layer (ENVO:00010504); material: water (ENVO:00002006), including particulate matter (ENVO:01000060) such as... | depth 5 m | reverse complement strand
ACGACGACGACGACGACGACGACGAACAACAACAAGATGCCAATAGTTAGACGAGGTGGTTTACCTCGTAGAGAAGATGTGCTCGCAGGAACAGCGACGGATGGCTATAGCACGCCAAAAATACCGGCGAGAAGACCACCGCCGTCGACTACGCGAGGCACAGCGGTTACTGCGGCTACTACTACTACTACTACTACTACTGCTGCTGCTGCTATTGGTGGTGCTGCACTTATCGGCGGAGTGGTTTCGGGAACGACGCCACGAACAGCAACGGCTGGTGAGATGCCACAACGCCACGCGTCGAATACTAATCTTGCGATTGAAAGTCAGCACGGGCATGGTGTAGACTCGGCTTTACTTGAATGCGAACTTAAATCGCGCACGGAAGATGGCGCCGCGCGTTTGCGACGAGATCGGACGGCGATTAAAGTTATTTTAGCGGCTTTGCAGCCTCCTCGAAGCGCGCCTGGATCAAAATTTAATATTCTCGCGCTTCTATCGCCAGGGAGTGAGCGCGAAAGAGGAACGTCTGCGCATACTGAACCTGGTATCGACGACGCGCCGTCTTCCAGTGGTTTGAGTAATCACGCGAGCAACGCAAATGGTCCAATGCCAAAGTTGACGAGTTCTTTAGTAGATGCGGTGTCTGCTCTGAGAACGCTTCGAAATATCGTGTGCGTTTCGAGCGCGAGTTTAGCAAAAGTAGGTGGCGATGCCAGTGGTGCATTAGCGAGAGATGCTCCCGGCGCCGCGTTATGGACCGTGCGGGCCATCGCAGCGATGTGGAATCCAGTAAACGAAACAAAGGACGACGCACAAATGCGGGAAAAGTACGTTGCCTTTGAAATCGAACGCGAGGAAGCGTTGCAACTCGCTTTGAACGTCGCGACGCTACTTGCGAGCGGATCGGGCCCTTCCCCGTGGTGTAATGTCGGATTGGCAAACTATTTACGCGCTTTAAGCGAGTGTTTGGTGAGTTTTGAACTGCGTCGAAATAACGACGATTCAGGCCACGACGAAGACAAACTTCGCCTTCGTCTGATCCAATCGAAGCTCGAGACGCAGCACTTTGCTCGGGTCGCCGTCACACGCGCCATCGATCTCGCCTCAAAGCGCGGTGAAGGTCAGGAATGCGTCATGGCACTTTCAAAGCTCCCGAAACCAACGTTTTGCGAAAGTTTAATCGCGCATTTAGCATCGTCGTTTAGTCAGCTCGAACGCGATTTACTCGAAGAGCAAGCGAAAAGCGCGCAAAAGAAAAAAGACAGAGAAAGTGGCAAAGAGTGCAATGATGCTCAAAATGAAAACGACGAGCGCAAACGACGCGCCATATTCAAACGAAGAGGCGAGGCTGTCGGCGACGCTTGCGATGCCTTGTTGAAATGTTCTTCGTGTTACGCGCCGGTTTCGATTACACTCGTCGCGGACTCATTCGTTCGATACGGCGAACGCATGGGCGCATTCCAAGCACTCATTAAAGCGTCGTCAAATTCAACATACTGTGGATTTCTCAGTCTCTCTGGGTGTCGTATCATTGGCGCGTGTTCGAGGGCGTCGACAGCTTTTGCTGACAAGGCGCTCGAAAAAGATGCGTTGATGCGCTTCTCGACGAGATTGATTAAATTAGTCGCACGCGCTTCCGAGTTGTCCAAGGGAGTGACGCTATCATCATCTCTCGAAACTAAAAGTGCAATCATGACTAAGTTACGTCCAGTTGCAGACGGTATCGCAGCTGTGGCGTACGCGTTACATCCGTTGGCGAAGGAAAATTGCGAGACTGCGCATCCGGCGGATTTTCTTTGCGACTCTGGCGTCGCGGAGAGCTGTTGCGACGCGATGGAGATTTTCTCCTCGTTTTCAACGTCGATTGTGGCGACGATAGCTCGGACGGCCCCAGGCTCCGACGCGTCTTCAAAAGCGATCGAGGAGTATAAATCCTCGCAGCATCTTGCGATTTTCTCCTTACTCAACGTTTTGCGGTTACCGCTGGCGTTCATCCCGACGAAAGGCTCAAACGCAGAAAAAGTTGGCGCCGTGGCAAACCGTAAATTCATGACAGTATTGAAGGAAAAAAATGTGCTCGGAACTTTGTTGAAGTGCGTGAAGTCGATGAAGACAGATCTGGAAATGCGCGCGTTAAGAAAATATAACGGGAACGGTAACGAGAACGAGGAGGAAGAAGTAGAAGAAGTGGAAGAAGAAAATAACACGACCAAAAACAAAGCGAATAGCAAAAAGAACAAAAAAGCAGCGGCGGTTGATACTGCTAGTACTAGTAACAGCAGTGAAGCGCATTCTTTATCGAGTGCTATTAGTTTAATTTCGCGTCTGGTCGTCACCGGCGGCGATGTCTTCAGCAACCAGTTCATCGAAGCGAAAGGATGCTCGGCGTCTCTCAGCGAGTTTGCGCTTTCGCAATCTTCGTTTGCGTCCTCGTTGCTGAACATTAAGCAGAAATCTATTAAAGTGGAGTTTACGAACGAAGCAACAACCATTGTTGATTGGACTATGATTCTCTCACAGCTCGCCAAGAGTAACGAGAGTCGGTACGAAAATGTTGGCGAGGCAAACGCAACTTTTCATTTAACAAAGTTGCTTCGACACGATGATTTCAACGTGCGCGCGCGCGCAGCGAACGCACTCGGTAACCTTTGTCGCCACTCGGACTATTTTTACGCATCATTTAAGAAGTATGGGACGGTCGGCGCGCTGATTGATCGTTTAAACGCAGACGAAAAAGAGGAACCCTCTGCGTTGGTTCGAAAGTTTGCCGCTTTCGCCATCGGGAACGCCGGGTTTCACTCCGATTATCTCTACGATGATTTGCGACGATCAATTCTCCCACTCGTGAGGAATATAGGTAATCATTACGGGTCAACTTTTGGTGTTGGAAGAAAAGATGAGAACGATGGGAAAACGAGAAGCAACGCCGCGGCGGCGCTCGGAAACTTGGCGAGAAACGGCGATGCTCTCATCGCAGACTTGCTTGCGAACGATGTGCCCAAGGCGCTAATTTTACTCGCCAAAGAGTACGCTTCAGAGAAGAGTAGCAGTAAAAAGAGTAGCAGTGTAGGAGATAAGCAAACGCCCGCGCATGTTGCGCTCTTTTCGCTCGGAAATCTCTGCGCGCACGAAGAGTGCAGATCGGCGCTGATAAAATTAGGGGTTCGAAATGCTCTGCAGCAATCGCGCACGAGCGAGGACGAATTGCTCCGAAAATACGCTCTGAGAGTGTTAGCGAAACTAGAAAATTCTTAATAGTGATTGAGATAGAGAAACATCATTCCTTATTTTTACACAACGATAACTATATATAATCAGTCACTATCGTCCTCATCTGCATTCTCTTTTGGCGTGAATGCCGCGCGCATTGCATTTTCCAACTGTTGATTAATATCTTCATTTCTATGCGCCTCGTCCGCCTCGGTGGTTTGGAAGACTTTGCCTAACACGGACAACGCCTCGCAACGCTTTTTTCTCACTTCTTTCTTCACGCTCTTATCGTGACAAACTTTATCACACACCGATCTAAGTGTCGATTCAATGTCGAGCGCAGAAACGTTCCAAAGTGCTTCTAAAATGTGCGGCATGACGTCTTTTTGATGCTGCGCGCGTCGCTGCATTATTTCAGCCTCTGTCAACGGCGGTTTCTTCTTCGTTTCCTTCCCTTCTTGCTCTTTAGCGATATTCTCGGCGATTTTCCCGTCTCTTTCGCCAGCGCTCTTTTCAATTGCACCCTCTTTTTCTTTTCCTTCTTCTTCCTTCATGTATCCCTCCTCTTCCTCGGCGATTTTCTTCACCGTTCCAAACGCGCCAAACGCGGCTTTCATCGCGCTGAACTGTGTTTTCGTTCTGTTTGTATTTTGCTCCATGGCGGCAAAGTTTGAACGAACCCCTAAATCCGCCCACGTCCCAAAACCAGCCACGGGATCCGTCAACACTTGCTCCGCTTGCTTCTCGTACACGAATCCAATCTGTTTCAACATTTTTGGTCCGTGAGAAGCGTTGGCTAAACTCTGCGCGATTGGTTTCATTTGCGCTTCAAACTTTTCCAGAGCCGCTTTTTCGCGCAGCTTTTCCTCCTCTTCTTTTTCATTCGTCTTATCAGCCGTTAAAGTCGCAGTCGGTGTGACCATAGCGCGAGCCGACGTAGCGTACCCATCCAAAATAGCAGCCAAATTAATCGCTAATCGAACAATTCTTCGGTCTTGTAAAATCCGCGTTTCATCTCTCGTCAAATCGCTTCCGCCTTCGGCCATGACTGCCATTTGCAGTTTCCCGACGAACATTTCCATCTGGTCCGACCCGAACAATGCGGCAAAAAACGCCGACGCGTCTATCACGGGTATATCACCTAATCCATCTTTCCCTCTTGAATCGTATTTTTTCCTCAACTCTGGATCGGACAACACTTGGTACGCCTCGCCGACTTTTTGAAACTTGTTGTGCGCGTCCGGGTCGTCGGGATTTTTATCCGGATGTAACTTCCTCGCGAGTTCGTAATACGATTTCTTAATCTCCGCCGACGAAGCAGTCGTTTCAACTTTCAAAATCTCGTAATATTGCGTCTCTTTAACTTGCTTCCCTCCTCCGTTTCTATTATTATCATTACTATTATTATCGCTATTACCTACTCCCATGCTCTCGTTGAGTACTCCGTTGAGCCCGATGCCGCTTCTACCTTCACTCATCGCCCTCTTCCTCGCCTGCTCATATATATCCTCGTCCGTCGATTGCGCCAACCAAATCCCATCTCGCACTAAATCTTCATCCACCCACTCTCTGGTGTGTCGATTCCACCTCTTTCCGTCATTCGCCGCCATAATCGCCTCGGGCGTATTCGCCACGCCGCGACAAATTTGCGTCACTCCGACGCCGGCGCCGACGACGGGTAAAACCACCGCCGCCGCCAATCCGGCGCCTAAACCTTTGAAAAACCCACTCGCACCTTCCGCTTTAGCACCGGCAATCGGTGCCGCAATCAACGCCGCTGCTCCAGCTAACGCGCCTTTCCCCACGGATTTCAAACCAGAGTTTAAGCCGCTCGCGGCATCTTTCGGTCGTCTCAATGAGAAGAAATCGTTGAAATCGACGCTTTCCGCTTGCTTGGAAAGCGTCGCGGACATTGCACCATTACCACCGCCATTACCACCATCATCACCACCGATTAACGCGAGTTGCATGTGGTTCAGTAATTCTTCCGTCGTCGAAGTTTTTGGTTGTTGTTGTTTTTGTTTTTGTTGTTGATTACTCGAAGAAGAAGAAGAAGAAGAAGAAGAGGTGCCTCGTTGTTGTTCTTGTTGAAACGCGCTCATCTCTCTCTTCTTTTTCTTAAACACGAAGAAGAAGCAGCGCAGTTTAAAGAGCAAAGAGCGAAACTAAGAGCGTTCGTTCGAGCAAACAGCGCGTTGTTTTGTTTCGAGAGAAAGAGAGAGAAAGAGAGTTCTCGAAAAGCGACTAAATGCTCTCGTTTTTCGCACGACTACTAAACTCTTCAATGAAGAAGAAGACGGACGAAAAAAAATAGAAAAGAAAATGAACTCATTTTTTTGCAAATATTTAAACCCTAAACGTAATGTGCGGAGACGCTCAAAGAGGGAAGGAGAGTGAATGCAAATTATGCATTACCTAATACTAATTTCTCTTAGTACGCGTGATAAAAGTAGCATTCTTAGAGTAGTTTTATTGAGCTACAAACAAACAGACACAACAAAAGGTTTCAAAGAAGACAAAGAAGAGCACGAGACGATTACGAGGATGATGACGATGAGGAGCGAAGGAACTCGTGTTATTCCTTTGAGTAAAAACGGAACGAGTCAACTTCATCCTCGTTCTCATCCTCATCCTCATCGGGTAAAAATGGGGATAAAAAAATCAACGAGGCTTGCCCCTCGCGGCGCTTCGTCTTCTCCCTCGTTGAAGAAGAACGAGTCTCACGACGCTTCGTCTGAACCAGACGTCCTCATCGTCCAATCGAAGAACAAAAGAATAATGTATTCCACGACGAGAGAAATAAACGTCCAAGAGGTTTCTGATTTGTGCGATAAAGTTGGGTGGCCGAAACGACCGGAGGAGAAGCTGAAAATCGCTCTGGAGAATTCGTTTTTAGTCGCGCAGATGTACGTTTGTAGTAGTAGTAACAATAGTAATAATAATAATAAAGAAGAAGAGGAAGAAGAAAAATTAATAGCGACGTGCAGAGCGACGTCTGACCACGCGTTCAACGCGTGTTTGTGGGATATAATTGTCGATCCAGAGTATCAAGGTCAAGGGTTAGGGAAGGCGATTGTGTCGCACTCGATACGCGCGCTGTTGGCGAGAGATGTGGCGAACGTGACGTTGTTCGCGGATAAAGATGTGGTGGAGTTCTATGAACGGTTAGGGTTTGTGACCGATGCCGACGGCGTGAAAGGGATGTTTTTGTATCCAAACGTAGAAGGTGAGTAGAGAGAGAGAGAGAGTTTGAAAGTGTAGTTTGTGTCTGTTTCGTAAAGCGTGCAAATGTATTACAGGAAGATGATTTCTCAATCAATCAATCAATTTCTATGTACTCAACTTGTGGTGGTGGTGGTATTGATGCGTTCGTTCTGCCGTCCCTTTCGATGCTTTCTTTCAAAGGAATTGGCGTTGGAGATTTAGCTAATAAACGTTTTCGCTCCCGCGCCTCTTCGCTCGTTTTCTGTTTCTTCACCAAGTTTTCCAAATCCGCCACTTCGGCGGGTAACCTTTTGAAAAAGTCTTGGATGCGCGCAGAGGACGAGACGCTTTTATCGCGGACATTTGACTTTTTCGATGCATCGTCGGCGGCAGCTGCATTAGATGCGGCCGCAGTCAACAAAGGTGCGGTCTTTTTGTTCTTCTCGGGCGCGTTCTCCTCGTCTTCAAAATCGTCCCAGTTCAAGAAACTGGTTGTTTTTTTATTCCCGGAGGATTTGAAAAAGTTCTTCATGGTTTTTTGCTGCGTCGTCGCTTTCTTGTACGAGAATGGATCAATAGGCGTCACGTCGTCTTTTTTCAACGACATGCGACCTTTAATTTCCGCGCCTTTTTTCTTTTTTTCCTCCCAATTTTTCTCGGCGGCAGCGACGACCAGCGGGAGTAATTTTTCGGGATATCGAATACCAACTATCTCGAACATTTCGTCAGTTCCGTTGTTCGTTTCGTTTAACGAAAAGTCCTCGGGGTTTTGTTCTTGTTGATCGCTTCCGTTTGAATCGGGGAGTAACGCCGCGACGGCCGTCGTCTGCGCCTCTTCTTGTCGCTTCTTAAGGTTAGTTTCCACGCGTACGACGCGCATGTGTCGGTCACGGAAAAGAACACTCGACTGATGTCGTCGCAAAACTGTTTCGAGCTCTTTCCACATGGACACGACGGCACCGTTGACGATGCAGCATCGCTCAGCTCGACTTCCATAATTGCAATGTATACCGCTTTGGGCGTTTTGGCACTTCCCGTAATGTTTGCAGCCGAATTCGGTCTTGTCGTACGTAAAATCCCACTCTTCTTTGGCTTTAGATTCAATCCACCACCCGGGGTCTTTGTCTTCGATTCGAGTGTTGTCTGCCATGAAATCGAAGCGATTATGGTTGGGTTGAACTCTCCCCATATTCGGTCTGTAAATTTCTACTTCGAGTTCATCGGTACCAGGGGCTGTGAACACTAACATAATTTCGCGCCTGCCATACCACTTTTTCTTTTTGAAATAAAATCCATCGCGGGGGTATCGCGAACCGCTCGTTTTGTACATCTCAAAGGCTTGATCCCAAGATAACCCACGATCGGAGACAAAGTTGGACTTAAGTAGGCGAGCACCGTGAAACGGTTCTGTGAGAACAACTTGGTTGGCTTTGCCATCGAGCGCGACATGTTGACCGCCGAGTTGATTCACTCCCTCGGTATAACTACCTTCAAGTTTCGCGGCATTTATCACGGCGTGGAGCGTATCTCCGAACAATCCAAACAGAATATTTTGACGAAGTACCGGGACGCCGAGTAACCTATTTAAGAATCTGCGCACGTTGACCGCACTAACAGTAATCAAAGATTTCTCACCACCTTTCTCGCCGAGCTCGAGAACAGCGCGTGAAAGTTCCACGTAAATATCTCTCAGCGATTTACCGCTCTCAATTGTTTCTTCAGAAATCTTACGTTGGTATTCGTCGTCACTCAACCCGGCGTGTTTCCAAACACTTTGCAAGGAAACGCCCGTCGGTAATTTGAAATCGAAAGTATCGTTGTCGACCTGCGCGTTGAGCGCATCAAACATAATTTGCAAAGATCGTTTCCCGAGGAAAGAGTCCACGTTACCATCGCTCAAATCGACACCAGTCGCCGCGCGTCGATCGCCGCGGGTGAGCGCGCCGAGACTTTGCAAACGTCTCGCGACAGCAGATACAAAGCGCCGTTCACCCCCAATATCAGTTGAGACCATAACATATAACGGGCCCTGTGCTTGATTCGAGCGATGCGACCGTCCAAGTTGCTGGATTGCTTTATCCGCAGCCCAGGGTAATTCAACGGTGATGTGCACGCGACGCCTCTGGTTCGGCACTTTCTTGCTCGCGTGCAGTGAGATTCCCGTCGAAGCTGCATCTGAAATGATGGCAACCAATTTACTCCCCTCCATAAACCACTTGGCTTCTCGAATATTGATGCTATCCATTTCCGATGCGAACTTGTCCTTGTTGTTATTACTCGCCGATGCGAGTAAATGCCGCCCGTCGTCCGAGACTGGTGGCACCGCAAATCTTGGTTCGTACGTCAGTCCAGATTCTTCACCAATCGAGTGTCGCACCATTCTAGCACGCCTGCCTGTCATCTCGGCTACTTTCTCGACGCCGCCGAGTTTATCGATTAAGTCGTCGAGGAAATTAGGGGGTAAATCCAGCTCTTCTACGCGCTTTAAGAGCGCTTCTTTGACCTTGTACGCTTCCTCGTGCGTTCGAGGACCGGTGATAGTTCCGTCTGCTCTTTGTTTCCAACCATCCGGAAGATCGGCGACGGGTAAGAGTTTCACCGCTTCTTGCTCCTCAGCGGTTCCGTTCGATTTGCCATTGACGTCCGTCTTGAAGTGTTCCATAATGAACTGTCTCAAAATTTCTTGCGTCGTGGAGGTTGGGACATCGCTTTCGAATCCGTATTGTAAGTTCAAACGCGTATCTTGCGCTTCGCCGGTTGTTTGGAGACCGATTAAAGCGCACTCGCCTCTTTCTAAAGCTTCCTCAACCTCCTTGACGACGAACGGGATTTTGAAGCTCACGCATAACAACTTGAAGAATCTTTGATGCGCGCTCCAGTACAATTTCATGAACATCCCGCTCTTCTCGCCTCGTTTATGCGCTAAATCCTCGTACTCTACGCGAACGTCTTGCCAAATTTGGCACGCCGAGTCGTACATCGCCCTCTGTTGAGCGGTAATTTTCACAGTTTCCGTGCGAAATTCCGCTTCTTCGAAGGAAAGCGCTCTCGCGACATACTTTCCACCGGCTTTCATCTCAATCGCGAGCATCTCAAGAAAACCTACGCCTCTGTCTTGCAATTTCTTGATGAAGGTCTCGGCATCTTTGAAGGGCGTCGACGGACCCCAAAAGCCCATACGTTCCATGTACGCCATGTTTCCAATCTCCGAAACGCCCGTCGCCGAGCAGTACAAAACTCTGGCTTCCGGACACATCTCTTGCATCTCTCTGACAGCCTTTGCCGTTTGACTCCCATTATCGCTGCTCGACTTTTTTCCCGCGCCCGCGGTGTGCCCCGAATTCTTGGCTTTATGACATTCGTCGAAAACCAAACAGCCGTTCCCGTCCTCGCCTTCGCCGAACCAATCGATAATCTGTTGGAACCTGTCGTACTTCCCGGTAGCGCTCACGAGCGTCGAATATGTGGTAAACAAAATACCTTCCTGAAAGTCGCGACTCAACCCAGTCGCTTTGGTCTGGTTATCCAGCTCTTGAACGTTTCTTATGATCTTCGCGTGGCACCCCAAGTCGGTTAAATCTCTCATCGCGTCTCGCGCCAAATCGATCGACGTGGACACCCAAACGTGTCTTCTTCTTCCTCTGCAATAATTATCGAAAATGACGCCGGCAATTTGCCTCCCTTTACCAATACCCGCACCGTCGCCGATAAAAAACCCCGCTCGTCGTCTGCCATCTTCTAAATACTCTTGGTGTTTTTGACACGCGTACGCGACGCCTTCGAGTTGCAAGCCGGACAGTTTTCGATTCTCAATCAACTCGGAAACGAGAGGATAGGTGAGTTTCGGCAACGCCACGGCGTTTAAAGAGGACGACTCGACCACTTTACACGGATGTGGTATCGTCTCGAACGGTAACGATTTCGTCTCGTACCCTTGAAACACGTTCGTCAACGTTTCGTTCACTTCCTCTTGTTCCGTCGTCGTCGTCGTTTTCGGATCGCCTGCGTGGTGGTTTTCTCTTTGTCCTCCTCCTCCTCCGGATGCTCTTTCTCCGGCTTGAAAATGATGATGATGATTCCGAATTTTTTCTTCTAGATCTTGTTCTTCTTCTTCGTCGTCGCCATCGTCGGAATAATACCCCCCGCGTCCGCCACCAAAGAACATTGATTCCATACTGTTTCTTCTTCTTTAATACGTCTCTCTCTCTCTCTCT
>TARA_B110000459_G_scaffold106246_1_pt1 | contig 10665 bp, 4 predicted proteins | sample TARA_B110000459 | Tara Oceans TARA_B110000459 (sample SAMEA4398296) | marine metagenome | biome: Polar Biome; feature: [SRF] surface water layer (ENVO:00010504); material: water (ENVO:00002006), including particulate matter (ENVO:01000060) such as... | depth 5 m | reverse complement strand
TTTCGATATCCATCACAGTTGACCAGACACATGCGTACGCATACGAAAGAGTTACAGTACAAATGCGATGTTTGCGAGAAGAGGTATCGTTACGCTCAAAGTTTAAGGTACCACATGCGCACTCAACATTAGCTCATTTGTAGTTCTAAGTATACACATACACATCACAGTACTACTGTTAAAAAGTCGTCTCGAGTTCTGGTTTCGGCATTAACTTCGCGTGTAAACGCTTGGCCACGTCCGAGGCTATGCCTTGATTGGTCATCATCGCTAAGCTTTTCTCCTTGGACGAGCGCGAGTTCACGGAGACTTGTTGGAACGCTCGATTGGTCGTTTGGAAGGTGTTTTTGATACTCTTGTCGCCTAAACAGACCTGACTGGAGCCTCGGTAGGTTTCTTTACTCGATGCGCTCGTGGAGGTGAACCCGAAACGACGACCGACGACGTTTTCGGTGAACTGTTTTGGGCGATTGCGCGCCGCCCAGGGGTGGTATTTTTGAAGCGGCTTGGACGTCGTTTTCTTCGCGGGTGCGGCAAAACACGCTTTTTGCGCGGTTTTTGATGTCGTTTCCGAAACGAAACGCGGTTTGTGCCCGTACGAATTTATCGCCTTGTATCCTGTCTTTGGTATGTGGTGCGCGATGGCGACGAGACGGCCGTTGCGGAGTTCCAAAGACGCTGAAGAACCGGTTCGGGAGGCGCTGCTATAAATAGAATACAAACAAAATAACGCGAGGTCAGCGAATGTATATATAGTCCAATCGTCAAAGGGAGACGGGAAGAGAGAAAGAAAGAGAGAGAGAGAGAGAAAGAAACGAAGCGATGCCGAACGATGTGGTCTGTAGATTATCACGCGCGTACCTTTTCGTGGGTGTTTGCGTGAGTTGCGTCATGTCGCGCTCTGAATAAAAAAGAAGAGATTTTCTTCTTTCAAAATTCAAAATTCTTCTCGTTCACGCAAAGTTGGCAACACGCGCACGCTTCGTGTTTCTTCCGATGCGGCGCTTTCAATCCGTGCGCGCACTTGGCGTGGAAAATATGCGGCGAGCGAGGATTTATGCACGTGCGATATTCCATTTGCCAAGGTAAAACAGAAGTCCCTTGACCTTCATCCATCTCTTCTCCGATTGAGAGAACGACGCGCTCGTCGCAATAGGCACATTTGAAAGCATTTCCTGCTCCTCCATGGATTTTTTGCACGCACGCTTCGCACTTCTTCGTCTCGTTGAGTTCGTGATACGTCTCTGCGAGAATCAAATAGACCGTTTGCTTGACGCGCTCGCTCTTCTCGTTGTCGCCGTTTTCTAACTCCTCGCGTTTCAGCAACGCTTCCCCGATGGCGACGGTTTTCAAATTAGACGCTCTCTTCTTTTCGAGGTAGGAATCATCTTTTGCTAAGAAATGCGCGCGCTCGCTCGGTTCGCGAGGCGTGGTATTGTTTTTACCGAAATATTCTCGCGACCCCTTTAAGTGCTCGAGCCAAACGCACACTTCGAGACTTTCGTGAATATCCGCGTGAAACAAACGATAGTAGTAATACATCGTCGTCGTTTCGTTGGTAGCATTCTCCTTCTTCTGCTTGTCTGCGACTAGCTTTGCAAACTCGACGGCTTGCTGAACTGCAATCGACGCCGACGAAAAGTTCCCCGTGCGCAAATGCGCGGAACATATCCGTCGACACGCCTCCGCGGCTAAGAACGGACACTTACATCTCACGGCGTCTTCGCGAGCGTCGTAAAAATTTTCCAAAGCGATTTTCGTGCTCCTCTTGGCGCCGCGAAGCGCGCACGTACCCAAAGCTAAACGCGCCAACGCTCGCGCGCGCGCTTTCTTTACCTTTCTGGCTTCTTCGGAATCGCTATTACTATCAACTTCGTTACTACTGCCTTCTAAAAATTCCGAGCGCATGACAATTCTCGCCGCCGCTTCGCACGTCTCCAAATGCTGATCGAACGTAACGTCTCGCCACCCATCTTCCCGTTTAATTTCTCCATACGAATCGATTTCGTTCGCAAACAATATGAGTGAAATCCACAACGCGTCGCCGCTACTTTTCGCATCGCCACATCTTTTCGCGAATTTCGTCAAATGTTTCACCGCTTGGATCAAACTCGTCGACGCTTGGAACGTGCCGTCCCAGTTCACAGTCGCTTCGCGCACTTCCTCGTTCGCTCGTCGAGTGTTTTCCAACAACTCGGGCGATGGAACGCACGTTTTCTTGTGCTCGTTCCACTCGCTCTTTTGACACTCTTGGGAGCAGTAGCACGTTTGTCGACACCTCGCGCATCGCAACGCGTTGGCTATTTTCACGCCGCAGTTGGAGCAACATTTATTGGTATCACCTTTTGTAGCGTCGCTCGCACTCTTTCCTACATCTTCATCCTCGTCGTCGTCGTGACTCGAATTCACGCTCTGTCGACTACTTCTGGGTGTTTTTGGAGTCAACGGGGGCGTCATTAACACGGACTCGCCGCCGCTATTCTTCAAAGAAGAAGAAGACCCATCGTCCTTATTCGTCTCCCCTAACAACGCCAACGCGCTTCGATACACCTCTCGCAACACGAACGCGCCGGTGAAGGTGACTGGTTTGACTATAAACGTCGCCATCATCGCCGCGAACTTTACCGTCGTCCCATTTGTTGTGCGCCTCGCTCTTTTCTCTTCTTCTTCATCTTCTTCATCATCTTCTTCTTCTTCGCTACTCACTCCTTCTTTCCTCTTCTTCTTCTTCTTCGCGACGACTGAACGCTCCGCCATACTCCGCGCCACCCCGAGCGCGGCTAACCCGACAACCATACCTTGCACGTTCGTTTTCGTGCTGATTGGTTTCTTGCCGTTTTTATTCGGGAGTAAACGCATGCTCCCACTCGCCAAACCTGATATCGCTCGCACGCTGTTCGCGCTTCGTTCTATCGCGTGCGCTTGTTTCTCGCGGATTTTTTGTGCAGTTTTTCGTTGCTTCCTCTTTTGTCTGTTGTTGTTGGTGTTGTTGTTCTCGTCTGTTGCATCGTCGTCTGAACTCTTTTTCTTCTCGTCTGAATCGTCTGAATCGTCGTCGTTCTGCTTTCGTCCGCGGAGATTGTGCTGCTGTTCATCGTCTCGCTTTGTCTTCTTCAACCGCGTTTTGAGTTTCGAAAGAAATCCTTTCATCTCTTCTCGCGCGCTCGAGAGAAGAAACGTTTACGTCGTCGTCGTTGAAGAGAAGGCTCGCGATGATGATTTTCCTCGCGCTTTACTCACGCGCACAACTCCTCCTCAGTGCGAGAAAAAGCCCAACGAAAAACAGCGCTGCTTTTCTCGAAACACAGTCAAACGAGTGCGTTTGTTGTTTGGCGAGAAGACAGAAAGACCTTTCCGGAGAACGATGCGTTCCGAATGAAAGACACGCACGCAACAACAACAACACCAAACAGATTCCGGATAAAATCCCAACGGCGGGGAAAAATGTTTGACGAGTTTTTTCCTCAGACTAAAAAACAGTCACACACTCTGTCGTCTCGCGCGTGAATGAAGAAGCACACGAGAGACCTTCTAAAACCTTCAGCAGTATCGCGCGTTGTGCGAGGACGAATGGGTGAGCGGTGCACGTTGCGAGAGAAGAGATCATCCGCCGAATGCGAGTGAGAACAGGTACGACTTGACCCCGGGGGCCAATCTCATCGGGAGATGATGCGAAACTACGATGACCTAGAAGAGCTCTGATTCGTGCGTTCAGAGAGCGAGAGGGTCTTAAAAACATTTAACTCGATATACTCATGGGTGCGGGGAAGTCCAAGCTCGCTCTGGAACGCGTTTTGGTCGCGAGGTGCGTCGAAGACTTTGAACACCAACGACTTGAACACCAACACCCTTTCCTGAGAAAGGATGGAACTGAAAATACTGTCGTATTCGCGAAAAGTCAAAGCAGCGGGAAAGGCGCGTTTTTCGCGTGGAATATGGAAGCGCAATCAAAGAGACCAATAAAACCAGCATTTCTGTCGTCGTCGTCGTCGATATTAGGGGGAAGCGAAGAGGACATTTTCAGCGTAGCGCCTTACGCGGCGGCGGATATTAGGAACGAACGGAGAGCGAGACGACCGAAAGGTTTTCAACATCATCATCAAAAACAACAACACAACGGCAACGATACTACTGGCGGCGAGAAGAAAGAGGAAGAGACGGAAAATCCTGAAGACGAGAGCGAGAAGAAGAGCACGAATGCGACGAGAAAACAGCTCGGGTCGCTGGATGAAAAGTCTGTCGTTTTATCCGTCGCGGGCGAAGCTGGACCAAACGTAAAAATTCGCGCCCAGTTTATCGGGAACGAGACGAACGGCATGCGAGACGCGCAAGTCGTCGCGAACGTGATGCCCTCGTCGTTTTTTGTCGGGCGGAATTTGAAAGATCGGGTGGAAGTGTTCGCCGAGCGGTCGAGGTTGGTGGTTGTTGGGATAGACGAAGAGGACGAGTACGAGGACGGAAACGATGTAAAGCGCGAGAGGAGGATAAAGAAGAAAGGAGACGCGATAAGAAACGCAGTGAACATACTCGACGACGAGATGGTAGCCGGGGTTAAGTTTATGCCACCACCACCACCGAAAAGAGAAGAAGAAGAAGAAGAGAAACAAAAAGCGAATACTCTGAACAACAAGGAAAAACGGGAACGGCTTAAAACGTACGCCACGGTGCGAGTGACGCCGACAAAATCGAGCGTTCAAGCGACGGTCTCGAATGGGTACGCGCCCGTGCACTCGTTAATTTCACGCGTGTGTTCGTTATCGTCGACGATGGTGACCCCGCCGAGTTTTGACGAACAATTGGTGTTGCACTCGAACGTTTCCAACGGGACAAAAAAAGCGCTTCTCTCGTGTAGAGCCGAAAAGGACGTGTTCGAAAACAACGCGGGCAAGATTCGTTTCGCGCAACGCCTATCGATTGACTCGAACGGAAACAGCGCGAAAAGCATTCGAGCGAGCTTCACGCACACGACGAGTAGTGTCGCAGAGGATACTTCTCCACCGGATCCGGAGGAAACACCGGAAGAAATCCTGTCGTCGAAAAGGAAAAAGACGCGAACGCACACGACGGCGACCGTCAATCTTCGAGAAAAGAAGAGCCGAGGAAGAATAAAGCCCGGTGAAATCGTCGAGTCTCACCAGCAGCAACGATTTGAAAAACACCGAGCGTGTACGTTCGCGCTTCGACGCGCAGACCCACAGAAAGGCTCGACGCTTTCTTTCGAGCTCGCCAAACAGCTTAAAGATTCCGCCTTTCGTCCTAAGCTGAACGTGGCAAAACAGTTTTTCCTCGCGCGTACCAACGACGACGACGTAAACGACCATCACCACCACCAACAACAAACGTACAAACTTTCGTGCACCGTAACCAGTCGTCTCGTCGAAGCCGAACTCGCTCGAAAGTTCAAGCTCACCGATTCCATCGAAGGCGAAATAGTCGTCGCGGCGAAACTTCTCGCCTCGAGACACTACGCCTACGGTTTTTGGAACGCCAATCATCATCATCACCACAACCACGCGCAGGTGACCACCAGAGACGCAATGGTTGGCGTGTATTTCGGTTCCTGTAAAGATATTTTATAACAGTAGAGAGTTTAGGCGAATTTAGCGTAGCATAGTATTTGCGATTATTTTAGTAAAAATTTACCGCTAGAGAGGCAACTCCTTACTTGAATCGTCATACATTTTCGCATTCGCGACACATTCGCAACGACGCAAAGCATCACATTCAGAGAGGAGGAAAGCGTCTCAACGACGACGACGACGAAAAGAGCGTTGAGAGGTAAACGACGACGCGTGTAGGAGGGAGATGCACGAGATGGGTGTTGTTGTTTTCTAGCCGCTCTTTTGCCTCACGTTTGAGTAAAAATGAGCGCAGACGAAGCTGCGGATTTTGCGCGTCGGCGGGAGGATGCAGACGAAGAGGAAGAGCAAAAGAGAAGCGTGACGCCGAACTTTTCGTTCAGATCGTTCTTCGAGAAATCGGACGCCACCGAAAATGAGAAGACGAAGAAGAAAAACGCGTTTCAAAAGTTCATGGCGTTCGAACCAGAATCGGTCACCAAAGACGAGGAGGAGGACGATATGGAGGATTTTGAGGAAAACCACCCGAACGGATGCTCGCCAAACTTGAAACGACTGGAAAAGTTGTTCAGAGAAGAAGCAGAATTAAAAGACAACGGGGAGGAAGAAGTAGAGGAGAAGAAAAAGAAAGGCGGCTTCGGCAGCGGCGGCGGGTTTTCGCTGTTTCAATTCGGGACGGACCGCTACGGCGAGAATCCCGCGGATTATTTGTTTGACGATTTGGGCGGGTTCGTGCCGCCGAGAGGCGCGAAGTGGGTGTCGACGAGTGCGGAAGAAGTGCAAGATAGTGGTGGCGGAGAAGACGGCGAGAAGAAGAGCGAAAAAACAGAAAAGTCAACGATTGAGACGGTTTTAGAGAGGACGAAAGGGACGAACGCGTCGAAGAAGTTACCGGGCGGGATCGTCTTGCGAGCGCCGTCAAATGTCATCATGGCAAAAGACGAGAAAGGAAGAACGCTGCCAGTGTTGCCGGAAAAGATGGACGACGAGACGCTCATGAGGACGACGCACTCGAGAGATCCTTCTGAAATTCCCGAGGACGTCTTGCTCGCGCTCGAGGAAGAGGCCAAGGAAGAGGCGCAGAAGACGACGATGATGAAGAAAGAAGGAGGAGAAGTAGAAACCGCGCAAAAATTAGGAGCTCCGACGCCAACACCGACGCCGACGTCGACGCCGATAAAGAAAGAAGGTGGAAGTAGCAACTTCAGAAAGAAACAAGATTTGAAGAAAGTCTCCGGTGTGACTATCCCTTCGTCCATGTGGGAAATTGTCGAGTTTAATCGCGCGATGATTCGAGTGATGACTATGCTCATGAAAGAGTTGAAACCGTTAGGTGTTGAAGGTATGACGATATTTGACCCAATCGCGGGTATTATGCTGTGGAGAGAACAACGCGCGGAGGCGAGATTGAAGAAGACGTCGAAACAGTATTTATACGGCGACGACGAAGATGAAATGCACGACGAGGCGTTGTTTTTTGACAACAATAACAACAACGCCAACTCGAGTGGTAACGCTAGCGTTAACAATATCTCCGTCAGAAGAGACGGAGAAGTATCGCTGGAAGCTATGGAAGAATTAAAACCTGCGTTACGACACGCGTCTGCCGCGTACGGAACGCTTTCTGCTTTGCTCATGAACGCTTCGAATAAGGAAAAGTTTGCGACGTTTGCGAAACACGTAGAGATTCAAAACGAGAAAGATCCGGACGTTTTGCACGACAAAATTACGGAAACTGCAGCAAAACACGCGAATGTTTCGCCCGAAGATATATTAGTCGCCGATTGGGAAACGCTACAATTCTCTCCGGCATCTTACGTCGCCGTCGACCGAAACGAGAAATTGGTGGTCTTAGCCATTCGAGGTACCGCGAATGGAAGTGATTTCATCACGGATGCGTGTTCGACGTCTGTGCCTTTCCTCGGAGGGTTCGCGCACAGCGGCGTCGTCATGTCTGCGTGGCAAATTATCTCCACGAGATTGCCGCAAATGACGAGAGCGTGTTACGAAAATCCAGATTTCAAAGTGTTACTCACCGGGCACTCTATGGGTGCAGCTGTCGCCGTGTGCGTCGCCATGCTTTTACGATCTGGTGACGTTGATGTCATAAGCGCCGCGCAAAAAGGTGTCGAGGGTTTACCAAACAGCGAAGGCGCTATTGCGTCTGTCATGCATAACTGCACGGTCGTTTCCTTCGCCTCGCCGGCGGTGGTTACTTTGGATTTATCGTTGAAGTGTCAAGACTACGTGACGTCGGTTGTCGCTGGGAAAGATGTCATTCCGAGGTTATGTTATGCCTCCGTGCGCCGACTTCTGAGACGGTTAAATGCCGCCTCTCCCGCGCAACCAATGCTGAAGTCCATCGGAGGCGCATTTCGTGAAGTTGCCAACGGATTACAAAATTCAAGCAGAAGCAATAGCATTAGCGAAACCACTAGCGAACAAATAGAGCTGACGAATAGAAATAGCAACGGCGAAGCTAATAAAACCGACGGCGGCGAGGTAGACGAAAGTGCCGACGATGCGACGACGACGAACGGTGGTACCGAAGGTGCGGAAAAATCGAAGAAGAGAGATTCGGATCAAACAAGCTGGCAAGATTTAGGCGACCAGAGCGGATTGGAACTTCGCGACCATTCGGGAAGCGATTTCCTCGTGCAACCAGGACGCGTGATTCACTTGCGCCGACTGTCCAGCCAACGTCCTGTGGCGCAACCGAAACACGCGACAGCGTTCACGGACATTCCTTTAAGCACGAGAATGATGACCGATCACATACCGATGGTGTACGAATCCGCGATTTTAGAGATTTGCGAACGAATGAAAGCGGAACGAATGGAAACTATGCACGAAGTGGCCAACAGGTTCCGTCGCGTGACGAGCGTCGACTTGATGAATTCGCCCTCGCGGCATCATCCAACGCGAGGAGTGCTTTCACCCGGTTCAGAGTTCAAACGAAGCGTCGCAGAAGGCGCAAAAAACAAGAAAGAGAAACAATCAATGCTCGCCAACGCTGCGCCTCGATTCGGAGAAGAAGAAGAGAAGGAGAGAAGGCAGCGAATGCTTTTTTCTTCCGCCGCCGAAAAGACGACGACTTCAAAAACGGAGGAAACCACCCAAACGTCCAACAGTAAAGGCTGGCAAGTCGTCCGAAACTTCTTCTCGACCATGATGTCAGACTCGCCAACGGGAGACTACGATAAAAGTCCCACCCGAAGCGACGACGAGAATACGCTCCTCGACGGCGACGACCCCAACGACAAAGACGACAAAGGGCTAATCGTCGACGAATTCCACGCCGCCGCCGCTTCTGCCGCGTATAATAGCGCACAGCGATAGGATTTTAATACTACCATTTATTAAAACGTTGCAACAGTTTTGCTTCATTTTCGTCAGAAAAAAAGAAGAAGGATGACATTACCGACACCAACGACCACCACTTCCTTTCGACTTCCGTTTACCGTCGTTTCGGTGACGAGCGAGGTATTACATACTACTACTAATAAGTAGCATCAGGAGTGCACCTCCTGCTGTGTTTTCTACTCGTCTTTCTCGTCTTTCTCGTCTCGCGTTTACCCGTCGTTTCGTTCGTTGTATCAACGGGGAATTTGGAAAATTATTCAAAAATGTTGACTTTTGTGTTACGTTTTGCGCGTTACGATGACTCACTCTTTTTTGTGTTCTTCTTGTTGTTATTATTATTACTACTGTTAGGATGAAAACGCTAAAGCGGCGAATCTGGAGGAGCGTTTATCGCCGGCTTTGGATGGTGAAACATCAACAACGACAGAGATGACTCAAAATTCTTCACCTCTGACGACGACGACCGAAAACGAGGACCCAAAGAAGAAAACAACGGGAGGAGCATCAACATCCGCAGGGTGGTGCTCGAGAAAAAATCCGACTCAAAACGAAAAACAAACGCTGATATTGAAACTTGTGAACAAAAAAGCGACGGTACATCGGCTGTTGCTCACCTCGCACGCGTATAAAATCGCCTCTAAAGTACACGTCTCGGCGGTAACGGTGAACGAAAAGACCGGTACAGAAGAGACGAAGAAGCTCGGGTACGTGTCGTTTACGGAGAACAGAGAGAGTAATTTTTACGCGAGAGAGTTGAAGACGATACATTTAGTGGCAGAGAACTGCGTTGGGTTGAAGCTAGAGTTTGACGAGGCGTACGTGAACGAGAAGAACGAACACAAGCAGATTGGCATCGCGAAGATTCAGATTATCGGGATGACGCTCGAGCAAAAAATGGCCAACGCCAACAACGCCAACAACAGTCTTTTTGCAGCGGCCGCGAGAACACCGGAGGCGAAAATTGTGAATTCAAACGCACGCTCGATGCATCCGTCGTCCTCGTTTACCACCACGACGCGAAAAAACAACGCGACGACGAATACCACGTTCACGTCGCCGCCGATGTTTGAAAACGCGCCGTGCGACGCGAAAACGGCCAGACGAATCCAAGAGACGCAAGCGTTGAAACAAAAAGCAGTGGAAGTGGAAGATTACGACGAAGCGAAGCGATTGAGAGACGTGATGAGTCGTTTGCGTAAGTTTGGTGCCGCGGTAGCTGCACTTGAAGCGAAGAAAATGAACGCGGTCAGGTTGGAAGATTACGACACGGCGAAAACGTTAAAAGCTGAAATTGAAAAGATGGATTTCGACGCGTTTGAGAAAAGCACGACGACGACGCATCAAAATAACAACAACAATAATAGCGCGGCGAGTAGTCCAATCTTAGGCATGCGCGTGAAAAACGACGAGAATGGAAACGAGATCGTCGTTAATGCGACTAATAACTCGTTCGATTTTGACCCAGACGACGGCGGCGCGAAAGGGAAGAGTGTTGCCGCGCAGTTTCCGCTTTCCGAAAACACAAACACGCGGCCCGACGACGCCAGCGCTATTGGGTTATCGAACGATGAAATCCCTGCACGCGCGAGTGGTCGCGCAAAGTCTCCGCCGACGTCGCCAGGTTTACAAACTGGGAACAGCGACGGCGACGGCGGATCTTCTTTCACTCCAGTCAGTAGATTTTCCTCTCTTGGATCGGAAATAATGAAGAACGGGGAGAACA
>TARA_B110000459_G_scaffold202578_1_pt1 | contig 10691 bp, 8 predicted proteins | sample TARA_B110000459 | Tara Oceans TARA_B110000459 (sample SAMEA4398296) | marine metagenome | biome: Polar Biome; feature: [SRF] surface water layer (ENVO:00010504); material: water (ENVO:00002006), including particulate matter (ENVO:01000060) such as... | depth 5 m | reverse complement strand
AGAATCGCAACGAGTATTACCATAGGACCAATAGCATACTTTAAAAACTTAAGGTTTTCACTTAAGTCAATAGCCTTGGTAAATGCAATGGGGCTGAGTTCCGAGATTTTCTGGTCGACACTCGCAACTAAAAGCTGATTGTTATCAGAGAGAGGGGTGGAGTTTATTTGGTCTGAAAGCTGAAGAGTGTTTAACAGCTTATCCCTCACCTCAGGAAAGTGATTACCCACGATGCGACTTGCGTCTTCATGGCTGATGATTTTACCTAATCTAAGCAGTTTTAACAGCGGAATAACAACCATCCCAAGCAAAACCCCAGCAACAACTATTGCAAAACCCCAGAATAAAAGCGTTCTAGTGAGCACCCCAAACCGTCCTAAATACTCTATTCCCGTCAAAATTAAAAACCCTATAGTCACAATACCGGCAGCGATTATAGAGCCTCGAAGGGCTAGATTTCGATAATACTTTCGGATAAAAGCATCAAGTTTTTCTATGAGTGAATTGTAGACCATATTAAGACCCTTAAATATACGTATCTTACGCTTCCGTTTTTACCAATCAAGAATATCAGACATGCGTTCGAGTTTTATCTATTTATTTGTCGTGCTTTTAACCGGTTCAATGTTTTCCGCTAATGCACAAGGCTTTTTAATTAACGAAGTTGACGTAATTACAACATCACCGAATTCGCAGTTTATTGAGCTTTTTGGAGCTCCTAATTCAGGGCTTGAAGGATATTCGATTGCTCTTGTAAAATCGAGTTGGTTAGGTGGAGGTGCTTATGGTGTTGAAATTTATTCTACAGTTTCTATTGAAGATATGCAGTTGGATTCTGATGGTTTTCTTTCAATTGAAACAGACCTTGAGATTACAATAGGAGCTGTTGTAATCTATGAGGCTGATGTTTCAACTCTAATAATAGGGGAGGAGCCTCCTAGCGAAGATATAGTGGATGCTTTAGTTTATGGAAACGTAGGCCCTTCTCACCCTCAGGTTTCAGGCATACTACAAGCGCTTGTTCCACCCGGAACAGGATTATTATATGAAGGCGAGGAAGGCAACCCACAAGGACACTCTATGTCTAGAATTCCAGATGGAGGAGCTCCATTTGTGTTGAGTACATACGTACTTCAACCCCCGTCTCAAGGAATAACTAATATCCTTGCTTGTGCTGGAGGTTTTTTAGAAATTACAAATTCTGCGAATGACACTTTATGTACAGATCAAGGCCCAGCCATTGCAACGTTTAATCACATCACCGATGCACCTACAGCATCTTTGACATTGTTTATTGTTGATCCAACAACCGGAAACATTCTTATATCAGCCTCTGGTTCCGCAATAAATTTTGAGGGTCTTGGTGATGGTTTATTAAATGTTATTGCGGTTTCCCATGACTCACCATTAGACGAACTTTCGATGGCGTCTGGAATGCCTATTTCAAGCTTGACTTCGTCAGGATGTCACTCTATTAGCGACCAACCTTTCGTGGTTTTTGTGGAAACATGTGAGATGCCTGCATGCGATGGAGGCACGATGTTAGACGCCAGTGGGTCCGATGAAATCCTAGCGTGTATGACCCCAGAAGGTACAATTGTAGCTTTCGGGTATTACTCGGAGGCTGTAGAGGACGACTTCCTTTTTGCGATTTGTACAGACGCAGACACGATTATCACAACGATTAATGTTCCTTTTTATGATTTTACAGACTTAGGAGTTAATGACTATCATGTTTGGGGTATTAGCACTCAAGGAACACTAGACCCTTCAACGATAGCTCCTGGAGTTTTCGTAGGAGACGCAACAGCTTTAGAGTGCGATAGCGTGGGAGCTTCAGCCTTGGTTATATCTATTTTAGAATGCGGGGAGGCAGGCCTTTGTGATGATCTGATTATTTCAGAATATATAGAAGGGGATAGCCATAATAAAGCAATAGAGCTATTTAACCCATCTGATCTTGCTATTGATTTGGCCCCATATACAATGGAGCTTTATAACAATGGAGCGACAGAACCAAATCAAGAAATCAACTTAGAAGGCATAGTGCTTCCTGGAGACACCTATGTTATAGGAAATTCACAAGCTACTCCCGCCCTTCAAAACATGAGTGACATTACATCACAAATCACTTGGTACAATGGAAATGACGCTCTTGTTTTGAGTAATAACGGTGTTTCTATTGACATAATGGGAGTTGTAGGTATATTTTCAGAAGACGCCTGGACGGTAAGTTCTGGTGGGGCAATGGCTGAGTATACTCTTATAAGGAAACCGAATGTCGGTCACGGAACAACAAACTGGGAAGAGGGAATGACACAGTGGGACTCATACCCACAGGACACATTTGATTTCTTAGGTTATCACCAGGTAACTTGTGGTGGACTTGGCACCATGTCTGTTGGGTTTGATGCGCCAGAGTTATATGTAAACGAAGGGGGAGGGGTTGTAGTTTCGATTTCTCCTATTTACCCAATCGAAGATATAGAGGTGGAATTAAACATTGTAGGGGGAGACGCTGTTTCAGGAGTAGATTTTCCAGACGTGTTCCCGTTAAGTTTTAACTTTGAGATGGGACTTTTAAATTCCCAAACCTTTACTTTCACAGCTATAGACGAAGAAGAACCAGAGCTCCAGGAAGATGTATTAATGGCGTTGAGCGTAACTTATGGAGGAGCGACTTTAGCAATTGACACACTTGTAATTCATATTCTCCCTTCAGATCTAGAGTATCCTGTTTACGAGATAAATCAAGTTAGAGGAACAAGCCCTCAAGGCGTTTTAGACAGTATAGGTGTAGCGTGCGAACTAAGAGGAATAGTTCATGGTTGGAACGATTATCCTTCAGGCTTACAATTCACGCTTATCGACCCTACAAACGGAATAAATATTTTCAGTCCCATCAGTGATTTTGGGTATGATGTTGTTGAGGGAGATAGTGTTAGAGTTAGAGGGGTGATAGATCAGTATTTAGGTTTAGCCCAAATCAGAATTGACACCCTGCTCTTCGAAGGTTCAGACTTCCCTTCAGACACACCTCAACTGGTTTTTGAAATGTCTGAAGAAACGGAGTCTAGAATCATAACTTTAAAATGTACTGAACTTGTTGATTTAAATGATTGGACGAATACAACTCCAGGATTTGACGTGAGGCTTGCTTTCGGTGCTCAGGAAATTATCATGAGAATAGACGCAAACACGGATCTTTTTGGAACACCAGTTCCAGTAGGAGTTTTCGGAGTAACAGGAATAGGAGGCCAACGCGACCCTAACTCTCCTTATGTAGATGGATATACAATCACACCTCGTGGTCAATCGGATCTAACAGAACCCGTAAATGCAGACTTTATTGTTAATTCACCATGGGATGGAAGTAGCGGGCCATTAGAGGTTTTTAACCTAAGTACAGGAGCGGATGAATATCTATGGAACATGGGAGACGGGACGACTTATAATGAAACCACTCCTCTCCATAGTTATATAGAAGCGGGGACATTTACAATTTTCCTCACGGCGTTCAGCGAGGACGGAGATTGTAATTCTCAAACATCTTTCGAAGTAGTTTCTAACTGGGTTAAAGTCGAAGAGTTTTCAGGAGCAATTTTAAAGGCATTTCCTAACCCTACCTCACAGACTTTAACAATAATGTCAAAGCAAACAATGTTAGGCCTTAGCATTATTGATGCACAAGGGCGAGTTGTGAAAACGAAGAGTGAAATAAACAGTTCTACTTTTGCGATTGACGCTAGCTCTTTAAAAGGCGGCGTTTACTCTATTAAAGTTAAAACAGAAAACGGGTTAGGTTTTGTGAGGTTTATAAAAAACTAAAGACACCTCACTCTTCCTTCCTTAAATTGTGATTAAGGGGAATATTATTTGCTTAAGTAATGAAAAAATCAGAAGCGATGCTATCCCCTATAAGCCACATCTTTTCAGGAATACGATAATATTCACCGGACTTACAAGATGTTTTCACAAGACCATTGGATTTCGTCCATTTTTTAAAAGCATCAAGATTAACCTCCACAGGATTTACTCCCCACCGGGTTTTTAACTCTTTGAAACTTACCCCTCGCTCAGTTCTCAAACCAGTCATTAAAGACTCGTTACAGCGGTCAATAAAACTAAGATTTTCTACTGAATCGGGAAGGTTGCCTAAGCTAATTTCAGAGATGTATTTAGAATTGTTAGAAACGACAGCGTACCTAATATTTTCGTGAAATCCGTGTGCTCCAGGTCCGAGACCTATATATGAGGCTCCAGACCAATATGCTGAATTGTGTACAGCCTTACCTTCCTCACCTCGTGCCCAATTGGAAACTTCATAATGAACAAAACCAGCTTTATATGCCGCAGAGCAGAGATAGTTGTACTCTAACTCTACCTTTTCATCTGGAGTTTCCGCCTCAAGACCTTTGGCCACCCTGAATCCCAGAACTGTTTTAGGTTCCACAGTAAGAGCGTAACAACTAATGTGATTGATGGGAAGAGTCAGCGCCAAATCAACGGTTTTTTTCCAAAGATTATTTGATTGTGGAAGACCATAAATAAGGTCAACAGAGATTTTTTTAAATCCCATCTTATGGGCAAGCTCAACAGCGTTTATAGCCTCTTTTCCACTGTGTTTCCTATTCATCCAAACAAGCTGAGAATCGTCAAATGACTGGACGCCTATGCTGAGTCTATCGAATCCCGCTTCAAGCCAACCTTTAAGCGACTCCTTATTCACATCCTCAGGATTAACCTCAATTGTAACCTCTTTTAATAAAGACTCATTTTTATTAAAAAAGGCTTCAGAAATTGCTCCTGTAATTTTTTTAAGATCACTAGAAGGCAATACGGAAGGTGTGCCTCCTCCGAAATATAATGTTTGAAAATCACGCCCATTATAAACATCACTATCTGCACGCAGTTTCACTTCTTTTAAAAGCGCATCAACAAAATCTCCTGTTCTCTGAAGTTTAGTCGAGAAATGGAAGTCACAATAGTGACAAGCTGTGCGGCAAAAAGGTATGTGAACGTAGATTCCAGACATAAGCGCAAGGTCGGGGCTAACTGCGTTATCTTCGCATCATGGCTAAGGAAATTCGTTTCGAGGATAGAATCTTCGCAGTAAATTCTGAAAAAAAACTACCCTCAGAGTGGACCCGTATATCTGAGGATTGTTTCAGAGTTAATATTGATGGGAAAACTCACAAAGTTGAAGCCATTGAGGGGCCAGACGAAAGTGGAGTCATGGTGTTAAAGGTTGATGGGGTGTTAAGGGAGGTAACCGTTCTTGATGAACGCGCCCTTCTCTTAGATAAAATGGGGATGAATTCCGGAGATTCAGGTGCAGATTTGCAGCTTTGTGCTCCTATGCCAGGTAAGGTGCTTAGTGTTTTAGTTGAGGCTGGACAGTCTGTTGAGGCTGGAGATTCCTTGTTGGTTTTAGAAGCTATGAAGATGGAAAATGTCATTAAAGCAGCAGTAGATGGCATTATCGAAGATGTCAATGCTAAGGCCGGATTCGCTGTTGAAAAGGGCGAGCTTCTCATTACATTTCAGGCGTAAAAGAACCATAACTTTATGATTATGCTAAATAAGCAAACGAAATCGTTGAGGAGTATGTATAAACTTTTTTCTTTCGCAATTGTTATTGCGTTTTTACAAGGCAGTATTTCTGCCCAAACCTGTGACTATCCCACTCCACTATGTGGTGAGGAGCCGGAACAAGTAACATCATTTTACCCTACTATTTTCGCTGGAGAGCCTATAGACTCTTGCATGACGGGGGATATGGTTACCGTACTGAAATTTCACACAACATACCTTAACTCTGATCAGGGCGTTGATGTTTCAATCACAGGATTAGAATGCTCAGGAGCAGAGTTAAATATTTTAGTTGTTGAACACTCTCTACTCGACCCGTGTAATTCTTCTTTATACTCAGCTGTATCTGAGTGCGCTACTACCACGATGAGTGTAACCCTTACTACAGAACCCTTATTTGCAAATACAGATTACCTTATTTTAATTTCTTACACTAACGGGATTGTTGAGATGCCTTGTGAATTTGAGATAGAAGTTTCAGGTGAACCTTTGAGCATAGAAGCTTGCTGTCCCACGAATATAGAATTCCTTGAATCTACGGACCTTGTGGTGATGGGTGGTGATGGAGGTCTAGGGTATTCCTGGACTCCAGAAGAATACGTGGACAATCCTTCATCATACGCAGTAACAGTAACGCCGCCCATGACAACTTCTTTTGAAGTAACAGGTTTCGTGGAACAATGCTCATACTCAGACCAGGTATTGGTTGTTGTTGGAACAGATGTAGATGTGCCTAACGCTTTCTCGCCTAACATTGATGAGCGGAACGACACCTGGAAAATCACGGGACTATCTTCATACACGAGATCACTGATTTCAGTTTACGATAGATGGGGCCAAGAGGTTTTTAGAAGTATAGGTTACCCTTTTGCTTGGGACGGAAAGATGCGTGGGCAAGACGTTCCAGCAGGGACGTATTACTATGTGATAGAGTTAAATGAACCGGGCGTGGATCTCACTCCTATCACCGGAAATGTTGCGGTAATACGATGAAGCACATTCATATATATATACTAGCTTTAGTTGCTAGCACGACCAGTTTTTCAGATTTAACGGCCCAACAACTGCCCGTTCGCTCAACTTATTTAATGACCCCTTTTCAGGACCATGTAGCTTCAGCGGGAAATAAACCCTGCCTGGATATGAGAATGGGATTTAGAAATCAATGGGTAGGATTTGAGGGAGCGCCTTCATATTCTTTTGCGAGTTTATCGGGAAGGCTTTCTGAAACAAACTCAAGCATTCATGGAATAGGAGGTAGGATAGAAACAGACGCAGCTGGCCCATGGGGAACGACATCTTTCTCGATGGCCTATGCTTACAAATTAAAAATGACTAACGGAGGATGGCTAAGTACAGGATTATCCTTAGGCCTTGTCCAGCATAGACTGAATATCGGAAGCTTAGATTTTCCTGATTTCGAAGCGGCATTTGATCCTGCAGTTACTGCTTCAACACAGTTTTTATTTCCTACGATAGATGCTGGGATTTGGTATGAAGACAAACATAGTTTTATAGGAATATCTATGATAAACGCCACCGCTTCAGAGCTTTCAGAAATGACTCTAAGTACCCAAACTTCTCGTCATGTGATCGCCACAGCAGGAACTTCCGTCGATCTTGATGGCCGTTTTCTGTTTAAGCCTTCAGCCCAAATCCGCATGGTATCAGGACTGCCCGCTTCGTTAGATGTAACAGCCCTACTTTCTTATGACAATCAATTTTCTATAGGTGTGGGATATAGAAACCAAACAGCTCTTATAGCTCATCTGCAACTAGCATTAATGGATTACATCACTGTGGGATACGCTTATGATTTCGGAATTTCTGAGATAAGAATAGCGGCAGCAAATTCCCATGAGGTTACCATAGCTCTTAGCGCCTGTGACAAACGATCTAAGCGAGCACAACATTGCTCAGCTTACGATTAACAGAATTAATAACTGATGCAAGCCCGCTCTAAAACAAGATGGAAGAGGTTTCTGCTAGCTTCGGCAGCGGTAATTGTGGGTGCTACTTTTTGGTATGCAAATGATCTTACAAAGCGTGTAAAGATTGAGGAGAGAGCGAAGGTCGAGGTTTGGTCTGAAGCCATTATACAGAGAAGCCATTTAGTAGATTATACAGACAAATTGTTCGTCCAACTCGAGGCTGACGAGCGCACGAAAGCGGACAGGCTGGCTGACGCCTATAGGATCATAGAGAACCCTCCTCAGGGCATGGATTTAACCTTCGTGACGGACTATCTGTGGTCGAACACCACCGTTCCCGTTCTTATTTACGAAGATTCGGGCAGAAAATTGTACGATATAAACCTAGAGGCAGGGATTACAAATTATGATAGCTTACGCTATGAGATGGCCTCCCGTTTCGACCCCATTTCTCTTGATGAAGTAGGCCAAACTATTTATTACGACGAAAGCCTACGCCTCAAGGATTTGAAAACGGCCATGGCTGATCTCATCGCTTCTTTCGTGTCTGAGACTATTTTAAATAGCGCTTCTGTACCAGTTATTATGACGGACTCCCTTAGGCATAAAGTCATCCATTCAAAAGGAGTGCCTCTCGAAGTTTTAGAAAACAGAGAAGTTCTCAAGAAAAGGTTGATAAGCATGTCTGAGTATAACAACCCAATTAAAGTAAACCTTCCCGGGGAAGGTGTTCGTTTGATATTTTTTGAAGACAGTGTTATCCTCACTTCGATGCGGTATTACCCCTTAATCCAACTTATTTTAATTGCAGCCTTCCTTCTAACAGCTTACCTGGTTTTTAGTAGCTCAAGAAAAGCAGAACAGAACAGAGTTTGGGTAGGAATGGCGAAGGAAACAGCTCATCAGTTAGGCACTCCGCTAAGCTCACTCATGGCGTGGGTAGGCTTACTCAAAGAAGAAAAGGAAATAGATCATTCTATGCTTATTGAGATGGAAAAGGATGTAAAACGCCTCCATGTGGTGACGGATAGATTTAGTAAAATAGGTTCTCAACCTAAGCTGACTTCCGGAGATATCGCAAAAGCGATTGCACATACAATTTCTTATATGAGACCTCGCATAAGCAAAAAAGTGGAGCTAAATCTCACAGGTATAGATAAAGATGTAGAAATAACAGTATTATTTAACCCTTCGCTTTTCAGTTGGGTTCTTGAGAACTTACTTAGAAATGCAGTCGATGCTATGGAAGGGCAGGGAGAGATAAATATAAATGTCAACCACTCTATAAAAGGAGTAATCATTGATATCTCTGATACAGGTAAAGGAATTTCGAGACAGGATATAAGAAGCGTTTTTTCTCCCGGCTTTACAACAAAAAAACGCGGTTGGGGACTGGGGCTCTCTCTTGTTAAGAGGATCATTGAAGAATATCACGGAGGAAAAATTTCAGTACTAACATCCGAAGTGGGAGTGGGTACAACTTTCAGGATAAACATCTCAGGATAAACACCTAATTCAATTGGAAAAAAAGATAGCGGTAATAGGAACGGGTCGGTCTGGGACAAACTTCTTCGCCGCGGTATTATCTGAGCTAGGCAAAGATGTCTTACATGAGAAATTTGGAGAAAAAGGCATTGCATCGTGGTGTCTTGTTCCTGACTGTGACAAAGCCGTTTACGGCCCAGGAGGAAATATGATTTCCCCGGAGTTTATCGTAGGTCACCAACTTCGAGACCCTTTAAAAACAATAGGCTCTCTCACTACATTTAATAAAGCTAGTTGGAAATTTATCACCTCAAATACCCACCATGCATTGCCTCGAAAGATCATGCACAGAGCAATGATGCACTGGCTAGATTGGAATGTTAGAGCAGGGGAGAAGGCTGAGTTTACTTGGTGGCTAGAAGACCTTAAGACACAACCCCCAGCGATTTTAGATGCTTTAGGGTGGGGAGTTTCAAATGTATTATGGGACGAGGCATATACCAGAGCTCGACATGGCCAAAACACCGGTTCAGACAGATCCTCAAACAGCATGTTTAACTCTAAAGTAGGCCCCATTACACAATGGAGGAGGTATAAGCACACACACAGGACTACCCCAGTGAGTTGGGAAGAGCTACGCAAAATAGATTCAGCACTAGCGGATGATATCCTTCAGTTTTCTACTTCCATGAACCCGCCATATTCTTTAGAATCGTGAAAGTTTCGTTATTAAGAAAAATCATCCCAGATTTTCTTAGATTTCCGGCGGTAATTTTCCTCCGAAAAGCAGGCGTTTCCACCTGGTTTCAGAACAAACTTTACGCCTTTGAAGCTGCCGCGCTCAAGAACAACTTTACCCCCACATTTCCCCCTGAAGAAGCTTCTAAAATGAAGGTTCTCGTTATTTGCGCTCATTATAATCACAACGAACTCCTTCCCGGGTGTGTTTCCAGCATCTTAGCCCAAACCCACTCAAACCTACACCTCCTCATCGTAGATGATAAATCTACCGACCCTACCACCCCCAAGGTTCTTCAACAGCAATCCGAGCGCGACTCCCGAGTAAATTACATTACTCTAGATAATAACTCTGGCGCCTACATAGCTCGAAACACCGGAGTTAATGCCTCTCTAAATCAAGACTGGACCCATGTAACTTTTATCGACCCAGATGATGAAGCTCGCCCTAACTGGCTCCACCATTCCTTGGAAGTTCTTGCCGGTCGCGAAGGCTCTGTTCGCCCATATATCCGACGCTACGACTCCACTTTAACCACGCCTCTCCAAGCGTACTTCGGACATTGCCCAACCCTCCACTCTCGACTCGCTTGGCAACGTGCTGGGGGATTTATGCCTATGCGTAGATCAGGAGATTCCGAACTCACTCTCCGACTATCTCACCTTTCAAAAGACGGTCTAACAGTAAATGTGAAAAGCTTTGAAGAGTCGATAAAATGCAGGCATCTTCCAGGAAGTTCAACCCACCAAGACCTCACCTCTCGAAAACTCATGCTAGAAAAAAGAGATGACGAGCTCAACGCGATGTCCACTTTTGAAATGAAAATTACTACGCCAGTAATTACTAGCTTTAAAAAGTGTCTTAAATAGCCTTACCTACATTACTTTTGTCATCCCTATTTGCCCGAATGGCGGAACTGGTAGACGCGCACGACTCAAACTCGT
>TARA_B110000459_G_scaffold203811_1_pt1 | contig 10692 bp, 14 predicted proteins | sample TARA_B110000459 | Tara Oceans TARA_B110000459 (sample SAMEA4398296) | marine metagenome | biome: Polar Biome; feature: [SRF] surface water layer (ENVO:00010504); material: water (ENVO:00002006), including particulate matter (ENVO:01000060) such as... | depth 5 m | reverse complement strand
CTTGCAAACCCCTCAAGACATTATGGGGGAGTATAATGGGTGTTCAGTCCCCCAGTACTGAGCCTACCCTACGCTTCAAAGATCTCTTCACATTTGGGGCACTTTGCTCTCCCCTTGTATGCCATAGGAACGCGAATTGCTGCAGCACATTTTGGACAATAAAGAAGCCTTTTTGGTTCAATTTTTTCTGGCTCAGTTGTTGATTTTTTGGTAACTGTTTTTGATGAATCGAGAGGGGGTTCTTCAATGAACAATGCCCACGGTCTGGCGATTAAAATGTTGCTACCGATGTATGTCCAGAAACAAATCTTGAGGATGGTGATGATGAAGTTGAACGAACTTTCAAACCCACTGTTGTCTGGATTACCGCCCATACCGCCGAGTGCTGCCAACAAAAACAGCCAAGCAACCCCAAGAACAACGGTGAGTACCGCGAGTGTAATTGTGATCGTAAGAAGAAGATATCCTGTTGCTTGAACTGCGTGTTTCCCTTCTTGTTCCTTGAATTTACTGTAATTTTCCATGGAATTAAATATGGATTCCGGAGAACTTGTGTCGATTTCCAGATTTGATTTTTCTCCGAGAGTTAATTCTCCAAGGCGTACTGAAAGAATGAAAAATCCCGAAAGTAGAAACGGTGCTGAAAGGACATATGGGAGGATGGAGTCCAACGGTTCACTCTCGCTTCCGGTCCCAAAAAATATAAACAAACCGAAAACAATTAACCCCAAGGGCGCGAGTAGTCTGTCTCCTCCTTCCATAAACTGACAGTTCATGGCGCTCTTATCAAATTAGCACCTGCACAATTAATTGAACAGGCGGGTTTGCTGCTGAAGGGATTTCCCCTCGCTTAACGTAGTGCTTACCCAAGCGAATGTTTCTGCATCATTCCGCTTCTTTTCTGGATCTCTTTTCTCCAGTGTTCTCAGCGTCATTGCAAGGCGATGATTTCCTTTGAAGGAGGCTTTATGCCGTTCGAAATACGCCCAATACATCGATGAAATAGGGCATGTTTTCGTTGGATGGAACTGACATGACGAGCAAAAATCACCCATTTTCTTGATGTAAGGGGTCCCTGAAATGTAGGGCTTCGTCATCATTGCATCACCAAGGGAGAAGGTTCCCATTCCCAGAACGTTTGGCTCTACGACCCAATCAAATGCATCGACAAAACCAGCATGGAACCAATCCGTAAGTTCTCTTGGCTCTATATCGAGAAGTTGTGCGAGATTGCTCAATACCATCAAGCGTGGAATGTGATGGGTCCATGCTTCATCCATGACCGACTCTACAGCCCAATCAAGACAATCGAGGCCACTCTTTTCGCCCCAGTATGCCATTGGTAGCGAACGTGTTTGGTTGAGATGATTGGGATGAGATTCTTCGTCCGATGAAGAGGCGCTCGTCCAGTTCGCTTGACGATTTTTGGGCTTTGTTTTCTTTACATCAATCGTTCTGAATCCATCGGTTATATCGTGGACGTGATGCACATATTCGCGCCAAATCATTTGACGTAGAAATCCTTCTTTCGAATTGAGAGGAATATCTGCTGCAAGGACAAGATTAACCACGTGTTGCGGCATTATTCGATGGAGGTTCATCGATGAAGCGAGACGTGAATGGAACAGCCCCCGACTCTGTTTTGTCATGGCGTCTTCATACTGTCCGAAATGTTCCAAAATCGATGTTGTGAATTCGAGCGCTTGTTCGTGATCTGATGACGATGTTGGGAGGTGGTCAAGTCGTGCATCTCCTGGATGTTCTGCATAGATTGAATTTACGAGTGAGATGACTTCCTCATCAATAGAATCAACCTTGTAAACAGGGGCTTGTGGGGGCGTATGTTCTCCTTTCCAAGGATGGCGATTGTCACCATCATGGCTGAATTTACCACCATAGGGGGCATCATCTTCCATGAGCCAACCTGTTTTCTTGCGTACGTTTCGATAGAATCTATCCATTCGGAAAGGAGGTTCTGTACCAACAGTAGAGGTGAACCATTCCTGTGGCGTTAGCCAACCAGGATGTTCGTGCACGGTGATGCTCCCTTCATCAATCAAAGGTTTGAGCGTAACTCTGAGTTCACGTTCTGCAGGTTTGAACATATTGATGCTTCCAATTTCTTGAATGATCCCTCTCAGAGCGTCATCGTATTGTGTTGTTGTTGTAAGATGCAATACTGGGATATCTGCAGCTTGCGCCTCTAGCGCAAAGTGGCGGAGATTTGAAAGAAGAAAACTCAACTTTTGTTTATGATATGGCCTCCTCTTACCTTGTTCTTCGCTTTCAATAAGGATGATTCCGTACGATTTCTTTCCTTCAAAAAAGGCAAGATTGAGTTGATCATATGGAAGGAACCACCATGATTCGACATCCTCAATTGAGTCGTCTCTAAAGAGTGAAGAGAACGTTCCATTTCCTGACATAGTCCTCCTCCAAGTCATAGCATGACCTATCTTGAGAAGGCTATAACCTCCTGTCTGATACCATATCAAAAAGACAAATTGATGATGGAGAATATCTTGGGTCAAACATGGATGCTGTCCTCTTCGCCGTTGTCATGGTTGCAACGCTTCTGGCCGCAGCACTAACAGTTCCAGCGGGTTTTGGACTCGCAACAATGCTAACGCCAATTATGTTGTTGTGGCTCGACCCCCATCTTGCAATTGCTGCAGTTGCCGTAATACATGCTGCACATAATGGTTGGAAACTGCTTCTCCTCAAGACCCATCTGGACGTTTCAGCAGTAAAACGATATGGCTGGGCAATGGTATTGGGTGCATTGATTGGAGCCTTGATGAGCACAAGTATTGATCAGAAACCTTTGCTCATCGTTGTTGGATTTGCACTCATACTCTTGCCTCTTTTATCCGCAACTGAGCGATGGACTTCCTATCGATTACCAGAAGCAGAAGACCGATGGGGCGGGTTTGGTTCAGGGCTTATGGGAGGGCTCACAGGCCATCAAGGGGCTTTACGTGCAATGTTCCTACAAAGAAGATTACCAGATAAGTCAGCATATGCAGCAACTGCTGCTCTTCTGGCATTGGTTGTTGACCTCTCTCGTTTACCTGTTTACCTCTATTCGGACGGCACTGACCTTATCGAATTCTTACCGCTCATCGGTGGATCTGTCCTGTGTGCCATTATTGGCGTTCATCTTGGAAAACGATGGCTCATCCGATGGAAGAAAACCCATATCCGAACAATGATTCTTTGTGGTATTGTAGCTTCAGGTTTCTTGTACATCATCGAAGGATTCAGGATGTAACTCCCCCCGAGGAAGTGAGAATAAAATCTATTTTCAACGCAATGCAGGTTATCTGTTTATATGACTTCAAATTAACTCGATATCGATGAAAGGTAACGTGTATCATTCTGCGCCCATGGCAAATTTCCTTCAAGTTGCGAGATATATTGTTGCGGTTATTTTGATACTATTGTCTTCTTGGGTCTTTTTTAACAATATTTTTTCTGACTTATTGATGGATGGCGAAGGTGGAGCTATTCATTACCTCTACACATTCGTTGGATATGGGATGGCACTGCTTGTATTCATGATGACCCCCTCTGGTTTTGTGGAGAGGGGTGATTAAAATGGCGAAATCGATCGTTATCGGATTGCCTTCTGAAACAAAGTGGGTTGTTTTTGCTCGATGGATTATTGCCCCTGGCCTTTTACTTTGGGCCACCTTATACATCATGGGATGGTGGATGGAGGATGATGATATGATGCAATTCAATTGCTTCAATCTAATGGCGTTCCTTGGTTTTGCAATAGCCTTAATGTTGGTATTAATCCATCCAATGAGAACAGTTGTGATCTCGGAAGATGAAGGACTTTGATTTCATTATCCGTGCAGAATATTCTTTGTAAATTAGGACGTTACATCATCGTTCAAATCAAGAATTACGGGCGCATGGTCAGATATATCGAGGCCGCCTTGACGGTCGATTCGAATGGATTCAACAAAGGGCATAAGTGCTTCATTTCCAAGCATGTAATCAATTCTCCAGCCACGATTTTTTGCTCTGGCTTGACCACGATTCGACCACCAGGAGTAGAGTTTTACGCCTTCTCCAACATGTTCACGGAATAAATCACGCCATCCATCTCCAAGTAAGTTTGAGAACCATTCTCGCTCTTGTGGAAGAAAACCACTTGATTTTGCATTTCCTTTAGCATTCCAAATATCATCTTCCGTATGTGCGATATTCAAGTCTCCAACGACAAGTACAGGGGTGCTAAGTTGAAGATAAGGTTCTAACCATGTTCGCCATTCATCCATCCATTGCTCCTTGAAATTTTGGCGTTCTTCCTTGTTTGAACCACTTGGAAGATAGGTGTTAATGCACGTAAGGTTTCCATGCTTCGTTACAATGATTCTTCCTTCTGAATCGTTTGCATCTATCGAACTGATCATGCCCCTGCGCTCTTCAACCATGTCAATGCTTGACAATGTTGCAACCCCTGAGTATCCTTTCTTTTCCGCAGGATGGAGAAGGGCTTGATGTGTACTTGGCCAATTCCAACCTTTCGGAAATTGTTCCTCGAGAACACGTGTTTCTTGAAGCATCCATATTTCTGCATCTACGGATTCAAACCACCCGTCGATCCCTTTTCGAATGGCGGCTCGAAGCCCATTTACGTTCCATGTAACAACGCGCATGGTCCTTCCATAGGCACTGGGCTTTTCATTTTTGAAGTGGAATTGAAGCAATTGATTCTGCAACAAGGCGGGCAGATGCAACCGCTCCATCCGAAAGTATGTGTTCACTTTCAACCCAAGCACCAGCGAGTAGAATCCCTTTTTTAGCAACACTATCATGTGAAGGACGGTTGCCTAGAATTGCCACAGTGACTTGTTCTTGTCTGCGGTCGTGAAGAATATGCGACCTCCATCCAGGCGCCCGCTCGTCGAGAAATGCATCCAACATTTCCATGCGTTGCTCCTTTGGTTTATCTGAAAAACAAATTGCAGAAAGGAGAGAGCCTGAAGGAACAATACCAGGATGAATCTGTTTCATATCGAACAAACCAATTGAATTCTTGATATCCAGAATGGCTTGCTTTTCTCCGAGTGGTGTCGAGTCGAGGGCAACATCAATCGTTGAGGCTTTCAACGATTCACAATCTGGTATATTGGGAAGAAGTTGTTTTGATCTCCTATAGCCACAGGCTAAGATAATCACATCGGTTTCAATGTGGCGTCCATCGGCAAGGTGGACTTTATTTCGCTCAACTTGCGTGACCTTAGCACCAGTTTCAATTGGGATTCCTACTTCGTCAAGTGTTACTGCTAGGCGGCCAATCAATCCTGACCAGCCTTCCTTTAATCCGAGCAATTTACTTCGAAGAAGTGCTTTACTACGGACTTCACTTCCCATTCCCCAAGAAGCGAATTGTTCAGCAGCTCGAATCGATGGGTGGGCCACTTCGTATTTCCGGACGGCTCTCCGGTACAACACAGCATCCATCATCGGTGAACGAGGTTGCATCATTCCCTTGCCAACTAATTCAATTCGGTGAGGGCGTAGGGGAAGCGTTGAGGGTTTCATTCGACTAATCTTCAACACCAAACGATGCAGGGGGCCTTTCTTAAGCAAGAAATGAGGGCCAAACCCAATGGGAAAATCGTCTCGAAGTTCGCTCGATGCGCGGCCTCCAATGGTTGAACGTTGATCGAGAACGACAACGTGATGGCCACGAACAGAGGCTTCCATCGCAGTTGCAAGACCCGCGAGTCCTGCGCCGATGACGATGACTCTGGCCATGTCTTTGCTATGCTTTCCCCCTCATCAATCCCTCGCGGATAAACAGGTTGCTTGAAGTCCTTCGATGCCTAGCGCTGGTCATGGGCGAGCGAGCATCCCTGCCTCATGACCGTGGCCACCTCTTGTGGACCGCTGAAGATGGACCGAGCAGATTACTCACAGGAAGCATGGACCGTTGGGTTACTGCTGTTCTTGGAGATGATGGTATTGATGGCCCATTGATGGGTTTTGGCGAGAAGAAAACTGCCAAAATCGTGGCAAAATCTACGGGAACTGTTGCTGGAGCTGCTGTTGTTGACTACATGTTGCAAATCTGGGCCCCTGGTCTGAATGCCACATGGCGTGCTGGCGATGGTAGACGAGTCAGTGAAGACGATACGATTGTCGAACTTCATGGCGATACTGAATCACTTCTGAGAATGGAGCGTTCGGTGTTGAACATTCTCGGTCAGTTATCTGGCATCGCAACAGAATCTGCAAAGTGGGCTCAAGTCGCTTCTGGACAAGTCGCTGCAACCCGGAAAACAGTCTGGGGCTTATTGGACAAGTGGGCGGTTCATCTTGGCGGAGGACTCACCCATCGGCTCAACAAAGATGATGCAAAAATGATCAAGGAAAATGATCTAGCATCCCTTGAAGGTGAAGCGCTGCACGCTATTGTATCTGTTCTTACGGAAACCAATCTCGAAGAGTGTGGGGCATTCCTTGAACTTGAAGTCACAAACGAAAAAGAAGCCATCATTGCTGCAACCACATGGAAACAAAGATCGTCTGAAGGTGATGGCCCTCCTCTTGTTCTCATGCTGGATAATTTCGGTCCAGAACGCTGCAAGGAAATGGTAGCTGAAATGGTTGAGATGGACTTACGTGATTCAGTCGTTCTTGAGGCTAGCGGGAACATTATCTTTGGAGATTTAGAAGAGTGGAGAGAATGTGGAGTCGATGTATTATCAACCAGTGCAGTCAATCGCGGTGTCTCTCCAATGGACATGAGTATGCTCATCGACCAAGACTGAGGTGAACAGATGGACCATGCCGCTGATCCAAGCCACCCACGTTATCGTTCGCTGCTGATGCGTCATCGTCTTGAAATCGCAGCAAAGAAGGGTATGCTTGCAGACTCTGCTTTAATCGCCCATGGGCGTGGTGAAGCTTACGACTATCTCATTGGAGAACAGACCATTGAAAGCGCCGATTTTGCTACTAAGGTAGCCCTCCGCTGCCTGAAAGAAGCAAAGCATCCTGTTCTTTCTCTTAACGGAAATGTTGTCGCATTAGCTGGTGATGAAATGCTACAGTTGGCACATTTACTTGATTGCCCTGTGGAAGTCAACATCTTCTACAGAACACCAGAACGTATGACTGCCCTCTTATCTGATTTGGATGAGCGAAATAAACGACTTGGTTTAGGCGTTGAAATTCTTGGGGCAAATCCTGATGCTGAAATTCCTGGATTGAAAGGACCGAGAGCAAAATGTGAATCGAAAGGCATTCTACAATCTGATGTTCTACTCGTCCCTCTTGAGGATGGCGATCGCTGTCAGGCACTGGCTGCTATGGGTAAGACCGTTATCGTCATCGACCTCAATCCTCTTTCACGTTCATCTCAAACTGGAACGATAACGATTGTCAATGAAGTAACAAGGTGTATTGCAGAGATGGTGGATGGCTTTGATTCAGACTTACCATCTCGATCAGATTACGTTCATGAAGAAACATTACAGGCCGCTCTTGATTCGATTGTAAACGGAATGAAAGAACGATTCAAGACCGTGGAATAGTCAATTTTCCAACGTCATGATGGGAAGGCTTCAAGTGCCGTCATCTCGGAGGAAGTTCCATGAGTGAGGAGAGTCAAGAAAGTCGCGGACTAATTGATGTTGCCGCGCTTCCTGAACCCGTTCGACGCATGGCAGAAGTCATGCACGGGCTCGATCCTGAATGGAGCATTAACACATGGCTTTCTCAGCAAGCTGAACAGACATTGGCTTTGATTCGTCATGACTTGAAGCGTGAACGACTCCTTTTGGAACAACGAAAGTTCCGACTTGATGACCTTGCCTCTCGAATTGAGCCTGGACAACGATCGAAAGACGAACACCAAATGAGCATCTTTGATTGCTTTGGGCTTGATCAAGACCGTATCTTTACTGGCCTGTCTCAACGCAAAGAAGCACCTCGTGTCGAAGAAGGTGAGGCTCATGGTGCTGAAGCATTCATCGAACTATTGCCTGATGACCAAGGCGATGACCCGTTACTCGCAGTAGCGTGTCAATTGGTTGTGATGATTATTGATGGAGAAATCGAAAAGGGCGAGCCTGTCGCTACACTCAATGTCATCTTCCAGAGAATGTCTTCGCACGGCGTTTCTGAAGATGAAATTGATGAAGCAATTGACCATCTGCTTTCCACAGGCGGAATCATCGAAGTCGATGATGACTGTTTTCTTTCTATGATTTAGGGGCCCCTTGGACTTCCCACTGTGGTATTATATGGTCTGGGAACCATATTCTATACATGAGAATTCTAGCGAGCATCTTCTGTGGTTGGATGGTTTGGTTAACCTTCATCACATGGCACATGACACGCCCTGAAGTCGCAGTCTTAGCGGGGATCATCAGCGTCTTCGTATGTGAGTCTGTTATTCATAGGGCTGAACGAAAATCACTTCAACGAGAGCGGCTTCTACTTCGACAACAACTGAATATCTCGGCGTACAACATCAACCAACTCCAGGAGTCGCTTCAAAACGTGCAAGCAGAACTGCATCGAAGAGACATCATCGGTACGCCAGCTGCACGTGAATTACTGAAGCGACAAGAAGAAGCGATCGGTGCTCAATCATCAGCACTGGAAGATCGCAGTAGCAGGCAAGATCGAATGTTTGTAGCCATGGAACGGCTTCTCGCTTTCCAGACTGAACAAACCGCATCGATTCAACACCATCTTGCAGAGTTAATTTCACAACTCGCAAAGGAGCCGCGTCAGCAAGTAACAATGACGGACAGTGTCCTTGTCCAAAATCAAGAAGAAGAACGAATACGACGACAATTTCGTCGGATGAGTAACGAATTCGTTGCAGACTTATTCGATTAGCGGTATCTTGAGAACGGACGAGCACTTGGCTCAACACATGGCGACCAAGCGAGAACATGCTGTTGCTATCCTTGATGCAATGGAGTCGAAAGTACGTCTTCGCTCAAGAACAATCCTTGGAATCTGCATTGGAAGCGTCTTTCTTATCGCAGTCGCGATCTTAACACAATGGCAGTTTGCCCTTGGGGGAGCGTTGCTTATCGGCCTATTGATGCAACTTACTCATGAACGCTTTACTGTCGCTGCAGATGCAATGGTTGCAACGCATTTAGGTAAACTGGGATGGGAAGAAGAAGCGCTTGAAGATGCAGCGTCACTTTCAAAACTGCACGAATATGCTGGAAGAACTGAGGGATAAAAATGGAATCAATTCCAAAAGGTGTGTATTCACACGTAACCTTACGGAAACGTTGGTTGGTTCTTTCAATTTCTCTCGGAATTCTTGGTTTCGGAATAGGATATCTTCTCTTCAATCAACTCCTTATCGGATTTGTTGGAAGCCTCGTGGGCCAATTCCTTGCTATTGTAGATTACATCGATCGTCGCTCAACTGCAAATAAATGGATTGAAGAAATGCTAAGCGCCCTTCATGTTGACATTGATGATTTTGAAGGAGCATTGACGCTTGAACGCATTCTTGAACAGGTGAACTTACAGACGATTGACGTCGAAACGAATCCTGTAAGGATTCGCGGAAAGGATGAGCGGGGATTCACTGGCGGAGTCATTGAATCTGATCTTGATGAAGAGCAGGCGATTCGACCAGTCTCGAATCATGACCAATACGAAGATTTAGAGCAAGATTTGACCATAGCAGAACTGGTTAAGGCGGAAGCTGATCAGAGATATGCTGAACATGCTCAACAGCGCTGGGAAGAAGCGGAAAGGAACGACCCAGACTTGATTGAAGCTGGTGTGAAGCGCCTTGGAGATCTCGTTACAACTGATTATTTTGAAAAGAATCACGACCCAGAGGCGTTATCAAAACTTACATCTGCTCAATCTTCAAGCGAAGAGAAGTGAACAAGAAGTGCATCAACATCATCACGTAATTGGCGAATGGATTCGTTTTCAATCTGAACTTCAATACGAACGAGTCCTTTATTTTCTTGAACTGAAAACTTGTATCCTTCAGAACGTAAAATCGACTGCAAAGGGCGCGATTCATCTTCTGAACCTTCCCATGCAATAGCGACATGGTGATGGGAGGTCATGATTGGTCGAAAGGGTGGACTCATATGAGGATGACGTGAGCAGCAACCATGGCGGATTCGAAGGCTGACCTTCTTGCAGGTGCAGGGGGGCTGGTGACTGAAGAATCTCAGACCCATCACGAAGGTAGAAAAGCATTGCTTTTGGTTCGCAATAACGAGGATTGTGCTGAATTCATTGCTCTTGCTAAAACGATGGGGATTCGTATTGTTGAACGCGTTGAGCAACGCGGAAGAGACGATCCAAAGTGGTTCATGGGCCAAGGTAAGTTGCAAGATATTGCTGAGGAATTAGCATCTCGTACGACAAAACATCCATGGGAAGGCGTTGACTTATTACTCCTTCATACCAATGCAACACCACGACAATTGGTTGGCGTAAACGATACTGTTGGATTGGAGGTATGGGATCGTGTTCGCCTCCTACTTTCTCTTTTTACGGCCCATGCCTCGAGTGTAGAGGCGAGAACTCAAGTCAGAATTGCACGTTTACAATCTGACCGAACTGTTTTGAGAGAAGTGGTAAAACAACAAACAACTGGTGAGCGCGCTGGTTTTGGTGGTGCAGGAAAAACAGCTGCAGGCTCTGTTTTAACGAATGTCAATGCCG
>TARA_B110000459_G_scaffold27353_1_pt1 | contig 10711 bp, 7 predicted proteins | sample TARA_B110000459 | Tara Oceans TARA_B110000459 (sample SAMEA4398296) | marine metagenome | biome: Polar Biome; feature: [SRF] surface water layer (ENVO:00010504); material: water (ENVO:00002006), including particulate matter (ENVO:01000060) such as... | depth 5 m | reverse complement strand
TATTATTAATATATTCAACGCGTTTACTACTTCTACAATCTCTAAGATATCAAACTACTCGCTTTCGGTACGGGCGAATTCAATAACGTTTGCCCGTTCGTTTCTAGTTTCCTCACTGCGTTCAATTTAGCACGTCGACGGCGTTGGCGGCGAACGAGAATAACGATAATAGTTAACGTTACGCCAAATAGGATGTATTTACTTTTCTTACTCTTTGGCGATATTCGAGTGGCGCCGCCGCGCTGCGAGCGCGCCCCACCGTGGAATGATGAAGAAGAAGGAGAAGAAGAAGAAGAAGAAGAAGCTCTCAAAGCAGCCATTTGCTTCACGTCTACGGTCTTTTTACTGTTTGAAGTTAAGATGCGAACGACCAAATCGACGCCATTTGAGACGTCCACGTCGGTAATCTTTTGCCGATGCGTCTGCGACGCGTCCGGACACGTCACCATAATTTCAAACGTGTTCGTCGTACCTCCGCTCGTCTCGCCAGCAATAAAAACTGGTTTCACAAAATATCCTCTCTTATTCGTAAACACCGGCAGCGGTGGTTTATTCGTTTGCCCATCGTTGCGAAGTTGTCGATCGAAATCTAAATTTTCGACGCGCACTTCGCACTTCTCCAACGCTTCGTTCGAACTCTTATCGAACACAAACCCGCGAGCGGAAACAAACATGACGTCGTGTGCGGTATCAATAGACGCTCGACAGTGCGCGCGGATAATCTCCCCGAGTCTTTCATCCTCCAAAGGCCATTTGCGATCGTTCACTTCAATCGTAATGTCTAAAGTTTGCGTCTTGACGTAGTGCCAATCTTGCATGCCGCCCCACAACGGGTACCACTGCGCGCCGTTCGTCACGCCTCCGACAAACTCTTTGGACTCTTTCATTTCACCGTGCGATTCCGCGTACAACGAGGCTGCGCGTTTGAAAATCTTGTCGTCCGGCGCTCGCGAGTACTTCGTGGATCCATCGAGATTCCCGTCCCAGGGATAATTCGCTACCAACGCGCCTTCGTGATAATTCAACGCGCCGGTCAAATTAACTCGTTTGCTGAACTCAATAATCGACCGCGTTTCCGGTTGTAACTGCCTCAAGGTATTGTCGTATAAATCATTCACCCTCCTATTTTGCACGTGAGGTGCCCCCATCTTCACGTGATGCGGCACTCTCCTCGGTTCCGGTTTCGCGAATTCGATAAACGGAAAATCTCTGTTCAAATCGATATTGTTCGCGTTCTCTCGTCTCCGTTTGGCAAACCCGTCCGGGTTCAACGTCGGGATGAAATACAACGTCGCTTTCGTTTTCACTTTACTCGCTTTCTCGATATCGTTCCCAAAAAACGAGGAAGATTCCTCGTTCTCGCGATGATTGTCGTCCTCTCCGCACGCCCACTCCGCTAAGCGCAACGTTATTTCTCTCCCGACTGGTTCGTCGCCGTGCATATTCCCGATGAATCCAAACGAAGGCGTCGTTTGTGCGTTCAAAACGTCGTCATCCTCTTCATTTTCGCTCGTCGTCCTCTCTCCGTTATTACTATTGTCTCGGTGGTCATCGTATAAGTTCCTCACTCGCATCGCGAATATCTCGAACCCGTTGACCGAACTGCCGATTGGAATCACCTCTCCGTGCCGTTTCCCCCGGGACGTCTCCACGCAGTTCTTCGCGATTGCATCGAACGCGTCGCGTAACTCCTCGTTCGTTTTATACTTGTTTTTGGGTGGTGATGACGGCATCCTTTCCGTCGTCATCGGTCGAATCGCCTCGACTTCAACAGAGAAGACGTGTAAAAGAAGACAAAGAGAAAGAAGCGCTTTCGTCAACGCCGTCATAATCATCATTTCCTAAAAACAGAAGAAAAAAGAGAAGAGGAATATCTGCTTTAAAGCGCAGGTGGTAAATTGTCCTCTCAATAAAGCGTGTCAACAACAAAAACAACTCCGCTCCCTTTCTTTCACCAAAGCCTTTTATGATAAACGTCTCTCCTCTTCGCGCGAGAACAACACAACAAAGACAAAAGCTGCTGATTCACAGTGCTCGTCTCATGTCTTCTTTTTGCTTCTTTTTTCCAAAGTGGCAGCGGAAGACCAAAAATTTTTGGGCAATCGAGACCAAAAAAAAATGACTGTGACCCTAAATACATTTTTTTGTGCCTCCGCTCCTTTGACACGCAAGAGGGGGAAAAGGGAAATTTTTAAATCTTTCTCAGACCGCACATTCTCTCTAAAGCGCGCGTATATAGTATTCTAAACACAAATTTCCCTCTTTCGCATTCAGTGCTGGTAGTATTATTCCTTTTTTGAAGAGAGAGAGAGAAAGGTTTAGTAGTGTTGTTGTTGTTGTTTGTCGGAGAGCAGTGCATGTGTTTTGTGTGAAAAGGATATATCTCATTTTTGAAAGCGTTTTGGAACCGTTTGTTTGTGTGTCCGTGTGGATTGATTTGGTCGAGAAGCTCTTTTAAAACGCGCTTCTTTTCGTTACAAATATACACACAACGAACTTGTGATTCTTCGCGATGAGCAGTCACCGCGATCATCGCGTTTACGACGATCGAAAGAATCAAACTTTGTTCACGACCAACGAGAACAACACCAACAACAACAAGGAGAATTTTGTTGGGAAGAGTTTCAAAGAAGAAGAGACCAATACAACGAAGAATACTACGAACGACGAGAAAGATAAAGGTTTATCCGACTACGTTCCAAAAGTAATCGGTGGTGGTTCTTCTACTACTGCGACCATCTCTTTGAACAACGCTCAAGGACAGCGGGAAAACATGACGCAAACCATCACGACCAACGTGCGCTCCTCGCGCGACCGAGGCTCGTGGGAAGGCGTTTTAGGCGAGTATTTGAAACATAAAGGCGATACGCCGTGGAGAGAGAAATCGAGTCGCGTGGAAAGAGCGACGGCGGTGAGAGCGAACCCGACGTCACCGCAAGCGTGGTTGGAGTTTTTAGAGGGGGAGGAAGGCATGTTTGCGGAGAAAATGACTGGGAAAGTAAACGTGGTGACCGGATCGAGAAACGGCGTATCGCTGTATCGGTTGTACGAGTTGGCGACGAAAACGCTGCCGAGAAGTGGGAACGCGAAGAACGAAGATTATTTGAGAGTGTATTTAGGTTACGCGAGACAACAAATGGTTCACAACACGGACGACGCGAGAGATACGTTTAAGTTTTTGAAGTCGCAAGGCATCGGGCAGACGCACGCGATTTTTTGGTGCGAGTGGGCGGCGTTTGGCGGGCAATTGAAAGGCGACGAGAAAGCGATTAAAATCTTGAAGAAAGGGTTAGAAGCGAATTGTGAACCGAAAGAGGCGTTGGAGATTATGCTGGAAGACGTGCAAGGGAAGAATATTGATTTTACGACGGCGATTCCGTCGCCCTACGTGAGAGACGTGACGGAAGGCGGAAGAACGGCGACGTTGCACGGCGGGGCGAGAATGATGAGCAACAATACCACGAGCGCGATGAAGAAACCACCGTCGGCGATGAAACCGTTGACGTTTGACTCGAAACCGATGGTGTCGCACACCGCGGCGAGACGGCGACAGAGTGGGTACGTGCACGATCCGACGCTGATGAACACCACCACGGGGTGTTTGACTTCTCAGCAACCGACGATGACGCAACCGACGCATCATCACACGTCCACCACGAGTTCGAGTTTGAGCGGCGACCGCACCAATGCTGGCAATACGGTCACAACGGCAGCAACAGTGGGGAATAATTACGCGCATGCGACGCCTACCACCACCACCACCAACAACAATAATAATAATAATCCGCTCACGGCTCAGAAAACAGAAAGTTTGCGCGCGCGACTAGCGGCGGCATTAGAATCGAGCAAAAAATCAGCCACGACGACAACTACGGTCACGCGACCGGTCATGGCAACAACACTAACAGCAGCAGCAGAAGGTAATAGTAGTAAGAATAAGAATGAATCGAGCTCCTCGGCGGCGCATCCAACATCGAACGCGCAAGCGCCGGTGAGCAAGAAGCAACCAACATCATCATCTTCCAAACAGTCGTTAAAGCGGGAAGACGATCAACATATAGTCGTGAATGGCGCGAGATACGCCAAGTTAGAGTGTATCGGCCAAGGCGGCACGTGTAAGGTATATAAAGTCGTCTCGCAAAAGAGGAAGATCATGGCGTTGAAGAGGATTCGTTTACAAGGCAAGCAGAAGGAAACCGTGGATGGCTTCATCGATGAAATCAAACTCTTGAAACGTCTTCGAGGGAAAGATAACATCGTTCAAATCGTCGACGCGGAAGTCTGTCCAAACGAAGGGTTGATCTTAGTGGTTTTGGAGTTTGGGGAGATTGATTTAGCGAAAATGTTGAACAAGCGCGAGCGCCAACGCGCGGAGAGCGGCCACGCGCAACTCGTAGACGACAATTTCATGCGTCTCTATTTCGAGCAAATGGTCGAAGCGGTGAAAACTATCCACGAAGCTCGAATCGTGCACTCAGATTTGAAACCTGCTAACTTTCTCTTCGTCGAAGGAACTCTGAAACTTATCGATTTCGGTATCGCGAAGGCTATCAATCACAACCAAGCGCCGAATCACACGAACATCGTTCGCGACCATCAAGTTGGTACCATCAATTACATGTCCCCGGAAGCTATTCTCAACGGACAAAAATCCGCCTACGGTGATATGATTCCAGTCGGAAGAGCCAGCGATATTTGGTCGTTAGGGTGCATCTTATACCAAATGGCATACGGACACACGCCGTTTAGCAAAATAAACGGCTTGGTACAAAAGCTCCACGCAATCACCGACCCGAACCATACCATCGAATTCCCTCCGTTACCGGTTAAAAACGATCACTTGATTGATTTAATGAAGCGATGTTTAGAGCGGCGAGTGGAGAATAGAATAGAGGTTCCAGATATTCTCAGACACCCGTATTTACGCCCGGAAGAAGCGGCGGCGAGTTTGAACACGAGCACCTCCTCCGACGACGCCGAAAAAGCGAACAACGGCGCCGGCGGTTTGAGCATGCAACAACTCCAACAACTTCTCACTCAACTCTCCACGAACAACACCGATAACGCCATCGACGTCAACGCGTTATCCTCGCACGTGTTCGCGCAAATCGCCGCCGGTCAAAACGTTTCCGTCTCGCCTCTTTTGCGTAAGAGAACGAGCGGGAGCGGTTTGTCGCCGCTCAGCGAAGAGGACGAAAATCTCAGAGCATCATCATCACCATCATCCGGGTCCTCGCCGATGGAAACGACTGAATAATAATAATAACGAACGCTGTTGGAGAGAAAGTTTTTAGTAGGAATCTGCCGTGTGATAAATACAAAACATCTTGCGCGATACGTACAATTTTTATCACATTTTTCTCACAAGACTTGAAAGGAGTTTTGGATAACGAGACGACGTCACTTAATATCTCTCCCTCAAATGCCACTTCCCTCCGCCCCAGACTTGACGAACAGAGTGGCCATAATCACCGGCGCCTCCCGAGGTATCGGGCGCGAAGTCGCTTTGGCGTTAGCTAGTCGTGGATGTCACGTCGTCATCGCGGCGAAAACCGTCCAAGCGCACCCGACTTTACCGGGAACCATTTACACCGTCTGCTCGGAAATCGAATCGAAATATCCAAACGTTCGAGCGTTACCCGTGGTGGTGGATTTACGATCCGCGGACGCGTGCGTCAAAGCGGTGGAAGAGACGGTGAAACATTTCGGCAGAGTAGATGTATTAGTGAACAACGCGAGCGCGTTGTGGTGGCAAAACATGATCGACACGCCGACGAGCAAATATGATTTGATCAACGGCATCAACGCCAGAGGCGCGTTTATCATGACGAGAGAGTGCATGAAACACATGCTGAAGAATAAGTGGGGGAGAGTCGTGAGCATGGGACCACCGTTACCGAAGAGTTACACGGAATATGCAGGGAAGACGGCGTATTACATGTCAAAATGTGGGATGTCCATGGTCGCGCTCGGCGCGGCGGCGGAAGGCGAGGGATCGAATATTACCGGGAACGCGTTGTGGCCGGCGACGATTATCGAAAGTTTAGCGGCGACGAATTTTAAGTTAGGGGAACGAGATACGTGGAGAAAAGCGAGCATATTGGCGGATTGCGTGGTGCAGTTGTGCGGAGACGCGAGGACGACTGGGGAGACGTTGATTGACGATTTGTATTTGGCGAAATTGGGGATGTCGCAGAGAGAGATTCGGGAGACGTATAACTTGGATCCGTCGAAAGAAGTGCCGAGGTTTTTAGCGCCAAGTGCGGATGGGAAAACCAGTGGTGGGGATTGGAAGATTAAGAGAGGGGACGTGAAGAAGTTGAAGAAGGATTTAGAGGTGAGCGCGAGGCTTTAAAATAGCAGAGACAAAAATTAGAAATGACTAGTAACGTGTATCATATATCGTATCGTTGCAAAATGAAAGTGAAGTATTGCTACTACATCCAAATATTTAGTATTGCTACCGCATGCCATTGTTTTTAATCTATTTTCGAACGTCGTTTTCGTCGACCTATATTCGGGTTGCAACAGATTGTTTTTACGACGAGTACGTACCACGCCCAAAGGCCGAAACCCAAAACTACGATCCACGGGAACACGATGAAAAACGCCGCTTTGTGAAAGGTCCATTGTTTTTGAAAATCGGACATCGAACGCTCGCGGAAACATTCCTCGTATGTGGGTTGCTCTGCCGTCGTTCCTCCTTTTGGCGCTTCGAGCGAGGAAAATAAGACTTCCTTGGATACGACGACTTCACCGCTTTCGCCCAAGATGTTCACGTCTAGGCTGTTTTTATCCCAATGTATTAAAACTTCGCCAAAGTTTAACCCCATGTAGATATCGGGAACGATATTCTTCGGGTACCACCATCTCGGCATGAACTTGGACGGCGTCATCTTTTTGTAAAAATACGTCACCCATTTTGGTCGGACTTCTTCCACCGCGACGTGCGTGATTCCAGAACTGGTCGCGTCTATGCTCTCGTACGGTAAATGACATCCGGGCGCTCGAACGTCAATCATCCCTACGTGCACGTCGCCGGATAAGAATATAACCCTTCTCTCTTTCGCCTTGGAGACGAGACGCATTAACCTCTTTTGATTCGACGGAAACGAACCCCAATTCTCTATCGATTTCCCGAATTCTCTCGCGATTTTATAATTCACCGCTTTATACATCTGGTTGAGCTCGGCGAACACCTGAATCGAGGACCCAATCAACGTCACCTCCGCGTTGCTCGGTTTCATCAACTCCTTTTCCAACCACTCCCATTGCTTTGGACCTAAAATATCCGCTTCCCCATCTTCAGGCGTCGATCCGTCGACGAAGTTCCACCGAGTATCCAACAATAGAATCTGTACCTCCCTGCCTCGTTTCGCCTCGTCGTCCTCGTACACGGAATAACTCTCGTACACCCCGTCTCTTTCCAACCGTCGCTCCGTCTCCTTCCCTTCGTCCAAAAAATCTAAAAACAACTCTTTCGCCGTTTCCTTGTGTTCCCAATGTTTCCCCGCGTTGTTCATGCCGTAATCGTGGTCGTCCCACGTCCCTAAAATCCGCGCTTTCTTCGCCAGCCTCTCGTACGCCGGGAACCGCTTCACCGCCGCGTACGCTTCCGCGTGGAACTTCTCTCCAAAATACTTCCTCTTCTCGAACGTAATCCGAGTGTCCGCGTACACCGCGTCCCCGAGCCATACGAATGCGTTCGGGTGTGTCCGTTCGATCGAGGTCCATATTGAAGTCGCGTTCATTTTTTGGTGCTTGTTGCAGCTTCCGAATGCAATTTTTGTCTCTCGAGACGCCGTCACCCCCTCAAGTTTTTGCATCATCCACACGGACAGGACGACGTATATACTGCGTGAGAAGAAAAAGCGAATAATGAGCGACGTTTGAGGAGGAAGAGAGAGTGCGTAAAGAACAGGTGCTTTTTTTCGCGATGATTTCGAATGAAGAGCCTCTCTGTTTGCGCTCCGAAAGCGAACGTTTGAGAGCGACAGACGGACGGAGAATATTCCCAACGCGTGCGCTTTAAAAACAGTTGAAACGCTTCGTGCGTTGCGAGAGAGACAGAGAGAGAAGAAAGAAAGAGAACGCACATCATTTTGAGAGGACGAAACGACGAAGACGACGACGACATGATGCTTCTTCTTCCTCGCTTCTTTGCGGAAGAGGAAGAGGAGAACCCGGTCGTTCGCTCTCGTTTCGCGCGGGGAGAAATGAAGGATTTTATACAATTAAAAGTTTTCCAATCAGCGTTCGCCATACAACGGAACGCGCTTTGAATACTCTACTCGCGCGAATGCGTGGTGGTGTCACTGCTCCGAGCGAGCGCGGTGAGGAAACTCAGAGACGCAAAAAGACGACCGAATGTGAAAACCTCGGATGGCTCGCGTCTGGTTCGTGCCTCCCCAGGAAACGGAAACCGATCGAAAATATCACCCATTCCTCGCTGGTGTTCTTAGAAGCGGAGAAGGCGAAATTGAAATCGGAAACCGCGTTTCGTCAACCTTCCTCTTCAGCGACGACGACGACAGAGGAAACGACGACGAAAAGAGGAAAAAGACCAACGAAAAAGCGAATAATTTCAAACGCGAAGCGCGAATTGTTGAAAGAGAATAAAGGCGTTCGCGAACGGAATGGAAAAGACGTCAGAGACGAGGAGAGAGAGAAAACGACGTTGGAGACGAAAGCGAGTTTGTACGAAAAGTTGTCGAAAGACGACGATTTGGGAGGAACGACGACGATGAAAATACCGAAAGACGGATTCGACTGTATGGATTTCAAACGGAAACGACTGGAGGAAAAGGAAAAGGAGGAGTACGAGTACGATTTTGGGAGCGCGTACGAAAGACGCAGATACGCGGGAAGAGAGGACGAAGACGAAGACGAAGACGAAGAGCGAGAACGGAACGAATTTCGGGAGCAACGGCGAAGAGAGGACGAAGAAAGGGAAGCGCGAGAATTTAGAGACGAGGAGATGCGAGAGAAAGAGCGACGGTTGGTTGAAGACGTGGCGAGAGAGACGGAAGCGGCGAGGCGAGAGAGGGAAGAGGCGAAGATGGAAACCGTCGAAGCGAGAGAGAAGCTGAAGAGGAAATTCATCGAAGAAAAGATTGCGCAGTTGAAGGAGAAGAAGCGATTGGAGAAAGAGGAGAAAAAGAAGAAGATAAAGACAAAAGAGGCGAAGTAGTTATTAGAGAATTTGTAGTTAGAGATGCTTTATATAGTTTTATGAGTTGCTGTATATTAAGAAAGATTTGATATCTCTCGTGCGCGCGCGCGCTGCTACGCTGCTGCACACATTCATCATTCGTCATCATCGCTCGAACTCGCCGCGGTGAACGCTTTCGGCGACGCACTCTTCTGCATCTTTTTCAGGCTACTTTTGGGCTTAGTGTTGTTCGTATTACTATCAGAGCTACTCTTTTTCTTCAAAGTCTTCTTCTCTTTCTTCTTCTTCTTCTTCTTTAACTTCTTCCGTTCCTCGTCCGAGTCGCTCTCAATCTCCACGTCGCTCTCTTCCTCCTCTTCCTCCTCTTCCTCGCTCTCAGACGCGTCCAAACCTTTATAACTCACCTGCGTCCTCGTGTTCCTTCGTCTCCCACCTTCGATAATATTCGACGCGTCGATATCCTCCAGATCTTTTTCCCGTTCGATGTCCTCCTTGACTTTCGCCAACTCTCGCGCCGTCGCGCGAATATCCAACGCGCGTTCCCCGAGCAACTTCTCCAACGCATCCTCTCGCTCCAAATTCGTTTTAAACTTCATGAACACGTGCGTCGCTTTCGTAATTCCGGCATCTTTGCACAGTTTGCGAAGTTTCGAAACTTTCGCGTTCGGCGTTTCCGTTTCCGTCTTCGTCTCGCGAGTTGGTTCCTTCTCTGACTTCTTTCGCTTCCTTTTTACCAACACCTTTGCCTGGTCGTCTTCGTCGTCCTCCTCCGAATACTCGTCCTCGTCCGACTCCTCCTCCGAATCCTCCTCCTCCTCGAGCGTTCCACGTTCAATCACTTCGAGGAGCAGTTTCCCGATGGTCTCTTTCACCGTCGGTTCGTCCAACTGTCGTTTGCTCAGGCGTAAATCCGTTTCGAGAAGTCTCCGGAAGGATTTCTCCCCGAGCTCGTTTTTCTTCTCGACGATGAATTTTCTCCGCGATTGGATGGCGCGTTTGACTCGTTCTGCGAGCGATGCGGCGTTGGTGTTGTTGTTCTCGCGCATGATGCGTATTCGTGTCGTGTGCGACCTCTTTCGCTTCCTTTTTCTGCAAAAAGCGTATCTTTTCTCCGGGAAAAGTGTTGACACGGCGGCACTTTCTGCGCTGCTTTGAAACGCGGAAAAGAAGGCACGCGACCCGGGTTGTCGTGACATCTCGCCTACGCTCGGAGAAAGAGGCGGAGGAAACGAAGGAGAAGGAAACAATACTCGTCTCGGAATATGAACGCGACGACAACGTTGCTCTCGTTTCCCGAGTTCATCTCGAGATGTGCGTTCGTGAACACATCGACCGCAAAGACAACAACGGTTTCGTCGTTGGATGAGATTGACTTTTCACGCGCGGTGGCGACGCCGAGCGACTTATACGGCGCGTATTTAGGTTTGATGCGATCAGGTTTATGGTTGGAGTGCACGCCGACGTGCGAAATGTTTACTGTCGGCGACGAAAGGGAGGAGGAGGAGGAAGGAGGAAAAGGAAAGCGCAGACGAGAAGAAC
>TARA_B110000459_G_scaffold82011_1_pt1 | contig 10716 bp, 10 predicted proteins | sample TARA_B110000459 | Tara Oceans TARA_B110000459 (sample SAMEA4398296) | marine metagenome | biome: Polar Biome; feature: [SRF] surface water layer (ENVO:00010504); material: water (ENVO:00002006), including particulate matter (ENVO:01000060) such as... | depth 5 m | reverse complement strand
GGAACTGTTACACCTCTAGCTCAGGATGGCAATCCAAAGCCAAGAATATTTAGAGTCTTTAAAGAAAATGCGATTATTAATCGTCTAGGTTTTAATAATAAAGGCGTAGATTATCTTGTTAATAAATTAAAATCTAGAAACTATGAAGGTATTGTTGGAGTTAACATTGGAGCTAATAAAGAATCAAAAGGTGAAAAAAGAATTGCTGACTATGTAGAATGTTTTAATAAAGTTTATGAATTATCTGATTACATAACTATTAACATTTCATCGCCTAATACCCCCGATCTAAGAGATTTACATAACAAAGAAAACATCTATGAATTATTAAGGTCATTAGATAATCAAAAAAAATTATTTAATACTATTAAGCCAGTATTTTTGAAAATATCCCCTGATGAAGCAACTGAGACCTTGCAAACTATTATTGAGGCTGTAAGAGAATTTAGTATTTCAGGATTAATTGTATCTAATACCACAATCGATAAATCTATTCTTAAAGATACTTCATTTGTTGATGAATCTGGCGGCCTATCTGGAGAACCTCTTTTTAATAAATCTACTCAATTAATATATTCAATAAAACAAATTGATCCAAGCATACCTATTATTGGTGTTGGAGGCGTGATTGATAAGAATGGCTATATAAAGAAACTAGATGCTGGTGCTGAGCTTGTTCAGATATATACTGGCTTTATTTTAAAAGGCCCAAATATTATTTCAGAACTATTAGATTAATAGCAGCTAACAAAATGGAGTATTAATGGAATACATGGTAATTATCCTCGTTATAGTATTCTTTATTGGTTCTGTTAGCTTCTCGATGCCATCAAAACGCAGCAAGCAAATTGCTCAACTCAGATTAGATGCAGTAAAACTTGGATTTAAGATTTCTTCCTTGGCATATTCTAATATTTCATTTAAAAGTGATGATATGAGGTTAGCAAGTTATCAAATAAAAAATTTATCAAATATTAAAGAAGCTCACTTTATTAAAGACAAAAACGAATTTATTTTGTATTCTCCCTCCAAGCTTAAATATTCTAATGAATATGAAACGCTATTATTGAGCATAAGGTCTCTGCCAGAATCTATTATAGAAATAATATTTTCCCAAGCATTAATAGTATTTCTATGGAACGAGAATTTAGGTATTGAAGAATTAAGAAGAATTGATAGTGATTTAAAAAAATTATAAATATCTCTTGCCAAAAGAAGTATGCAGATGTTATTTATAAAAAAAGGAATATATTTTTATTATGGCTAAATCTCTTGTAATTGTTGAATCACCCGCGAAAGCTAAAACAATATCTAAGTATTTGGGCTCTGAATATATTGTAAAATCAAGTGTTGGACACATTCGAGATTTGCCTAAAGGCAAATCAAAGACGCCTGCAAAGAGAAATGTTTTACCTAAAGATATCTCAGCTGAAGAAAAAGAAATTCTTAAAAAGATCAATAAAAGAAAAGCAGATGTTAAACGTTGGGGTATAGACCCTGAAGATGGGTGGAAGGGTATTTACGAGATAATACCTGGCAAAGAAAAGGTTGTTAAAGAGCTACGAGCTGCTGCAAAAAATGTAGATCATATCTATCTTGCAACTGATTTAGATAGAGAAGGAGAGGCTATTGCATGGCATTTAAAAGAAGCCTTGGGTCCAAAAAAATATGAATTTTCAAGAGTTCGTTTTAATCAAATTACAAAAACTTCTATTCTTGAGTCATTCGCTGATCCCAAAGAGATTGATCAAGATCTTGTTAATGCTCAGCAAGCAAGAAGATTTTTAGATAGAGTAGTTGGGTTTGAGTTATCACCACTATTATGGGAAAAGGTTGCTAGAAATCTTTCTGCAGGAAGAGTGCAATCTGTTGCTTTAAGACTTCTAGTTGAAAGAGAGCATTTAATCCAAGCTTTTGTACCTGAAGAATTCTGGGAAGTAAGGATGTCAGCCTTAAACTCTGAAAATCAGAGTATTAATTTTTCTTTAAATAGAAAAAAATCAGAACCTCTTTTAAAACAGGATGAAGCAAAGCGCATAGAAGATATTATTAAGTCCTCAAATCTTTTAATTAATGATGTTTCCAAAAAACCTGTAAAAGTTAAACCTAAGGCTCCATTTATAACCTCAACATTGCAACAAGCTGCAAGTACTAGATTAAGTTTTAATGTGAAAAGAACAATGAGGGTTGCGCAAAAGTTGTACGAAGCAGGACTTATAACCTATATGAGAACTGATGCTCCAAGTTTAAGTAAAGATTCAATTCTAGATGCCAGAAATTATATTGGTGACAAGCTAGGTGATAAATATCTTACAAATGCACCTAGGATTTATTCTAGTACAGAAAATGCTCAAGAAGCCCATGAAGCTATCCGTCCTACCAATGCTTTTATGACAGGCAATCAACTATTGAATCATAGCGAAGAGGAAACTAGGCTCTATGAGCTAATATGGCAACAATTTATAGCTTCACAAATGCCAGATGCTGAATATCTTTCTACATCTGTAAAGATTAATCTTGAGGACTACGTATTTTCTGCCAATGGACGAGAAGTAGTTTTTGATGGTTATACTAAAATTTCAGGTAATTCATCGAAGAATCCTGATGATGCAATCCTACCTCCCTTATCAGAAGGTGATGTATTAAATCTAGAGCAATTGGATCTAGATCAAAAATACACTAAACCTCCTGCGAGATTTTCTGAAGCAGCACTTGTTAAAGAGCTAGAAAAAAAAGGTATTGGCAGACCTTCAACCTATGCCTCTATTATTTCTACAATTCAAGATCGCGGCTATGTAGATGTTGAAAATAGAAGATTTTTTGTAAAGAAAATAGGTTTAATTGTTGCAGACAGATTGCTAGAAAGCTTCAGCGATATTATGGATTACAGCTTTACTGCAAACTTTGAAGATCAACTTGATAAAGTGGCAGAGGGTGAACTTGAATGGAAGTCGGTATTGGATAGTTTTTACTCAGCATTTAAAAAAGATTTAACACTTGCATTTACTGATGAGGGTATGAGAAAAAATATACCCACACAAACTGATATTACCTGTTCATTATGTTCCTCTAATACCATGGTTATAAGAAATTCTGGAACAGGAGTTTTCTTAGGATGTAATGGCTACAACAACGAAGGTGAAGATAAGTGCAAAGGAACATTAAATCTTATTTCTGGAGATGAAGCGATAAGTCTAGACGATCAAGATGAAGCATCTAACCTTATGAAAAGAGAGCGTTGTCATATATGCGGAACTAGCATGGATAACTTTCTTATGGATGAAACGCGTAAATTGCATGTCTGTGGAAATAATCCAGATTGTTCAGGCTATAAAATTGAGCAAGGCGCCTTTAAACTTAAAGGCTATGACGGGCCATTACTTGAATGTCATAAATGTGGTGCTGAAATGCAACTTAATACTGGTAAGTTTGGAAAATATTTCTTATGCCTAAATGATAATTGCGGAACTACAAGGAACTTGCAAAGAAATGGTGAGCCAAAGCCTATTGTCATGGAGCCAATTCTATCTGAATTGGCATGTGAGAAATTTGAAGATCATTATTTGCTTAGAGACAGCATGAAGGGTCTATTTTTAGCAGCAAGCAAGTATCCAAAGAATAGAGAGACAAGAGCTCCTAAGATAGAAGAATTTATATCTATAGTTACTGAAGACACTTTAATGGACGCATGTAGGTATTTAAAAGATCCAAAAAAGCATTTTTATCTTTTAAGTGGCCCATTAAAAGATAAAGATAAAAATCCATACGTAATTAGATATAACAAAGCTGAAGATACTCATTACCTAGCTTCAGAAAAAGATGGAAAGAAAACTAAATGGACGGCTGTTTTTGATAATGATGAATGGAGAGAGCAATTAAAGAAATAGCTTCCTCAAGTGAACTTGCTAACTTGTACCAAGATATAGCTAAAAATTTATTAGAGCAAAATAACCTTGATAATCAAAACTATCTTTTTTTAATCTCGCTTGAAAAAAGTCTAAGTTACTTTGCAGATGAAATATTTGAAAAAATTCAAGCAGCTGATCATGAGGTCATTTCTAATTTTTCATGTAAAGCTAAATGGCAGAGCCTTTCAAAAAATACCACTATTCAAAATATTATTATTCCTGAAATAAGTCATGGAGGAGTTATTGAACAAATATATTCATATCAAATATTGCTTCTTTCACCAAAAAGAGATGATTTAATCTCAACTGATAGCTCAATTGACTTGAAAAAATTAAATGAGTTATTAGATATGTCATATAGATGGATAAGCTTACTTCGTAATAACTTAGATGAATGTTAAGCTACCTAAATCAGGAGAATAAATGTCAAACTACTTAGAACTTGCTCAATTACCAGATGGAACTATCGTTCTTAGGCGATCAGATGATCATGAAAACCCAATAGTAAAAATAGAGTTTTCAGGTGAATCAAAGGATTTTCTTCAGGGACAAGAATTAAATGTTGCTAAAGAAATGATAAGGGCGGGTATTGAGAGTGTTAGTGGTAACGTTACAGACTTCGACGAATTCTTAGAATCGCAAAAAGGCAATCTGGTTAAAAAACCTGTAATTCTGCATTAATTCTCTCGAATAAGACCTACACTTTTTCCTTCTATATGGATTTCAGTCTCTCTTAGATCAATTTTAATATCTTTAAAATCTTCATTAGCCGGTTTTAGATAGACCACCTCGGGAGATTTTCTTTCAAAATACTTAACAGTTACTTCGTCTTCAATTCTAGCAACTACAATATCTCCATTTCTAATGTCTTGTGTTTTTTTCACAGCGATAAGATCGTCTTCCATAATTCCTGCATCTTTCATGCTTAAACCTTTAACTCTTAAAAAATAATCAAAACCACTGCCAAAGAAGGTGGGTGGACAATTAACTGTCTTTTCAATATTTTCAGATGCAAGTGTTGGAGATCCAGCAGCAACCAAACCAATAATTGGAAAACCATTTTCCTCAATCTCAACTGGATTAACTAAAGATATACCTCTTGAAGTGCCGCTTTCGATATTAATAAAACCTTTTTTTTCCAAAGCTCTTAAATGTGTTTCTGCAGAATTGGGGGATTTAAAACCTAATTCTTTACAAATATTAGCCCTAGTTGGAGGAAATCCTGTCTTATTAATGTATTCTTGAATACAATCAAGTACTTTATTTTGTTGGATTGTTATTTCTTTCATAATATTGTTAAATTATACTGAATGTATATACAGTATATTACTTAAATCATACATATAGCAAGAATTATTAAATGGAAAAATCAAAGTTAATTATAGGTATATCCTCAAGAGCTTTATTTAATCTTGATGATAGTCATGAGATTTATCTTAAAGATGGACTTGAAGCTTATCAAAAATATCAAATTGATAATGAAGAAAAAACACTCGAGCCTGGTGAAGCCTTTCCGCTTGTAAAAAAAATATTAAATATTAATTCTCATTATTTAGATGGAGATCGTATAGAAGTTATTCTTCTTTCAAGGAATACCTCTGATACTGGTCTTAGGATTAGAAATTCAATTGAAGCTCATAATCTCAATATAAGTAGAGCTGCCTTCTGTGGCGGGGAAAGTCCGCACAAATATGTCAAAGATTTTGGTGTACATCTCTTTTTATCAAGTAGCCTGGAGGACGTGAAGTTAGCTATAGAAAGCCAAGTTGCAGCGGCAACAATTGTTTCTAAAGCAAGTTCTCCAAAAACAAAAAATAATGATGACTTGTTAAGAATTGCTTTTGATGGTGATGCTGTTATTTTTTCTGATGAATCTGAACAAATTTATCACGACAAAGGTCTTGAAGCTTTTATTGATAATGAAAAGAAGGCTACAAGCATTTTAAAGGCCGGACCCTTTAAAAACTTTATTGTTGAATTAAATAAAATCCAAAGCGAATTTAAAATTAATGAATGTCCTATAAGGACTGCTTTGGTAACTGCAAGATCTGCTCCATCTGATAAAAGAGTTATAAAAACTCTAAGAGAATGGGGAGTAAGAATAGATGAGTCATTATTTTTAGGTGGTATGTCTAAACAAGAATTTTTAAAGTCATTCCAGGCAGATATATTTTTTGATGATCAAGAAACAAACATAATAGAAGCTTCAAAAACTACAGCATCCGGCCATGTTCCTTATGGCGTCAAAAATAGCAAAGGATAGTAATGGAAATTATATGTTTTGATATGGAAGGAACTCTTACTCCTGAAATTTGGGAAAAGGTTGCTGCAAATACACAAATAGAAGACTTCAATAAAACCACTAGAGATATACCAAATTATGGTGAATTGATGGATTATCGTTTAAAGCTTATGCAAGCAAACGGATTAAAGTTAGCTGATATTCAACAAGCTGCAAGCCAATTAGAATTACTTCCTGGTGCATTAGATTTTTTAAATAGGGTCCGTAAGAACTTTCAAGTTGTTATTCTTTCAGACACCTTTCATGAAATAGCAAGCCCTCTTATGGAAAAGCTTGGTCATCCTCTTTTGTTATGTCATAACCTATCTATAGGAGATGATGGTAGTGTTTTGGAATATCACTTACGTCATGAAAAAGCTAAACAACAAGCGATTCTTAGCTTCCAATCTATGGGTTATCGATGTTTTGCTGCTGGGGATTCTTATAATGATATACAGATGTTTGAAGTCGCTGATAAAGGCTTCTTTATTAATGCACCTTTAAAAATATCATCTGAATATCCTGAAATACCTTCATATAATAGTTATGATGACTTGGAAAATGCATTTAAAGCAGACTCACATTTTATAAAATGAGCGAACATTTAAAGTTAAATAACTATTCAAGACCGAAGCTAGATTTGCCTGGAGAAGACAATAATCTACTCCTACATAGCTGTTGTGCACCTTGTGCAGGTGAAATCATGGAAGCTGTGGCAGCTTCAGACATCAAAACTACAGTATATTTTTACAATCCAAACATTCACCCTTTAGCTGAATATGAAATAAGAAAAGATGAGAATAAAAGGTTCTGCGATAAGTTGGGTTTTGAATTTATAGATGCAGATTATGATAAAGATAATTGGTTTGAAAGAATTAAGGGCCTTGAGAATGAACCTGAAAGAGGCAAAAGATGTACTGAGTGTTTTGATATGAGGTTTGAACGTTCAGCTTTGTATGCTCATGAAAATAATTTTGGCGTTTATGCTACTACTTTAGGAATATCTCGTTGGAAAGATATGGATCAAATTAACAGCTCTGGAGATAGAGCAGCTGAAAGATATGATGAGGTTACTTATTGGGATTTTAATTGGAGAAAGCAAGGCGGATCCTCAAGAATGATTGAGATATCTAAAGAAGAAAATTTTTATCAGCAAGAATATTGTGGATGCGTATACAGCCTTAGAGATACCAATAAATGGCGAATGAAAAACAATAAAGACAGAATCATAAGAGGCGTAAAATTTTACTCATAAGTCTTTATTTGGGAAACAACCATACCATCTTGTACAATAGCCTCACTTTTTATGACAGCTGGAAATAAATTTAGACAAGCAATCAAGGATAACAATCCTCTTATGATTGTGGGCGCTATAAATGCATACTCAGCAATTCTAGCTGAAAAGCAAAATCACAAAGCAATTTACTTATCTGGTGGCGGAGTAGCTGCAGCTTCACATGGAATTCCAGATCTTGGAATTACTACTATGGAGGATGTTTTAGTAGACGCTAAAAGAATCACAGCTGCGAGCTCATTGCCTCTATTGGTAGATATTGATACTGGATGGGGCGGCGCTTTTAACATTGCTCGAACTATAAAAGAGATGGCAGGGGCAGGTGTTGCCGCAGTTCATATGGAAGATCAAATTTCTCAAAAAAGATGTGGCCACAGACCTAATAAAAGTTTAGTAACTTGCAACGAAATGGTAGATAGAATCAAAGCTGCTGTTGATGCTAGAGAGGATGATTCTTTTTTTATTATGGCTAGAACTGATGCATTTGCTTCAGAGGGCATGCAAGCAGCAATAGACAGATCATCAAAATACCTTGAAGCTGGTGCTGATGGAATTTTTTTAGAGGCTGTAACTGATTTGGAGGATTATAAAGAGTTTAAATCACAGGTAGATGCTCTTTTGCTCGCAAATATAACTGAATTTGGAAAAACGCCACTCTTTACGAATGCTGAATTAGCATCAGTGGGAGTTGATATGAGTTTATATCCACTATCAGCATTTAGAGCCATGAGTTTGGCTGCTGAAAAAGTCTACGAATCTCTGCTAAAAGAAGGGACTCAAAGAAATGTTTTAGATATAATGCAGACACGCGAAGAACTATATGAGCGTCTAAATTATCACGAGTTCGAACAAAAATTAGATAAATTATTTTCTGAAGAAGGGGACAAATAATGGTTAAAAAATTAGAAGGTGCTGGCCTAAGGGGTCAAGTGGCTGGAGAAACTTCATTATCAACTGTTGGTCAAATAGAAGGTCTTGCCTACAGAGGGCATAAAATTGAAACTCTTGCCGAAAAAGCAACTTTTGAAGAAGTAGCCTATTTATTGTTATATGAAAAACTACCTAACCAAACTGAGCTCAATGCATATAAAGCATTATTAAAAAGCCAAAGAGATTTACCGCAAGCCTTAAAAGAAGTCTTACAAAAGATACCTGCTGCTGCACATCCAATGGATGTCATGCGAACAGGTACTTCAATGCTTGGTAATCTTGAGCCAGAGGGTGATTTTGAAAATCAGCTTAATTCAATCAACAGAATGATTGCTACTATGCCTTCAATTGTTACTTACTGGTATAAATTTTCTCATGATGGACAAGACATAGATTTAGTGAATGACGAAGATAGCATGGCAGGACATTTCTTGCATATTCTTCATGGTAAAACACCATCTGATCTTCATAGAAGAGTAATGGATGTATCTTTAGTTCTATATGCTGAGCATGAATTTAATGCTTCAACCTTTACTGGAAGAGTTTGCGCTTCAACTATGTCAGATATTCATTCTTGTGTAGTAGCAGCAATAGGATCATTAAGAGGTCCATTGCACGGCGGCGCTAATGAAAAAGCTATGGAATTAATCGAAAATTGGACTAGCAGAGATGAAGCTAAGACAAAGATATTAGCTATGCTAGAAAATAAAGAAAAAATTATGGGATTTGGTCATGCTGTTTACTCTATAAGAGATCCGCGTAATGCAGTTATTAAAGAATATGCCAAAGAACTATCTTTATTACATGAGAATGATGATTTGTATCAAGTAGCCGAAGAGGTTGAAAAAGTTATGGCAGATGAAAAGAAAATGTTTGCTAATGCTGACTTCTTTCATGCACCAGCATATTTTTATATGGGCATACCTACAAAACTATTCACGCCTATTTTTGTGATGTCACGAGTATCAGGCTGGACTGCACATTGTATGGAGCAAAGATCTAATAATAGAATTATTAGACCAAGCGCTGATTATATTGGAGTTGAAAGCTCTGAATGGGTTGACATACAAGATAGGTCGTAACTATGTCATCTAATGTTGATCAAAATGTCAGACCAGACTATGACGCAGTTATTGTAGAAATTGCTGATTACGTTACCAATTTTCAAATAGAATCTGAGCTTGCTTTAGATACTGCAAGGAACTGCTTGATAGATACCATAGGCTGCGGCTTACTTGCACTAAAATTTCCTGCTTGTACAAAAATGTTAGGGCCAGTAGTTGAAGGCACTTCAGTACCTTTTGGCGTGAGAGTTCCTGGAACTAATTTTAAACTAGACCCAATTAAAGGTGCTTTTGATATTGGTTGTATTATCAGATGGCTCGATTATAACGATACTTGGCTTGCTGCCGAGTGGGGCCATCCATCAGATAATCTTGGTGCAATATTAGCTGTTACTGATTTTATTTCTCAACAAAATATAGCTGAAGGCAAAGATCCTTTAACGATGAAGACTGTACTTGAGTCGATGATAATGACTCATGAAATTCAAGGAATACTCGCGCTTAAAAATAGTTTTAATAAAGTTGGTTTAGATCATGTTGTTCTAGTAAAAGTAGCATCAACAGCATTAGTTACAAAATTAATGGGTGGAACTAAGCAGCAAATTATGGATGCAGTTAGTCATGCTTGGGTAGATGGACAAAGCCTTAGAACTTATCGTCATGCACCCAATGCAGGTTCTAGAAAAAGTTGGGCTGCAGGTGATGCAACCAGCAGAGCAGTTAGATTGGCTATGATTACTCTGTCAGGAGAAATGGGTTATCCAGGAGTTTTATCTGCTCCGGTATGGGGTTTTGAGGATGTATCATTTAAAGGACAAAAGCTTTCACTTCCTCAACCTTTTGCAACTTATGTAATGGAAAATGTGCTTTTCAAAATTAGTTTTCCAGCTGAATTTCATGCACAAACTGCTGTAGAAGCAGCCGTTACTTTGCATCCAGAAGTTAAAGACAGATTAGATGACATTAAGTCAATTGAAATTACAACTCATGATTCAGCTATAAGAATTATCTCAAAAGTCGGCGATCTTAATAATCCAGCTGACAGAGACCACTGCCTTCAATATATGGTTGCTATTGGATTATTAAAAGGTGATTTGATTGCTGAGGATTACGAGGATGACGTTGCAGCTGATCCAAGAGTAGATGCTTTGAGAGAAAAAATGGTTATAAGTGAGGATGAAAGATATTCAATTGAATATCATGAAGCTGATAAACGCTCTATAGCTAATAAAATTCAAA
>TARA_B110000459_G_scaffold204101_1_pt1 | contig 10723 bp, 8 predicted proteins | sample TARA_B110000459 | Tara Oceans TARA_B110000459 (sample SAMEA4398296) | marine metagenome | biome: Polar Biome; feature: [SRF] surface water layer (ENVO:00010504); material: water (ENVO:00002006), including particulate matter (ENVO:01000060) such as... | depth 5 m | reverse complement strand
TCTAGTGCCGCGAGGTGTGAGAGTTCGAGTCTCTCCGCCTGTACAAAAGAAAAAAGGTATAAGGCTAGCCTTATACCTTTTTTTAATTTAAGGATGTTCCATAATTAATTGTGGTAACTGAATGAATCTCAACGAAGAGTGGGGTTTAAATGTTAACCTTAGCCTTTTGGCTGAAACTTTATAAAACTAATATTATGAATATTTCTCAAGAAAAAGTTGATGATTTAAATGCAATCATTAAGATTGAAGTGAAACAAGCAGATTATCAAGAGAAAGTTGATAAAGTGATGAATACTCACCGTAAAAATGCAAACATTCCTGGTTTTAGAAAAGGTCATGTTCCTATGGGAATGATTAAGAAACAAGTTGGAATTACCGTTATTGTTGATGAAATTAATAAAGTATTGTCAGCTTCTTTACAGAATTACATTAAAGATCAAGATTTAAATGTCTTAGGAAATCCTCTTCCAAAATTAGATGAGCAAAATTCAATTGATTGGACCAATCAAAAAGATTTTGAATTTAACTATGTAGTTGGAATTGCACCAGAATTTAAGGTGGATGTACTTTCTAAATTAAAAGTAGAATATTATAAAATTAAGGTTGCAGATAAAGATGTAGATAAGTACATTACTGATGTAGCTAAGCGTTATGGCAAGATGAGTAACCCCGATGTTGCTACTGCTGATGATATGCTTTTTGGGAAGTTTGAAGAATTAGACGGAACAGGAAACGTTAAAGAAGATGGAATTAGTCATAATTCAATGATTATTATTGAAGCGGTAACAGATAAAAAAGTTCAGAAAGGTTTTGTAGGTGCTAAATCTGCTGATTCTTTTGATATTGATCCTAAAATTGTATCACCGAGTCCAACAGACCAAGCAGCTGCAATTGGAGTTGATGTAGCTACATTGGCAACAATTATTTCTAAATTTAAATTTACAGTAGATAAAATAAATAAAATTATTCCTGCAGATTTAGATCAAGAGTTATTTGATAAGGTTTACGGACCTGGAGTAGTTGCTGATGAAAAAGCTTTTAGAACTAAAGTTTCTGAAGAGTTAGGAAAAGGATTGTCTGCTGATGCTGATAGAAAGTTAAAAGCAGATATTCAGGATAAACTGATTGAAAAAGTAAAGTTAAAGCTTCCTGATGCTTTCTTAAAAAGATGGATAAGAGAATCTAACGAAAAACCAATTACTGCTGAACAAATTGAATTAGAATACGATAACTACGCTAAAGGTTTACAATGGCAGTTAATTGAAAACAAATTGATTCAAGCGAACGATATTAAAGTTTCTCATGCTGAGGTTGTTGAGCACACTAAAGGATTGTTATTACAGCAAATGGCTGGAATGGGATTACCTACCAACAATGATGATGAATTAACGGAAACAGCGAACAGAGTATTACAAAATCAAGAAGAGGCTAAAAATCTTTACATGATGATTTACGATACACGTTTACTGAAACTTTATAAAGAAGAAATTAAGTTAAAAGAAAAAGAAATTTCTTATGAAGACTTTGTAAAGTTAGCGTACGAACAGAAATAAAATTAAAGCCTCACATTGTGGGGCTTTTTTTATATCATAAAATAGATTAAAAACGAAAATTAGACGACAATAAATATTAAATTGGTCTTTTAATTTTACTTCACAAAACTAAAACGATTACAATATGTTTGATAAAGATGAATTCAGAAAATATGCAACTAAGCATCAGGGTATTAGTAGTACTTCTTACGATAAATACACGTCTGTATTAGGAAACTATATTTCACCTACAATTATTGAAGAGCGTCAAATGAATGTTGCATCTATGGATGTATTTTCTAGATTGATGATGGATAGAATTATTTTTTTAGGAACAGGAATTGATGATCATGTTGCCAACATTATTCAAGCACAGTTATTGTTTTTAGAATCAGTAGATGCTAAAAAAGATATTCAGATTTATTTAAACTCTCCAGGTGGAGGTGTTTATGCTGGGTTAGGAATTTATGATACGATGCAATATATTGCTCCGGATGTAGCAACAATTTGTACAGGTATGGCAGCTTCTATGGGGGCAGTTTTATTATGTGCTGGTGCAGAAGGAAAGAGAACGGCATTAAAACATTCAAGAGTAATGATTCACCAACCTTTAGGTGGAGCTCAAGGGCAAGCTTCTGATATGGAGATTACCGTGAAAGAAATTATGAAGTTAAAAACTGAGCTTTATGAAATTATTTCTGATCACTCAGGTAAATCTATGGAAGAAGTTGAAGGAAATAGCGATAGAGATTACTGGATGACTGCTACAGAAGCAAAAGCATACGGAATGATTGACGAGGTATTAATAAGAGAAAAGAAATAATTTAATTTTAGTATATAGTTATTGGTTTTTGGCGTTTAGAAAAAATATTAAAAACCAATAACCATACACCAAACACAATGATATGAGTTATATAGCACAAATTCACGCAAGACAAATTTTAGATTCAAGAGGAAACCCAACTTTAGAGGTTGATGTAGTTACTCAGACTGGAACATTAGGAAGAGCAGCAGTTCCTTCAGGAGCTTCTACTGGTAAATATGAAGCGGTTGAATTGAGAGATAATGACCAAGGAATGTATATGGGTAAAGGTGTACTAAAAGCCGTTCATAACATTAATACTGTACTTAACGAAGAGTTAAATGGTGCATACATTATGGATCAAACATCTATTGATAGAGCAATGCTTGCATTAGATGGAACGGCTAATAAATCTAATTTAGGAGCAAATGCTATTTTAGGAGTTTCCTTAGCTTGTGCTAAAGCCGCAGCTGAAGAATCTGGTATTCCATTGTTTAAATATATTGGAGGAGTTAATGCTAACGTGTTACCAATACCAATGATGAACATTTTGAATGGTGGTTCTCATGCTGATAATAAAATTGATATTCAAGAATTTATGGTAATGCCTGTTGGAGCCAAATCTTTTAGCGAAGGCTTGAGAATGGGTACAGAAGTATTTCACCATTTAAAGGAGGTCTTAAAATCTAAAGGACACTCAACTAACGTTGGTGATGAAGGTGGATTTGCACCTAACTTAGGTTCTAATGAAGAAGCAATTGAAACGGTTTTGATGGCAATTGAAAAAGCTGGTTTCAAACCAGGGGATGATATGCACATTGCGTTAGATGCAGCAAGTTCAGAATTTTACAATGCTGAATCTAATCTGTATGAATTCGAATCAACAGGAGTAAAGAAGACTTCTTCAGAAATGGTTTCTTATTGGAAAGATTGGACAGATAAATATCCAATTTTATCTATTGAAGATGGATTGGATGAAGATGATTGGAAAGGATGGTCAGAATTAACTGCTGCTGTTGGAGATAAAGTACAAATTGTTGGAGATGATTTATTTGTAACCAATACAGAGAGATTGAAAAGAGGAATTGAAGAGAAATCTGCCAACTCAATTTTAGTTAAAGTAAACCAAATTGGATCATTAACAGAAACTATCAATGCTGTTGATATGGCAAATAGAGCTTCATTTACATCAGTAATGAGTCACCGATCAGGAGAAACAGAAGACAATACAATTGCTGATTTATCAGTAGCATTAAACACTGGTCAAATTAAGACTGGTTCAGCTTCTCGTTCTGATAGAATGGCAAAATACAACCAATTGTTAAGAATTGAAGAAATATTGGGAGACTCAGCAATTTATTTAGGAAGAGATTTTAAATTCCTAAAATAATAAAATCCCCTTCTCGAGGGTAAGAGCTAGGTAAATTAGCCTAATTCTAAAGGACGAACATTATATGGCAAGCATATTAATTATAGATGACGAAAGACCAATCAGAAATACGCTAAAAGAGATTTTAGAGTACGAAAAATTTACGGTGGATGAAGCAGAAGATGGTCATGCTGGTTTAGCAAAGATTAAAGCCGGTAAGTACGATCTAATTATGTGTGATATTAAAATGCCAAAAATGGATGGCATTGAGGTGTTGGAAGCTGCAGTTAATCAAGGGGTGGATACGCCTATAGTTATGATCTCTGGTCATGGAACTATTGAAACTGCAGTTGAAGCACTCAAAAAAGGAGCGTATGATTTTATATCGAAACCATTAGATTTAAATCGATTACTGGTTACAGTACGTAATGCTGTTGATAGAAAAGAGTTAGTTCAGGAAACCAAAAAATTAAGAAGAAAAGTAAGCGCAGGAAAAGGACAAACTCAAATAGTTGGTGAGTCTGCAGGGATATTGGCTGTTAAAGAAATGATTGCTAAAGTTGCTCCAAGTGATGCGAGAGTATTGATTACTGGAGAAAACGGAACTGGAAAAGAATTGGTTGCAAGAAGCATGCATGAGCAATCGAACAGAAACAAATCACCATTTGTTGAGGTAAACTGTGCTGCAATTCCATCAGAATTAATAGAAAGTGAACTTTTTGGACATGAAAAAGGAGCATTTACATCTGCGATAAAACAACGTAAAGGATGTTTTGAGCAAGCAGAAGGTGGAACACTTTTTATGGATGAGATTGGTGATATGAGCCTTTCTGCACAAGCAAAAGTATTAAGAGCCTTACAAGAAAGTAGAATTACACGTGTTGGTGGAGAGAAAGAAATTAAAGTTAACGTAAGAATACTTGCTGCTACCAACAAAGATTTAGTGAAAGAAATAGCTGAAGGAAACTTTAGAGAAGATTTATACCACCGCTTAGGTGTTATTCTGGTGCATGTACCTTCCTTAAATGATAGAAAGGATGATATTCCAATACTAGCTGAATACTTTTTAAATCAATTGTCGCAAGATCATGGGAGAAACATTGCTTTTGATGCAAAGGCATTAGAAGAATTAAAAAATGTTGATTGGACAGGTAATATTAGAGAGTTACGAAACATTGTGGAGCGTTTAGTAATACTTTGTGAGAAAATTATTACTGCAGCTGACATTAAGATGTATGCCAACCCTAAAGGGTAGTAAAGAATTTATTAAACCCTATAAGAGGAGTGAAGAGGGAGATTTTTAACAACCTCCACAATCTTAAATGCTCTCAACAAATTGTAAAAATATTTTTTTATGAAGTTCAAGATCCATATTCGGAGAAAGTGCTACACGTGCAATATAATCTTTATCCCCTTCTTTAGTTGTTCCTTGGGTAGATGTTGCGGGTATTGTCCAGTAGCATCCATTTAACTGACCATAACTCACGCAGTATTTACTTTCGTGTGGAATTTCTGTAATCATTAAGTTGATTAACTTTAAATTCAACGCTCTTTTATAATTTTCTCTTTCTTTATGAGTATTACCTTTAGTAGGAAGATCTAATGAAAATACAGATGGCGTAAATCCTTGTTGTGCTAATTCTTCTGAAACAAAGTTGATTTTAGCTGTAGGCAAAGTCTCATTGATAAAGTTTACAAACTCACGTGTATTTTTATAAGCATCAATTATTCTTTGTTTCATTGATGGCAATTGTTTGGCTAATATCTCATATTGAAGATTTGTAGCTTCGTTATCGCAAAGACTTAGATGTAATTCTATTTTATCCATCAAGGCGTCTGTTTTCTTATTTCCAATACAATAACCAGCAGTACATTTTCCACCACTAGGGAATTTCGATCCACTAGCAAATGAGATAGTTCGAACTGTAGAAAGGATTTCATCATCACCTAAAAAGTGCACATTAGGACAAAATGTTTGGTCTAAAATAAAAACAGGATCAATAGCAATTGTACCTTTAGCAGTGGTACGTTCTTTACTTAAAACATCTCTTAATTGTATAAGGTCTGGAACTTCAACTCTTGGGTTTGTTGGTATTTCTGCAATGATGTAAGGAATTGCATCTTCGGCAGCAATTTTGGTTAAAACGATATCAATGCTTTGCACCATATCATTATCACCATCAACGGGTAAATCCATTACTTCAACATTATCAATACAGGCAGCAACACGTCTTGCTTGGTCATTTGTGCCACCATAACAATTTGGAGGAACAACAATCTTAATCGATTTTCCTTTATGTTGTTCTAAAGCATCGTGAATTAGCCCCATCAAAATAGCATATTGAATAGACAGTCCGCTAGAGGCAACAAGTGCCTTTGTATTTGAACCGGTAATTGCTTTAATTGAATCTAAGACTAGTGTTTTGTTGGTTTCGTTATTGCTTTCCTTATTAGCGTATGAAGATTGTATGATTAGAACGTTTAATGCAGCAAGTGAATTTGCTGGAGTCATTGCAATGGTTTCTCTTCTTCTAACATGCTGAATTTCTGAAATATAACTTTCATTTTCTTCGCCATTTACAACTAAGATACTTCCTAAGTGCGGATGAGCATTAATAAAAAAGTCAACATTAGGGGTTAACTCGAAATTGCAAATTTCATCTTGTTGTGAAATAAAAATGGTGCTACCGTTAAACGCTGAAATATCTGAGGCTTTTTCAACCTGCTTTAATTCAAATTTATAATCATAAATATTCTGTAGTATTTCAACATCAAAAAAATGGGGAATTTCACCAGTGTAAATGATTTGCGTGTTTGTATTGTCTAATAAATTTTTTCGTAGAATAGCTAAAGCAGGAATCGTTTTAGATGAAAAACTGATTACATTATCTGGTGCTATATTATTTAGGTTAGCAATTGCCCATTCTAAGATGCAGGATAATGGATGGCCTAATCGAATGTAATCGAAAGCAGTAGGTAATTCATTAAGTGCCAATGCCTCAGAATTATTCTCTTTAAATAAGGCTTTAAACTGATCTAGAAATTGAGTTTTGGCTAATTTTTCATCATAAATATCTAATCTGTGGGTTGTTAAATTCAACCAACCAGTTGGCATATTTTCTAATACGGTCTTAATATAATTTAGCATTTTATTCTCTTCCATAATTTTCACCTTTAATAGGTCGGCAAGATACATTAAATCCATTTATTTAAAAAGTGTTACCAAACGTTTTGTTACATTATTGAGTGTTTAGTAATAGTTTGTGTTAAGATTATGGCCATTGCTAACATTAAGATGTACATCCACCATATTAGTTGCAAGAATCGGCAGAAAGGAAACCTATCTTTGCTCAAAAGGAAAACCAATTGATGATGATGGATATAGAGGTAAACAAGCCAGAACCTGTTGTGGCTGTAAATGAAGTTGTAGCGTTTAAACGTGGTATGGAATTCCGAGAGGCGATTGAAGAGCTAGAGGCTGGTAACTCCATATTAATAACATACTTCTTTAGTGATGGAATATCTCTTCTTCAGGGGGTACACAAACATCTCGGGCTAAAACTGCCTAATAAATCATTTGTTGAACAGCGGGAGTATAGAGCAGCATATCATAAGTTATCAAACCTTATTTTATTAGAAGTTGTCAATCAAAAACTCCGCGCAAAAAAATCTCCTAGCATTGGTTGGTTAGAAAAGTTTTATCCAGAAAATAACCGTTTCTTTTTAACTTTCCCACAAATACAAGGATTAAATAGCGCCTGGCAATGGCACATAAATGGAGTTTCAATTCCTGTGTTACGGAACAAAATGTATCCTTATTACGGAACTTATTTTCCTACACGTTTTGAGCATTTAATACTTTTTGACAATTGGTTGAAGCGTTACGAAGGAGCTAAAAAAACAGCTATAGATGTTGGTGTTGGATGTGGTGTATTGTCATTGCAGATGATACAACATGGTTTTCAAAAAGTTTTTGGAACGGATATAAATCCGAATGCAATTGTTGGGATGAGATCGTTTATGGGAGAAACAAAGCTATCTCGAAAGATTGAGCTAGACTTCGGACACCTTTTTGGAAAGTGGGAAAAACAAACAGAAATGATCGTTTTTAACCCGCCTTGGTTACCAAAAATACATGATTTAGGGCGTATTGATGATGCTATTTATTATAGCGAAACCTTGTTTCCTGACTTTTTTGCTGAAGCAAAAAAAAGACTCTTACCTGAAGGAAAATTAGTCATCATCTTTTCAAATTTAGCACAAATAACGAATGTAACAGCTGAGCATCCTATAGAAAAGGAACTGGCTGAAGGTGGTAGATTTCAATTGGATAAATGTTTAAAAAAAGCGGTAAAAACTGCATCTACTAAAACAAAAAGAGATCAACATTGGCGTTCTTTAGAGGAGGTAGAACTTTGGGTGTTAACCAATATTTAGGATTTTATATTATTGAAGTAGACACTTTTATGCTCGGTACTTCTCAGCGATAAAAAATTGGTTGCCGAACGGTATAATTCAGCTGTCTTAGAATTGTCTATTCTCGTTTTGAAGGATAGTTAATTGTATTTAATAGTTAATTTCGAAACGAGTATCTCAAGTTTTTTTATTTAAGTATTATTGCTAATGTACTTGTTGGTCGCGTTAAAATTCGACTTACATTGTGTTAAACGAAGTTAGTGTTTTTTCAGGAGAAAATCAAGTACTTATTTCTCTATATGAAAGCGATAAATCAGTCTCATTTTAAAGACTAAACCATCTTTAAAAGTTGGATTTAAAACAGTTCTGTCATCTCCAAAACGAAAAGCAGAAACAGCTAAATCTGCTGCATCATTATCATTATAAACTTTATAACTTCTTCCAAGAGTGTAGCCAGTTTTAGTTTGGAGTAAAATACTTTTAGTCAAATTAAACTGTAAATAAGCAAACACATCATTCGATTTTTTTACTACGTAAGCATTGTTCTCGCTTAAGTGGTAACTTCTTACAAAAGCAGAAAAGTTAGCCCCAACTTTTACAATTTTATTTAGTTTGTAATTAATATCAGCCCAAATAGGTAATGTTAAGTTGGCTTCAAATTTTCCGTTTTCACTTTTGTAATATAAACCTAACAACGGAACAATAAAAGGACCGAATAATTCTCCATTATAGTAAACTCCAAAATTGTATTTTAAGTTTATCTTTTTGTTGTATTTCATTAAAGCCAACGCTCCAAACTGATAACCTTTACTGGTAATATTCTTAAAATCAGAAGAGAATTTTGGTAAAAGCATATATGTTCCGCTCCATTTTTCAGAATGTTTTTTGTTGTATCCAAGCTTTAAATTAATAGTTGAAATAGTTATTGGGCTTGATGATGGATGAAGTTTCGTGGTAATCTGGTCAATATTAAACCCAGTTAAGAACACATTGCTTTCATTTAATTTAATTGGCAAAGTAACATCTAAGCCAAAATCTTCAACGGTAGTATTACCGCCAATACTATCAAATTCGTTTTGTGGAGTAGTACTGTAATGAAAACGCGCTAAATCGACATAATCTTGTCCAAAAGAGACAAAAGAAAAGAGACAAAAGAAAAGAGTAATAGAGAGTGTTTTTTTCATAAGACATTAATTATCAGGCTTCACTGAGAGTAAATACCGTAATTTCTGGCAATATACCAACTCTTCCGGGATAACCCAAAAAACCTAAACCTCTGTTTACATATAACTGTTGATTTTTCTCAGCATACAATCCTGCCCAATTTTTATAGATATACTGTGATGGACTCCATTTAAATCCAGGAATCTCTATCCCAAACTGCATTCCGTGCGTATGTCCAGAAAATGTAGCAGCTATATCAGGATGATTGGTAGTAACATGTGAATCCCAATGTGATGGGTCGTGACTTAATAATAATTTCACATCATCGGTTAAACAACCTTCCTTAGCCTTGTCAATGTCGCCATATTTCGGAAATCTTAATTCACTCCCCCAATTTTCGACACCAATAATAGCTAGGCGTTCATTGTCTTTTTTTAGGATGTAATTTTTGTTCAGTAATAAATTCCAACCCAATTTTCTATGGACAACTTTCATTAAATTGTAGTTGTGCAATTTTCCTTCAGTATCATCTTTCTGATAAAAATAATCGCCATAATCATGATTTCCTAAAATAGAAAACACACCTAATGGTGCTTTAATTTTACTTAAAGTATCCATAAAAGGTAACGCTTCTTCGGTAATTTCATTCACTAAATCTCCAGTAAAAAAAATAATATCAGGTTGCTGGTCCTCAATTATCTTAATTGCTTTTTCAAGCGGGGCCTTAGAAATAAAGCTTCCGGTATGGATGTCAGAAATTTGAACAATTTTTAACCCTTTAAAAGCATTGGGAAGGTTAGGTATTTTTAATTTTTGGTTATGAATGGTGTAATCAAAAGCAGATTTTAATACCCCAAACATTAATGTGCTAAAAGGGATGATGGAGGCTATTAATGCTGTTTTTTTTAGAAAATCAATTCTTGAAATAGAGATTTTATTTTCGGGATTATTACTTTGTGATGGTGTTTTATTAATGATCCAAATAATGAATTGAAAAATGTCATGGATTAAAATAAATATGGTTCCAATAAATTTAGAGACTCCAATAATCATAATAACTCCCATAACATAAGTACGCGCAAATTTGGGAGGTGGAGTATCGCCTAAAAAGTAAGAAGCGGCAACAACCATAAAAACAATTGTAAATAGGGTAAATACCCAGTAGCTAATTTTAAGGGTTTTTTGTAAGATAGGTTTGAAGTTTTTTACAAAACTTTTTAAAGCTCTATAGTAATAAACATCAATGCTAAGGATTAATAATGTGGCTATTAAAATAAATTTTAGGTACATATATTAGGTTGAATTATGGAGGGTAAAATTGAGAATAAAATCATAAGATTTTTAATTTTTAATAAAATGAATTATTTTTGTGGCAGTTAAGATTGTCTTTGAATAAAAATAATTACATTTGCATCCGTTTTTAAAGGAAATTAGTATAAA
>TARA_B110000459_G_scaffold163819_1_pt1 | contig 10727 bp, 7 predicted proteins | sample TARA_B110000459 | Tara Oceans TARA_B110000459 (sample SAMEA4398296) | marine metagenome | biome: Polar Biome; feature: [SRF] surface water layer (ENVO:00010504); material: water (ENVO:00002006), including particulate matter (ENVO:01000060) such as... | depth 5 m | reverse complement strand
AAATGGATGGAGCCAGGTCGAGTGGATTTCCTAAAATGGAAAGTCTTAATGGACGCTTAAAATTCGTTTATACAGCAATAAGCGACCAGGGAAAGACGAGTATCGGGACTGTTACTAAGTGAGCTTAGTTTAAAGCTTAGTTTAAAGCGAACTTAACTGGGATAACATACTCGACACGTATCGGTGAACCATCTTGGGTGCCAGGGCGGAAAGTTGGGAGTTCTGAAATTGAACGTACTGCCTCAATTTCAAGATCCTCGATAGCTTCATCTGCTCCTTCGGCTGAAACTTTAAAAGATCGCATAACACGCGCTTCAGAAACTGAACCATCTATTTCTACAACGAAAACAACGTACACAGTACCTGAAATACCTGCTGACTTAGCTGATGTGGGGTATGTAATGTCTTTGCTTAAGTGATTCATAATTGCAACAGTAGAGCATTTGTATGCATCAACATCAGAAACATCAACACATTCCCCGAAAGCTGGCATTACGTCACAGTGGCGGACTGGAGGTGAGGGTGCATCAGAGGTTTGGGCTGAAGAAGAAAATGAGAAAAGGACAATCGAGAGGGCGAAGAGATATTTCATGATAGCAAGTTAAGAAATTTTATGCTTGGTTTTCTGCATGTATGCGAGCAAGCTCACAACGAAGGCTACAGCTACAGCGTAATACACCCAAGACGGGACGGGGACGGGGTCGCCTGCTGCGTAAGAGTGCAATCCACTCAGGTAGTAGTTGACGCCGTAATAGGTCATGATGACTGATGACAAACCGAATAAAGTTGCGAAATTGTAGGCAAATAGAGATTTCAGGCCTGGAATAAGTCGCATATGTAGAATAAAAGCGTAAACGAGGATGGACACGAGAGCCCATGTTTCCTTTGCGTCCCAGCCCCAGTATCTTCCCCATGATTCATTCGCCCAAACCCCACCTAAATATGTTCCCACACTTAGCAACACAATACCTCCAGTGAGGGTCATCTCACTTATGTAAGTCATCTCCTTGATGATCTTAATTATATGAGATTTATTGCTTGGACGTAAAATGAGGTACATAAGAAGGTTAATAAATCCTATGATAGCCCCTAACATTAAAAACCCGTATGATCCAGCTATTAGTGAAACATGGATGGTAAGCCAGTATGACTTTAAGACAGGAACAAGTGGAGTAATCTCGGGGTCGAGATAACTGAGCATCGCGATAAGAAGTATAGAGCCGGCGAGAACCATAGTCGCGGCCATAGCCCCGAGGGAGCGGCGGGTGAATATTAATCCAGCGAGAGTTGAAGTCCAAGCGATATAAATCATAGACTCATATCCATTACTCCAAGGCGCTCTTCCAGTAATATACCATCTTGCTCCAAGGCCGGCAGTGTGAAACACAAAGCCTATAACTACAAGTACAGTTAGCGCCGTTAGAACTTTTACGGCTTTACCTTCTGGGACGAATACAGAATAGAATAAAAGTCCCAAGAATAACATTCCTAGAAGGAAGTAAAATAAAGCTAGTCTATTGAAAACGTTTGAGTTGTTAAGGGCTATTTCAGTAGCAATTTTTGTTGGAGAGGGGATTACATCTGCACCGTGTGTTATTTGGTATGCAATGAGTTCATTGATGATTTTATCGCATAGATTGTAAACCTCAGATTTATCTAAGACTTCAGAAGAACCGTCGTCAAGGTAGTGCATTGCATCATAAAGGGCACGGCGGTAAGTACCGAAGAAAGCTATAGAAACAGGTGAGTTTTCAGGAGTTTCAGACGCTTGTGATTGAGACATGGATTCAGCCACCCAAGTGTTATTCTCATCACCTTCAAGAGGGATAATTTTAAAGAATTTTCCACCAAAAATCATTCCTACAATATTCACTCTTTCGTCAACTTTAAGGAGCTGCTTTTCGTACGTACCACGTTCTTTAGGATCTTTTGCCGAAGCGTCACGGATTGCAACAGAAAGTTTATATGATCCATCATCAAAGAAGAAATCTTTATAGCTAGCTAATCTGTCTGGTGATATGCTTATAATATCTGCAATGCCTTCATGTTTACCGAATCTAATAATAGGGGCAGAATACCAAACCTGAGCATCAGCATACATACTCAAAACAGTCGTACTCGCAGAAACTCCACCGAAATTAGACTTCCCAGTGACTTTACGGAGAAGTTCATTTGAAAGAGTCTGCATGGGCTTCATGCGGCCTTTGAAATCTTGGACTACAACAGTATTGAAAAGTTCTGCGTGATCATTATCAACGTAAGAAAGATCGGGAGTGGAAGGTGCTATTGAGGTTTGGGCTAAAGTAGCTGGAACAGACCCTAAGAACGACGTCGCAATGAGAGCTCCCACAAGAACGAACCTCTTTTCTTGCAATGCCTTTAACTGACGCGAAAGTTGGCTGAAACGTGTGTTTTTGCTAAAGAAAACCATCACTAACCCGAGCGTGAAAAGTGCATAACCTATGTAAGTTACTAGCGTACCCCAATAATCATGATTGACGCTCAGAAAGGTGCCTTTTTCATCCTGATCGAATGAAGATTGGAAGAATCTGAAACCATCGTGATCAAGAATATGGTTCATGTATATCCTGTGATTTTCATTGATATTAAACCTGTCATCTAAAAGGGTAACCTCACTGGCATAAGATGCCGGGCTATTCGTTCCAGGATACCTATCCATAATGAATTCATGAAGATGAATGCTGAACGGAAGTGAAATTCGCTTAGATCCGTAGCTAGCAGAAAAATCAAAGCCTTCTGTTGAGAATACCTCCGCATGACCTTCTCCCCCATTGCGTCCGAATATATAACGCTCGAATTCTTCTTCGTCAATTGTTACTTTCAAGAGAGCACCTATCATAGAACTGTTTTCTAATTTAATGGCTGAACTTGTAAGTTGAAGAGCACCGTTAGATTGAAAATCACCGAAGACAAAACCTTTACTACCCGTATCATAGTACGATCTAAGTTTAAGAGGGTGAACGTGCATTGCTGAGAGCTCTGATGAGGCCTGGGTCAGCATAATCATTTGAGATAGCTTAGTACGTGATTTTATATACAACTCGCCATCAGCATTCTCACTCCTGTTATAGTAAATGTTTATATCAGATGGAGCACTTGAGAAATCTACTTTTGCGGAATCAGCAAGAGATTGAGTAAAATCAAAGTTGAGTCCAAAGAGAGTTCTTCTCTCTCCCTCTCCAATATAAAACTCTTGCCTAGAACCACTTCCTCCATAAACAATTTTAAGTATGGCTTGTGGTGAATCACTTGCTGAACCTTTTGCGAGAAGGTTAACAGGGTTAGGGATTACATTTAAAACTTCAACTTCAACTGAGTGACCAGCAACATTGTATTTTTCGCTAAAGCTATTGCTACCTACAGCTGAGAACAAAACTGGTTCACTGAATTCGTAAAAATTACCTTCTGAAGTTGCTTGGAAATTTATGTGAGCATCACGAGAAAGCATAGAGTTAGATGATTCTCCTTCTCGTATATGCATCGTACCCTCATAACTGAAATACCTTGTGATTCCCGCTCCTATGAGGATAAGAACCATACTTAAATGAAAAATTAAATGTGGCCATTTTTTTAGTGCAACCATCTTAAATTTCACAACGTTTACCACCAAAGTGATGCTGAACATTGCGAGTAAAAGTTCGAACCACCAAGCTTGATATACGAGTTTCATAGCTGAACTTGTCCCGAAGTCATTCTCTATGAAAGTTGCAACTCCTATAGCAATTGCAAAAACAATAATATATAACCCAGCAGCAGATGTATTAAATAATCTCTTCACTTTATCTTTATTTTATGGGAACAGCTTCCTCCATTATAAGGTCATAAAAATATCCTGAACCGAAATCTTTATTTGTGGAAATAAGTCCCTCAAAAGTAACAATTTGTCCTACTTGAACTAAAACATCTGATGTGAGAATAAAATCAAAATCATCAGCTGAACCGTCTTTTAAATGTATCCAGTTTCTGTCCATTATCCCTTCATTCACTTTTGCAATCTGACCTATTACATTTACTCTAGTCCCTGCAAATTTAGTTGGATTACCTAAAAGTTCAGATATAGTGGTAATTCCATCTATTTCTGACTTCATAAGTGTTCTGTTAGTCGATAAAGTTCCTAAAGTTTCTGATTCAGACTCGACTTCAGATTCAGATTCAACCATTACCCCTTCTATAAATGAGACTAAATAAATTTTATCGAACGAGCGATTGAACTCCTTACTCTCAAAATCTGTTTTCAACAATCTTCCTGAGTAAGTGTAATCTCCACCTACTGTAAAGTCACCTTTTAGAGTTGCTATCCAGTAGGCATTTCCGGTGCTTAATTCATCTCCTTCTCCTTCTACTTTGAGGTATGAGTATTTTGAAGATTGAAGAATTTCAACGGCTGTGATTTTATATGAACTATTAGGCGAATCTTTAGTTGAAAACTCTGAACTAGGTGCTTTTTTTTCAGCATTGCCAAAGAATATACCTGTTTCATTGCTAGGCTGTGCGTTCTTGGGTTCAATTGTTTTAGAACCAAGTTCACATGAAACAAGAGCTAAACTACTAAAAACAAGCGAAATAAAACATAGAGAGACCGAGTTTTTCATTATTAAAAACGCTGTATTATTTTACTGTAAATCTATGAAACAGCAACCCACTTATAGAGTAAAAATCATACAAAGTATTTAACGGTAAACCTTCTTTAACATTAAAGTCGAAATCAGCACAAAAGAGAGTGTTATTTTGATGAACTCTGCTAGAACTAATTCTAGAAGACCAATAATTATCGAGAATTACTCAATGAGTTTTCTTAATTTAACAATCCTCATTTATTTCTTCAACTTGCAAATCATAATTTACCCCCCTTTTCTCAAGGCCATTAAGCATAAATTCAACACACTTAGGCTTTTTCCCTATGTACTCAGGAACGGTAATCCCCTTATCTGTAAAGACACCTTCGGCGAGCATCCTTAACGCAGTTGTTGCAGTATAACCAGTGGTTCTAGCCATACTGTGGACCATTGTCTTAGGGCAATATTCATCAAAAAGTGAATATGTATGTCGCACTTTCACACCGTCTTTTTCTCCCTCAACGATAATCCTCATTATTGTGTAATCAACTTCGCCCGGCTTAAGCTCCCATTTAGGGAAAAGAAGCTTTGCTGTTAGATCAATCGGACGCACATTTACGCCTTTAACTTCAACTGAATCTTCTGAGAAAAAGCCCGTCTCACGCATGATTTCCATGATGCGAATGTGACCGGGGTAACGAAGGGTTTTCTCTTTAATGTTAGGAACGTCGGGCATTGTTTTTGCAAGGGAGCGAATTCCATCGCTGTTAAAAGTCTCTAGGGTGCCAACGCTATCGAAATGGAGGTACTCAGGCTCAGAAAGTGCGGGCATTGTTATGAGCTTCCCATTTTCAATATATCGAGCTGGGCGTGTGTACTCCTCTATAACATCAATGGGTGAGAAAACAGCCTTGTATTCGTAGGGTAGCTCACGAACTTTCGGAAGGCCTCCTACATATATTAAAATAGATTTCGTCTTATCAAGAATATGATCAACATAACCGGGAAGGATGTTACTCATACCTGGGGCAACTCCTATATCTACTATTGCTGTGACGTCGTTTTCGAGAGCGAGAGTATTGAGTTTTAGAGCATCTTCAGGGAAGAATGAAATATCTATAACATTTTTACCCTGAGATATAATTGTCTCCATTGTGCTATACCCCATGAAGCCTGGAACCGCATTCAGAACAATGTCTGCTGATGAAATCACCCCTTTAAGAACTTCACTATCACTTAAATCCGCTTGGATAGTTTCGATATGAGGAGAGCTTGAAAATTTATCTAAGGCTTTTTCACAAAGGTCAGCCACAAAAACATTAAACTCATTATTTACTGCTAGGTCGAACGCCATTGGGGCGCCCACAAGTCCTGCTCCTAATACTATTACTTTCATTTGGTTTTTATTCTGTTTTTATAAAAGACTCACCTATCATCACCTCCTTGATTTCATCAAAATCCATGCGTTGCAAACGGAATTTACCTGAATGATAAAGGTCTGCTTGGTTATTGAAGTATGGGCTGAAAACATTACCGGATTGGCCTGTAGGAAGAACACTTTCAGAGGCATTAACATCTCCGAAATCAACTGAAACACGCATTGCAGGTCCAGAGAACACTTCGAAATCAACTGTATCCTTAAGCTTGAATTCATACTTACACAGAGCATCTTTAGCTGAGGGAAGTTCATAAGGCCCCACATTAAATAATTTAGCTAAGAGTTCAACCTTGCCCATTGCATGTTCGTGAGTAAGGTGATGCAATTTACCGTACTGCCAGTTTGAAAAATCAGACCCTCTAGCGGAGGATATTTCATCAACGGCCTCATAGAAAGCGCTAGTTAAAATCTCTGAAGCACTTTGAGATTCATCCTCATTAACATTATCCCACCAAGGAGAATTAGAGTTAGCTAATATCATAGGAAATGTGTTTTCACAAACTATAGTTCCTCGAAAAGTCAGATACTTCTGATCACCTAGCTCGTCTTTAAAAATGCCTTTGATTGCTGCGTGCATCCATCTGTAATAGATTGTTGGCTCTATTTCGTGACTTTCGTGGGTGCCTTTCCAATGAAGCATCTTATTGAAACACTCGGCGTAAACACCCTCGAATGAATTTTTACCAGAAATGTGCTCCACCATCATCTTACAATTGCTATTATAAACAGGAGAATCTGTACTTAACTGCAACTGCTGTACATCCTCTAAAGTCCAATCTGACTTTCCACTAGTCATAGTTTTTATAATAGAAGCGGCCCTTGTATTCCCTCCGTAATAATACCCAGGATAGTGAATCCCATCGACTTCTTCTGGCGAGTTGTTCGTAGAAAAGACATATCCACTTTCTGGGTTTATTGTAGAAGGATTCTTCGAAAAGTCATACCAACCCAGAATCTCATTCTCCGCGAGAGATCCATCTTGAATAGACTTCGAATCAGCTCCTACCCTTCTAATTGGAAGCTTTGCAGCAGCCCACCAAGCTATATTCCCTTCTGAATCACCATGCATAATATTCAAACCTGGTGCATGTATTTTCTCAGCAGCTGAGGCTACTTCTTCTAGACTTTCAGCCCTTGACAACTCATAGAAAGCTGTATGGATATTATTCTCAGGATACTGAGTGTAGGCCCACCACAGAGAAACATTACCATCAATCAGTGGCCCGTGCATAGTACTTCTAATTTCTAATTCAACATCTTCACCTCCAGCCACATGAATCACCTCTTTAGCAACTTCTAGATCATGCCAAACCCCATCGTGCAAATACTGCCCATTCTTTAATGTCTCACTATAAAAATCAACATCATCGTTTACAAACATTGTAATACCCCAAGCCCGCTCTTTGGTATGACCTAATGGAGGGAAAGGCACCCCAGCAATATGATTTCCATAATATTCTAATTCAGGGGTTATTATATGTGCTTCATACCAAACAGAAGGAGAAGAATATTTCATATGAGTATCATTACAAAAAATCACTTCACCCGATTCAGTTTTATCACCCGCAATCACCCAGGCATTAGAGCCTATAAATTGAGTAATTGGAAGTTTCTCATCAAGGAAAGTTGCAAGATCCGAGAAAGCTGTAACATCAAGATGAGCGTTTTTCGTGGGGATTTTCGTGAAACCTTTCACGCCCAATGCGAGGTCAGAAACATAAGTCGAATCAAAATTAGATTTTAAGAAATCAACGATGGGCTCTGTCTTAATATGAATCGCGAAACTATACGCCATAAATCCAGCTATTTTATACATATCCTCGGGAAGAAATTTAGCTGGGGTTGCACCTAGGATATTATACTCAATAGGGAAGTCACCTTTATCTATAAATGTATTTATGCCAGACATATAAGCCATTGAAGCATCTATAATATTTTCTTGAGATGATTTAGAAAACGCCTCTGCATCTTTAATCGCTGCCGTGCGCATACCGAGAGTCCTTAGATATTTATCATTCTCGATCATGTCTTCCCCTAAAAGCTCAGACAACTCACCCCCTCCAGCTCGTCTTAACAAATCCATTTGCCAAAGCCTTTCCGAAGCATGCACATATCCCAGAGCGAACATAGCGTCATTCTCAGAGTCAGCATAAATATGCGGTACAGCCATATCATCAAATACTACCCTAACATCGTTTTCAACCTTATTTGATGAGTATGAGAAATTGTAATCAGTTGAAGTCGATTGTAAGTAGAAATACACCCCAACGCAAAATAGAAATGCTATCACAAATAGTATCGCTAAAATCTTAATAAGAATTTTCATGCTCGAAAAATACGAAACCATCTAGCTCATATCGTATAACTATCCCTTCAAAAAATACAACTTCTCTGAAGCTCTAGTTGATGCCGTGTAAATCCAACGAGCGAAAGAGAGTCTCTTGCTTTCAACATGCTGGAGCTTACGCGTGTGGTTTGATTCCGTGTCTACAATAACCACAGGCCATTCTCCACCTTGAGCATTGTGAACAGTCACGGCGTAGCCATATTTCACACGTAAAGCATTCATGTATTTATCTGAGAACGCGGCATTACTATAAGAATCATAATTCGAATCAGAAGGTTTTGCCGGCTTCCAATTATGCTGAGATAACATTCGCCTTTGGAAATCAACAAGCATCGCTACCTCAATATTATTCTCCTTACGTATCCTTTGCTCTTTACTTAAACCCAAACCTTCATCAATAAGTGAGTTTGCTAGAATCGTAACATGAAATGATTGGTTTGTATTTAAGACTTTGATTTCAGCTTTAAAAAACTTCAATACAACAACCTCATCTCCTCGTAAGTTCACCACCTTATCCTTTAATTTATATGGTGTATTTACAATCTGAATAAAGGATCCATTTTTCAAAGAAGGCAATCCTTTTTCTTCTTGCTCTTTTTCACCATCTTGTTCTTTTGCACCACCTTGTAAGGTGACATTTCTTTTTACGAGTAGAATTTCATTTGTTGCAAGAATGTGGTCTGAACGTTCGAGAGCTTTCCTTACAATATTATTATACTTCTGAACAGCTCTATTTGTATGTGCAAGAACGATAGCTCCCTCAGGCTTAAATCCAATAGAAGTGGCTTCTAGATAAATATCAATTAGACGATCCGACTTTAAATTCTTCACATCCTCTAACTCTTTCTTAGGCAAATCATTGCCACTTTTAATAGAGTCTCTCACCAGGTTTACGAAATCTAAAAGCGTCCCCTCTCCTTGACGCAAAATCTCAACAAGATCTGCACTAAGTATCTCAGTTTTATTGAGGGGCTCAGTAATCGAATCACGAATCGAATCTACACTCAATGCAGGAGTAGAGTTTTTATCTCTAGAAATAGGAGGAAGTTGGCAAGGATCACCAACTATCAGCACCCTACTATCATCTCTTGAAACCAAGTCAGCACACTCAATAAGATCATGAAGCAAGGAACCTGACCCGAAATTCATTCCTGAATTACTCAACGAACTACTCTTCTCATACTTCTCATTCCCCACCATAGAACCCTCATCAATAATAAATATGGTTCCGTTTTCTTCTGTTTGGGTTTGAACAGTACCGAAAATTGACAGTTGATTTGCCGAATAATCAATCGGCTTAATCTTATACATATAACTATGCATAGTCTGTGGATAAGCATCTAAACCAAAAGGTTTCATCTTCTCAGCCATCACTTGAGCTGCACGTCCTGTTGGCGTAAGAACCACAACATTCCAGCCATCGTCCTCCAACTTGTTTATCAAGTAAGCAGTCAAATATGTTTTTCCAGTACCGGCAGACCCAGTTAATATACCTATCCTTGAATTAGACTTCTTTTTGAAGAGAGGGCTGAGAATTTTGAGAGCTGATTTTTGGCAAGAAGTGAGTACTATTTTTTCGACTGCATCCATCTGTTATATAATCATTTGATCCTGCTGGTAAAACTAAAGCAATAATTCTAGTGAAAATCTGTAAATCTAACAGAGATAAATCTAGATTTAGGGTATATTAAATTGCAAAAGAGCCTGACTTATACTCATTATCATGAAAGCAAATGTTTTTTAAAAGCAATCAACGTACTTGTAAACAGTTACTTACTGAATTAATTATAAAATAAACGTATTAATCCATAAATTTATTGAAAATAATTTGATAATGAAGCTTAATTACACTTATTTTTGCACCTCAATTAAAATTTTTAGATATGAGTAACGGTACTGTTAAGTTTTTCAATGATTCAAAAGGATTTGGATTCATTACTCCTGAAGAAGGTGGTAAAGATGTTTTTGTTCACGCAAACTCTTTAAATTGTGACATCCGCGAAGGTGACACTGTAAGCTATGAAGTAGAAGAAGGCCCAAAAGGTCTGAACGCAGTAAACGTTAATATCGTTTAAGTATAAGCTCACAAAGTATTTTCAAAAGCCAGTCTATTGCAGACTGGCTTTTTTTATTGCTGTTTTTTTTGAATAAACGTTACTAAACACAAATAGTTTTAAGTACTTTTGCAAAGTCTTAGGAGCAATCCGAAGACAAGTTGCAAAACACGCTTGCGAGTTGGCTTCCACCTCTCAAAGGCATTAATCCTATCTTCTTCGGAGGGTAGGATTTTTTGATAATCATCTAATGCGTCAATATTGTAAATACACTTCTTAATCATTATAACCTATGATAAAGTGATTAACTT
>TARA_B110000459_G_scaffold202935_1_pt1 | contig 10752 bp, 7 predicted proteins | sample TARA_B110000459 | Tara Oceans TARA_B110000459 (sample SAMEA4398296) | marine metagenome | biome: Polar Biome; feature: [SRF] surface water layer (ENVO:00010504); material: water (ENVO:00002006), including particulate matter (ENVO:01000060) such as... | depth 5 m | reverse complement strand
TCGTTTCCGTGCAGGAATTGAAGACATCGCAAAAGAGTGCTCACTCATTAAGCTCGTTCGCGGCCGTGGATTACTGAACGCTGTAATTATTAACGACTCACCAGAATCTTCAACAGCCTGGGATCTATGTGTCGCCATGAAAGACAATGGCCTCCTTGCAAAACCCACCCACGGAAACATCATCCGCTTCGCTCCTCCCCTAGTGATCACTGAGGAGCAGCTCGATGCTTGCCTCGCAATAATCCGCAAGACTTTTATGGAGTTTTAAGGAGTTAAAGTTTTATTCAATAAAACCCTGCTCACGCATCCAGACGTCGTTGTATATTTTTCCAACGTAACGTGATCCGTGATCGTGGAAGAGAACTACGGGAAGATCTCCAGGTTTGAGCTCAGACTTGAGTTGGCGTAAACCTTCTAAAGCTGAACCACTTGAATAACCTAAGAAGAGACCTTCTTTGAGGGCGAGTTCTCGGGCAGCAAGAGCAGCGTCTTTGTCAGTGACTTTTTCGAACTTGTCGATAAGGTCGAACTTGACGTTTGCAGGTAAAATATCCTCTCCTATTCCTTCTGTTAGGTAACTATATATCTCGTTTTCATCAAACTCTCCTGTTTCGAGATATTTCTTAAAGACTGAACCGTATGAATCAACGCCCCAAATTTTAACGTCTGGGTTTTGTTCTTTTAAGTATTTCGCAACCCCTGATATAGTACCTCCAGTTCCTACACCAACGATGAAGTGAGTGATGCGGCCTTCTGTTTGGGCCCAAATTTCTGGGCCTGTAGAAAGATAATGCGCTTTACCATTACTTAAGTTATCATACTGATTGCACCAGAAACTGCCCTCGATTTCCTTATTCAATTTACCGGCTACACTATAGTAACTCTCAGGATGATCCGGAGCAACAGCCGTAGGACAGATGTGCACCTCAACACCTAATGCCCTCAATATATCAGATTTCTCCTTGCTCTGCTTACAGTTAGTCGTGCAAATGAGCTTATACCCCTTGATGATCGCAGCGAGAGCGAGGCCCATACCTGTATTTCCAGATGTACATTCGATTACGGTTCCACCTGGTTTTAAATCTCCAGAAGCCTCAGCGTCCTCTATCATCTGTAGAGCCATTCTGTCTTTCACGCTATGGCCAGGATTGAAATACTCAACCTTAGCATACACATCGCAAGGAAAATCCTCAACAATTTTATTCAACTTAATAAGGGGTGTGTTTCCAATAGCCCCTAAGATGTTTTCGTGTACGTTTTTTGCTTTATTCATGATGCAAAAGTAAGTACCTTTCAGCCTCGATGAGTATTACTCGTAAAATAGCAAAAAGGATGAGCAAGGGACCCGTGGGTTCTGCATCTTCCTCAACTACATCTTGGGCAAAACCAGTTGTGAGAATTGCTACTGCGGGAGTGGCTTTAGGGATAGCATTAATAATTGTCTCCACCGCTATAGTTCAAGGATTCCAACACGAAGTCAAGGAACTCGTCATAGGATTTAGCTCTCACCTTCAGGTCACATTAAACGACCCAGACAATGACGGGTTAGTGATCGATCCTGAACTTCTTCAAGAGCTTTCTTCCTTGGAAGGTGTGCGTCACGCCTCTGCCATGCACATAAGGCCAGGTCTTTTAGAAACAAGTGAGTCATTGAAGGGAGTTACCGTTAAGGGAATAGATAGTAAAGGCATAAGTCGAGGAAGTGGTTATGGTAGTTTTTTTGCGAGTGATACCACAATGATTTCTGATGCGCTCATTTCTGGCTGCCTTCCTGAAAGAGTAAATGAAATCCTCATTTCCAAGCCTTTGTCGTCAAGGCTAAAGCTTATAGAGGGAGACCGCATCGCCCTCTATTTAGTAGTGAAAAATGAGGATGTAAAACCCAGGCCAGTAACTGTTTGTGGAATCTATGAAACCGGACTTCTTGAGTATGACGAAAGGTTCGTTTTTGTAAATAGTGCACTGTTGCAAGAAGTCGCAAATAGAGGAGTTCAAGCCGTAATCTATCATGACCAAGGACTTCCTCCCAAAGGAGGGGCTTTCGGGAATAACCTTGATGGTGGGAAAGCAAAAGGGGTTTGGGAACCTAGGGAACCTGACGTTACGGAAGTATTAAAGACTGAATTTATTTGGGTTGTAGGTGATAGTCTCATCAGCGACACTGCATTTTGTACTTTCAATAATGGGGAGTGGATCGTGAAATCCGGAAATGGATCGTCAGATATGTTTGCCGAGGGGTATGAGATTTTCATAAACGACTTCAAGGATTTAGCTTATGTCGAAGAGGCCGTCTTCCACACTCTGCCATACACGCTTACGACTTTCAATGTAATGCGGCAGAGTCCTGAAATATTCAGTTGGCTTGGTATGCTGGACATGAATGTCGTAATTATCATAGGCCTGATGGTTCTGATAAGCATCATCAACATGATCTCCGCACTTCTAATCGTAATTATCGAACGACGTCCACAGGTAGGTCTTTTGAAAGCATTAGGGATGAAGGATTCAACGGTAATTCAATTATTCGTGAGGTATGCGGGGCGCATAATCGGTGGAGGATTTTTAGTGGGGAATATTCTCGGATTGTTTATCTGTTTGGCCCAAACAAAAACAGGTATCCTCACCCTCGACCCCGCCGCATATTACGTGTCCGAGGTCCCAATCTTGCTAGATTTAGGAAGACTACTTTCTATTGAAATCATAGCATTTGTAGCCTGCGTAATCGCTATGATTCTACCCGCTTGGTACAGCACACGAATACAGCCATCCACAGCGTTAAGAATGAAGTGATGAAAAATAAACTCCTTCTTGTCTCCATCCTTTTTACTGCAGTTATAAGCTCGGTTTTATTCTGTCAATCAGATCGATTCAATGAATCTCAATGCCCAACTTTAACCTTGGGAAATGAAAATATTGATACGATAGTAACTCTCGCAGCTTCGCAAAAAGTTGCCATAGTAGGAAATCACACCTCTGTATTGAGAAGTTCTGGAGTTCACCTTGTGGACACATTGCTGAATCGTGGGGTTAATGTTATGAAGGTTTTCGCTCCTGAACATGGATTTCGTGGGGATAAAGCAAATGGCGCTCACATTAATGATGATACCGATATTAAAACTGGTCTGCCGATTTTATCTCTACATGGAAAATCTCGTAAACCATCCCCGAGTTCGCTATCAGATATCGATATCATCATCTTCGACATCCAAGATGTTGGAGCTCGATTCTATACCTACTTAAGCACGCTACTTCTTGTAATGGAAGCTGCGGCTGAAAATAATGTCACACTTATCGTCCTAGATAGACCAAACCCACACGGCCATCACGTGGAAGGCCCTATGCTCGACCCTAATTTTAAATCATTCGTGGGATGGGCTCCTGTACCCGTAGTTCATGGGATGACCTTGGGAGAGATCGCTCTGATGGCAAATTCTGAGGGGTGGTTAGATGGTGCTGTGAAAACTCAACTTCACGTAATCGAGTGCTCTGGCTATACTCACTATGACAGATACGCTCTACCCATAACGCCCTCACCTAATTTACCCACAGACATCTCTATTGAGCTCTACCCTTCCCTTTGTTTTTTCGAGCCCACTATAGTGAGTATAGGGCGTGGAACCCCCACTCCGTTTGAAATTACGGGTTACCCCACATCCCTAGGCGACTTCACATTTACACCTGTCTCGACACTCGGAGCGGCTCCACACCCTAAACACGAGGATGTTGAATGTCGAGGTGAGAATCATCACGAGCTTGGAGAAATTTGGCTTGAGAGTGGACCGAGCTGGGATTTATCTATATTAGAAAAATATGTCAAGCAATACATTGAAGAGACTGGGACTGTAGATGGCTTTTTCACAAACCCTGGTTTTTTCGACAAATTAGCTGGGACAGATAAACTAAGACTTGCTCTTGAAAATGGTGATAGCCTGTATGATCTTGAAGAAGTTTGGGCAAAAGAGATTGTTGAATTTAAAAAACTCCGAGCTCCTTATTTACTATATCTGACGAAGCCCAAATAAATCATATCTTCGCAACTATGAAATTGACTATCTCAGCTATTGCTACTTTTGCGACTCTTGCCGCCATCTTTCTTTTTTCTGGATGCACTAAGCACGAATCTTTTGTGAATATCGAATACAATTGTGAGTGCGGGACACTTTCGGTTGACGGACGTGAATTGAATGTGAGGCTTGCTGAGGGGTTTACTCCAAGTGAGGAAACTCCTAATGTTTGGCGTTATCATGTTGTTGCAGATTACCGTACTGCTGATGAAATCGCTAATCACGCTCCTAGCCAAGACATCGCATTTACTGTTGAACTAACTGCTGTGAACGCATCTACTTCAACTAATGCGGTTGGAGCGATTACGGCAATTGATATTAGTGCTCAAGATATTGACACAATGTGGGAAATCGCAGGTGGTCAGGTTACTGCTCAACGTACTGATTCATTACACAATGTTGTATTTACTAATGTATCGACAGGAGATAACACTATTATAAATGCCAATTTAACAATCGTGCCTCAGTAGATAAGTCGTACAAAACACATCCAACTAAAAAAGCCTCAGAGAATCAAATCTACAAGGCTTTTTTAATTTAAAGAATGATTTTTGCTAGTTAGCTTACTGCATTTGCTGCTTTAATCATATTCAAAGCTGAACCTGCACGATACCAATCTATTTGTTGCTCGTTGTATGTGTGCTTAGTCATAACCACATCCATAGAACCATCAGCATGAACCAGTTCAATCGTTAGGGGTTTACCTGGTGCAAAACCCTCAAGATCCACGAAGTTGAAAGTGTCATCTTCCTGAATTAAAGCATAGTCACTTTCGTTCATGAAAGTAAGACCTAACATACCTTGTTTCTTTAGGTTAGTCTCGTGGATACGAGCGAAAGAGTTTACAATTACTGCGTGAACTCCAAGATGACGAGGCTGCATAGCTGCGTGCTCTCTTGAAGACCCCTCACCATAATTAGAGTCTCCTACAACTACAGATGCAACACCAGCAGCTTTGTAAGCTCTTGCTACAGCAGGGACTTCACCGAAACTACCGTCAAGTTGGTTTTTAACCTTATTAACACCACCACCGAAAGCGTTAACAGCTCCAGTTAAAGTATTATTCGAAATATTGTCGAGATGACCACGGAACCTGAGCCATGGCCCAGCCATAGAAATGTGGTCTGTAGTGCATTTACCGTCTGCTTTAATTAGAAGCTTAGCCCCTAATAAATTACTACCATTCCATTCTGTAAATGGTTCAAGCAATTGAAGACGATCAGAACATTCATCTACTTTCACTATAATGCTAGCACCATCCTCAGCAGGCGCTAAGTAACCAGCATCTTCCACCTCAAACCCTTTAATCGGAAGCTCTTCTCCCTTAGGTTCAGATAGCATAATCTGCTTCCCGTCTTGATTGTAAAGAGGATCCGTGAGAGGATTAAAAGTAAGGTCACCTGCAAGCGCGATAGCTGTAACTAGTTCTGGAGAACCTACAAATGCATGTGTATTAGGGTTTCCGTCTGCTCTTTTAGAGAAATTCCTGTTGAAAGAATGGATTATTGAATTCTTTTCTTTTTTATCAGCTCCAGCGCGAGCCCATTGACCTATACAAGGTCCACAAGCGTTTGCAAAAACAGTCGCCCCCATATCTTTAAAAGTACTGATAAACCCGTCTCTTTCAATAGTATATCGTACAAGTTCAGAACCTGGTGTTATATTTAGAGTAGCTTTTGATTCAATACCCAGCTCATTTGCTTGGCGAGCAATTGAAGCTGCTCTAGAGATATCCTCATAGCTAGAATTAGTACAAGAACCGATTAATGCATACTCAATAGATGTAGGCCAACCGTTCTTTTTTGCAGCCTCTTTCATCTCACTTACGGGAGTTGCAAGGTCTGGTGTGAATGGACCGTTAATGTGCATTTCTAATTCGTCAAGGTTAATTTCAATAACCTGATCAAAGTATTTTTCCGGGTCAGAATAAACTTCAGGGTCACCTGTTAAGTAAGAGGCTATTAAATCTGCAGCATCAGCCACTTCAGTACGCCCTGTACTTTTTAGGTAACGACCCATACTATCATCATACCCGAATAAAGATGTCGTTGCACCTATCTCAGCTCCCATGTTACAAATCGTTCCTTTACCAGTACATGAAAGGCTCTTGGCTCCTTCACCAAAATACTCAACAATTGCGCCAGTCCCACCTTTGGTTGTTAATATACCAGCAACCTTAAGGATCACATCCTTGGCACTAAGCCAACCACTCAACTTCCCCGTTAACTTAACACCGATAAGTTTAGGAAATTTAAGCTCCCATGGAAGACCAGCCATAACATCAACAGCATCAGCTCCACCAACTCCAATTGCTACCATACCTAATCCACCTGCGTTGACAGTATGTGAATCTGTACCTATCATCATCCCTCCTGGGAAAGCGTAGTTTTCAAGTACAACTTGGTGTATAATTCCAGCACCTGGCTTCCAAAAACCTATGCCATACTTATCCGATACCGACTCTAAAAAGTTAAATACTTCGTTATTCTGATTTATAGCATTTTGTAAATCCGACGTCGCCTCAACTTTTGCTTGAATTAGGTGATCACAATGCACTGTTGAAGGCACTCCCACCTTCTTCTTTCCTGCTTGCATAAATTGAAGCAGAGCCATTTGGGCTGTAGCATCCTGCATCGCAACACGGTCAGGTGCGAAATCTACGTAATCAATTCCACGCTGGTACACTTGAGTAGGATCACCCTCCCAAAGATGCGCGTTTAAAATCTTTTCTGCTAAAGTAAGTGGACGACCCGCTAAATTTCTAGCAGCATCAATACGCTTAGGAAATCCAGCGTACACTTTTTTAATCATATCAATATCAAAAGTCATGTTCTCTGATTTTTGTTTCAGGTTGCAAAGATAGGGTAGTACCTTCGGGGCATGAGGCTAACACGTGCAGTTTTAATCGAACAGATAAATGTCGCAATCGGTTCAATCCGAGGACAGGCTCTTCGTACGACTCTCACAGTTGGAATTATAGGCATGGGAATCATGGCACTAATAGCTATGGTTACTGCGACAGAATCGCTAAAGGAAAATATTCGCTTAGAGTTTTCTTCTCTTGGTACAGATTCATTCACAATTACCCCTAAGCGAAATTCAGGTTTTTTTAGAGGCAAACGCCCTGAACCTACAACTCCTATTTCATACAGAGAGGCTAAGCGATTTGTAAAACTAGCTCACTCAAATCTAAATATATCTGCCTCAATTTTTGCTTCAGGCACCTCAATAATAGGTCGTAATTCTAAAAGAACTGACCCTAACATCCAAATACTAGGAGTTGATGGGAACTACATCGATGTCGCTAACATCCCTTTATCTAAAGGGAGAGGATTTACTACATCAGAAGTAGATGAAGGGACTCCACTCATTATTATAGGGTCAAATATTAAAGATAAACTTTACGATCCTTGGGAAGAGGTTTTAGGATCAAACCTTTTGTTATCAGGCTATAGATATACAGTTATAGGAGTTCTCGAATCTCGAGGAGCAAGTTTCGGTATGTCACAAGATAACCAGTGCCTTATCTCAACATCTGCCGTAAGGCTACAATTCTCAGATGTAAATAGAAGCTACACTATAACGTGCGCAGTAACAGACACTGAAAACATCGAGCAGTCAACAGATTTCGCCACGGGCACATTTAGAATGATCCGAGGAGACAACCCAGGCGCACCAAGCTCTTTTGATTTAACCAAGAGTAATTCCCTTGTTGAAACTTTGTTAGAAGCAACTTCGGGAATCACTATAGCCGCATCCGTAATTGGAATTATAACTCTATTCGGTGCGGGCATAGGGCTCATGAACATCATGCTTGTGTCAGTATCAGAACGTACAAGGGAGATAGGCACTCGTAAATCATTAGGAGCAAGCGCAAGAGCAATACGTACTCAATTCTTAGTTGAGGTAATAATTATAGGGCAACTTGGAGGTTTTGTTGGCATAATGGCTGGATTAGGATTAGGCAATATTATAGCCTCTTATTTTAATACACCTTTTGTAATCCCTTGGGTTTGGATTGCAATAGGAATAGTCCTATGCACTATAACAAGCTTAGTGAGCGGATACTACCCAGCAACAAAAGCTGCAAAACTTGATCCAATAACAGCACTAGGCAGAGTATAGTTAATTACATATACTTAACAATAAGTGTGTTATAAATATGACACGATTTGGACTTACCTCAAATTTATACAAGTATCTTCGCCGTTAATTACGCTCTGTGTTTAAGCTGAAATTAAAACCATGAAACTACCTGTTGTAAAATTTTCTAGAGATAACTCTGGATTCGGAAAAGTCTTACGTGAGAGAGTTGATAAATACTTCGTTGAAACTGGTAAAAAAAGATACGGCGGATTTCAAATGTACTTAAAGACATTTATTATGCTTTCTCTTTATTTCATCCCATGGGCGATCTTTACTTTCGCTGGATTAGAAGGGGGTTCGTTTTGGGTAGCTGAAATTGTAATGGGATTTGGATTAGCAGGAATCGGACTAAACATCATGCACGATGGAAACCACAACTCATATAGCAATAAGCCTTGGATAAACAAGCTAATGGGTCGAACCATTGACCTTGTAGGTGCAAACGCAGAGATGTGGATGATTCAGCACAATGTTCTACATCACACATTCACAAATATTGATGGATTAGATGAAGACATAGACCCAGCTTCAGTTCTTAGATTTAATCCCAATAAGCCTTTATACAAAATCCATCGTTTCCAGCATATCTACGCATGGTTTTTCTATTCGTTAATGACAATATTCTGGATGCTTCCTAAAGATTGGATGTCTTTATCAAGATATCATAAGAAAGATCTCATAAAGACGACAGGAAGAAGTACTTCAGCTTTATTTTTTCACATGCTTTGGACTAAAGCATTGTACTTCGGCTACTCATTGGTCTTACCACTAATTTTCAGCGGATTGCCTTGGCACTACATTGTTCTAGGATGGTTAGTTATGCATGCTGTTGCAGGCTTCCTTATGGCAATAATATTCCAACCAGCGCATGTAATGGAGCATAATGTATTTCCACAAGTTGGTGAAGAAGGACTACAGCTTGATTCCACTAGACTTGAACATCAACTCCAAGCTTCTGCAAACTTTGGAATGAAGAACCGTGTTCTATCATATCTATGCGGGGGATTAAATTTTCAGATTGAACACCACTTATTTCCAAACATTTGCCATGTACACTACAAAGCATTGTCAGAAATAGTGAGGGACACAGCAAATGAATTCAAGCTCCCATATAGAGGTGATATGACTTTCCGTGATGCGCTCGTATTGCACACTGTCACTCTTAAAAACCTTGGTACTAAAGCTTAATTCTACAAGCTTTTAAATAGTTATTCAATTGTTTACAACGTGTTTATAAAAAAATGCGTACTTTTGCACCGCGTAACAAAAACGCATGCGTGCTTCAGCCGTTGTCGGCACGCGCCACATTTATGACTCGGCACGTTATTCGTACACGTCATCGTACGAGATAAAGTTTTTATTATATGTCTTTTAAAGATCTAGGGTTAAACGAGGTAGTTCTTTCTGCCCTACAACCACTCGGCTACGAAAATCCGACTCCTATTCAGGAGCAAGCAATTCCAATTGTATTAGAAGGTAAAGATATCCTCGGTAGTGCCCAAACAGGGACTGGTAAAACCGCAGCATTCTCACTTCCTATCGTTCACACTTTAGCTTCACGTCCTTCTGCATCGCAGGGCCGTTCTAAGCCAATTCGTGCACTTATTCTAACTCCTACTCGTGAGTTAGCTTCGCAGATTGACGAAAACGTTCGCAATTACTGTAAAAATTCTAGCCTGAAATCTACCGTCGTTTTCGGTGGAATTCCTCAGCGTAGACAAGTTGATACTTTACGTCGTGGAATCGACATCCTTATTGCAACACCAGGACGTTTACTCGATTTATGTAACCAAGGACATATACGTCTTCAAGATGTTGAGTTTTTAGTTCTTGACGAGGCTGACACTATGCTTGATATGGGATTCATTCATGACATCAAGAAGATTATTAAGCAAACACCTGAAAACAGGCAAACGCTTTTCTTCTCTGCAACAATGCCCCCTAACATCCGCGATCTTTCGTCTTCTATTTTAAAAGACCCAGTTCGTGTTCAAATTGCAGCTGAGAGTTCAGCTGCCGAGACTGTAGATCAAAAGGTTTACTATGTTCGTCAATCTGACAAAAAAGATTTACTTGTACATATCCTAGAAACTGAGGATATCCCTAATGCTCTAGTATTTACAAGAACTAAATTTGGTGCTGACAAAGTTGTTCAACACCTACAGAAATGTGACATCAGAGCTGAAGCAATTCACGGAAACAAGTCACAGCCCGCACGTGAAAAGGCTCTCAACAGATTCAAAAAAGGAAAAGTTAGAGTTTTAGTTGCAACAGATATTGCATCTCGTGGTATTGACGTTGATGATCTTGCTTATGTAATTAACTTTGAGCTCCCTAATCTTGCTGAAAGTTACGTACACCGCATAGGACGTACAGGTAGAGCTGGTAAAGAAGGTACAGCTGTTTCTTTTTGTAACGAAGGAGAAGAGCGTAACCACATGCGTGGAATTCAAAAACTAATTGGACGTGAAGTAGAGTTAATTACTGAACAACCATTCAATATGCCTATGGAGCCAGTTGGTATGGTAGTACCACGTGGAGG
>TARA_B110000459_G_scaffold121229_1_pt1 | contig 10765 bp, 3 predicted proteins | sample TARA_B110000459 | Tara Oceans TARA_B110000459 (sample SAMEA4398296) | marine metagenome | biome: Polar Biome; feature: [SRF] surface water layer (ENVO:00010504); material: water (ENVO:00002006), including particulate matter (ENVO:01000060) such as... | depth 5 m | reverse complement strand
TCGCCTCCTCCTCGCGCATGACTCTCTCTCTCGTTGTTTCCTCTGCAAAGCGTCCCGTAAAAATCGACTCAAAACTGTTGCGTGCGACGCGCGAACAACAAACACCTGTGTGAGGCGCGAACGAGAATCTGCGTTTCCCCCAGAAATCACATGACGGTTGAGGACGAATGCATCTCCGGGTCGGCGTACCCGGCGTTCATGGGTGTGGGCGACAGTCTCGGACAAAAGACTTTGACGAATTCGTCGAGGAGGAAAAGCAACGGCACGGGTCACGAAAACGCGACGAGTAACAACGCGACGACGATGCGTAGTACAAAACGCGCGAATAAAACTTTGCGCGGGGAGGGAGAGACATTCAAAATTGGAAACGACGCGAACCGAGACGACGAAGACGACGCGGAGGATGAAGAAGAAGAAGAGGAAGACGAAGAAGACGAAGACATCGAACGACTCACCGAGCGACACGGAGGACGCGGCATGCAAAACGCGTGCTCGATAGGGAACATCGCTCGAGCGATATTCAGAGACATTCGCGAGAAAAAGAAAGGCTTGAGCGAACAGGATTTGTTAGCTTTGGAGTATATCTTTGGCGAGACGAACCTGGGGAGAGCGCTGGACGTCGCCTCGAGTCGAGGAGGGGTGACGAGGTTTATCGGGAAAAAATCGAGACGAACGGTGTACGCGGTGAAGGCGACGACGACGACGACGACGACGAATGGTGGTGGTGGTGGTGGTATGAATGGTGGCGGCGCGACGATGAACGACGACTACCGCGGCGGCGGCGGCGGACAACAACAACAACAACAACAACAACAACATCTGACGTACCCGGACCATTTTTGCGCGTGCAAAGGTTTTACGTGGGACGTGGTTTCCAGGGACGAGAAGTTGATGTGTAAACACATGTTGGCGGCGGCGTTGGCGGAGAGCGTTGGTGGGTGCGACGAGGTGGAGATGGACGACGCGGTGTTGGCGAACGTGTTGGCGCGAGAGATGTTAGAATAAGATGTAGAATAAGAAAACGAGGATACACGCATAATAGATAGATAGATAGATAGATAGATACAGAGAAGAGAAACACAGGCAAGGCGCCGCGTAGGAAGGTGATGATGTAGATAGAGATAGAGAACTAGTAACTGGTGTTCCTAGTAATGGAATATAATAATTTTACATTTAATAACAACATATATAATAAAATTTTTAAAAGGTGATGAAGTTGCATCTTGTAACACGAAAAAAGTTAGTTTTGCAACCAATGCTTGAATCTACCGAAGAAGGATGCCTTCTCTTCGACGTCGGTGTCATCGTCGGCTTCGTCTTCAGCCGCCTTCTTCTTGGCCATTTCCTTTAATTCGGATTCGCTCTTCCCGGCGCTCGCGGCTGCGCCGACGCACGAGGAGATTGGTCCGTGGTCGACGTGGTCGCACACAAACTTCGATTGGAAGTTATACGCTTCAAAGAACATGTCGACTTGTCTCGCGTGCGGTTTGACGCTCCAGCTGGTAATATCTTGACCGAAACCTTTGTCGAAGGTACCCGCGAACATTCTCGTGAAATCATTCACTTGAGAGACGTCCCAGCGAGAAATGTCTTGGTCAAACGCAAACGCGTTTTGGAACATGACGTTCATTTTGCGCACCTTGCCAGTATTCCAGCCAGAAATCATCGCGTTGAATCTATCCGCGTGTTTAAACATACCAGACATGTTTTCGACATTCTTGACGTCCCACTTGTTGATGTTCTTCCCTTCAAACGCCAAGGCGCGGCTAAACATCAACTTCATGTCCGTGACGTGCGAGACGTCCCAGTTGCCGAGATCACCGTTGAAAGAAGAATATCGGTCGTTTTTGTTCTTCAACGGCGGGTGGTCGAAGAGTTGCGACATGTCCGTGACTCTGGAAACGTCCCAGGAGGAAATCTTGCCAAACTTTTGTTTCGGGCAGTCGCCTTTAATCGGGTCGTCGCCTAAACATTTCGCGACTTCCATTTGGATGTTGTCATTCGTCAAGTAATGCAACGAGTCACCAGACAAAGAAGCCGTTTTCGTGATTGGGTTAATCACCGATTTGGCTAAAGTCGCGGAAGAGCCCGGGCATCCCGGCGCCAAGACTTCTGTCGGTAACTTGCACGTTTGTTGGTCTCTGTTGTTAAAGCACGAACCGAAGACGTACGTGTGGCCCGGGTTGGACGCGTCGTGGATTCTCGGGTAGAATTCCGCATCTTCCGTGACGTGCTTCGTCGTGCACGAGGCCATATACTTAATAACTCTGGTCGGATGGGATTGACCGTAGCCCATTTCCGGCAACGAGGTTTGAACGGAGTTCTTGATGTCAAAAATCTTGGACAACAAGCGTCTTCTCGTCGGCAACACTTCCACCGTCGTTCCCAAATCTCTTTGCGCTTTTTGGATCATATCTCTGTTTTGCTCGCGCGTCTTTTCTTGCGGCGTCATGGTCGCTTGGAAAAACTTCTTCTCCTCGGTCGTTCTCACGGCAACATCCGCCGGGTTTTTGAAATCCGCGGAGACTTTGCACCCCGGCTTGCCGGCGTCGCAGTCGTGCTTGGTGTATTCCGTACACGCGGCACCGGCGCACGATTTCAACGTGCACGTTTTCTTCAAACCATCGCAAGCAATCGTGTCGGACTTGATTCTCGCGTTGCCGTTAAAGTTAGAATACGTTCTCGTTTCGACCAAGCCGAGGTTGGAAACGACTTCGTCGCCGCTCGCCGCCGCGCTTCTTTGCGTCACCGTCTCCGTCTTGGTGTGAAACGTCTTCTCCGCGATTCTCTTCGCCGCGGCATCCGCATCTTGCGCGTCTTTCTTCGCCGCTTTACGCATGTCCTCGATGTCGATCGTCTTCGCGTTCTTCGTCGCCGCGTTCTTATCGTTCAACCACCCCGCCGCTCGAATAGACGACTCCGTCACCGGACCGCCCTTCACTTGCGCGCCGATGTCTGACATGTGATTGCTCGGGTTCCCTTTCTCGTATAAATAGAAACCAAACTTGCTGTTCTCGCTCATTTGATACGGGAGTTGGTACACCCCGCATTGCGACGTCGAAACCATCTCTTTCGCTCGTGAGAAATCAAACGTTTTCGACATCGCGGAGGAGACGAATTTCACTCCAACCTCAGCCTTTGTCCAGCTTTTCGGTTCAAACGGCAACAAAGATAACAAATCGGTCGGTGAACACCCCAAGGTTAACGTGACCACGTCCGCAGATGCCGCAGAACCGAGACCGTTAAACGCTTGGTGCGCTCTCGACGCGGAAAGCGTCCCGGCGGAGACCAAGGCGAGACCGGCCGCGCCGGCAACCATTTTGCTCGCGCGGGAAAATCCATTCGCGACGAGAGAAGTCGACGCGGAGGAAGAAGAGTCCAACGATCCTCTGGCTTTCGCCAAAAGCGGTTTCTCCTCCGCAGTATTCGTAACAGTGGTGTTCATTATATGTGCGATAATAAGAAAAAGAAACAGAAACTGTAACTCTTTAGCGCGCTTTAAGCAGTCGAGGGAGGAAAAGTGCAGACGGATTGAATTTTGGCCGCGGCTTCAATCTCGCTTCAGTTTAGGGATCGCTTCGTACTTGAAAGACGAGACGAAGAGAACGGTCTCGACGACGACGATATGTACGTGTGTAAATAATAATAGTAATAATGTGGTTTAAAACAATCGTCGTTAATGTCTAAGAATGATGATGATGATAATAATGTCGTGATGTGGTTTTAAGTGTACAGTGTGTATAAAAGAGGAGAGACTTTCAGTCCTTCCTCTCTCGTCTCTCGTCTCTCGTCGCCGCGACGAGGAATTAGTGCTTGTGTAGCGCTTTCTTCGTCTTCTTCTTCTCCGAAGAAGAAGAAGATAAAGTTCCGAACAAGTCCACGTGACCGGTTTGGCGGATGACTCTAGGCTTCACCGGGTCGGAGGCGTATTTGTTCAGCGGTTCTCCCCACTCGTCGAGGTTTTCTTCTTCCTCTTCCTCGTTCTCGTCCGAGCCGAGTTGACCTTCCTCTTCTTTCGTTTCTTCCTCTTCGCGCGCGACGACGCCGTCGAGGACGTTTTGATCTCCTCCTCCGGCTTCCTCGGAGGTGGCATCAAAACCCTCGGATTCTTGCGAAGTCGCGCCGTATAAATCTTCGGAGTTGTAATCCGCGTACGTCAACTCGTCGTCTTTTTCTTCAGATTTTTTACCGCCGGTACTTCCGAAGAACGAGCCGAACTTGTTGAACAAAGATTTCCCCCCTCGAGCGACTTCAGTCGCTTCCATCACCATATCCTCCGCCTCGGAATCCGCGGTGGAATGGACTTGCGGAACGAACTCGACGTCGTTACCTTTCTTCGACTTTGATGACGCTTTCTTACTGCTATGACTACTACTGGTGGTGCCGCGTTTAGACGAAGAAGAGTGCTTTTTTGAGAACTTTCTCCCGTCCTCTTCGTCCGTACCCATCGCCGCGGCGATCATTTCTGAGACCGATTTTGCTTTGCACGAACTCGGTGGCCCACTATCGGCGTTCGCGCACGTAAATTTCGCCGCGTACGCATCGTTGTGGAAAAAGATATTGTTCATGTTGGCGTCGTTTCTGGTGTTCCACGTAGAGACGTCTTGCGCGAAACCGCTTTCGAAAACGCCGGAAAACATCCGCGCGAAATCTTTGCAGGAGGAAACGTCCCAATCCTTCAGCGGTTGGTTGAAGCTCAAAGCGTTTTGGAACATGGTGGCCATAGTTTTGACGTTTCCGACGTTCCACCCGGAAATTCTCGCGACAAAACTTTCCGCATGTTCAAACATACCGTGCATGTTCGTCGCCGACGAGACGTCCCAGTTGTACAAGTTCGTGCCTTTGAACGCGTTAGCGTTTTTAAACATCTTCTCGAACGAAGTGACGGAACTCACGTCCCAATCGCCGAGCATACCGTCGAACGATTTCATCTTATCGCCGCCAACGCGTGGCGGGTCGTAGAATAATTGGTCCATGTTCGTCACGCGAGAGACATCCCAATCGGACATGACGCCATATTGACTCTGCGGACATTCACCGGCGAGCGGTTCGTAACCCAGGCATTCAGTCACGGCTTCGTGGATGTTCGCGTTGGTGATTGGCGTGTATTGCGAAGCGATAGAGGTCGTCGTCGCCGCCGCCGCCGACGCATCTCCGGTTTCATCCGTATTCGTTAACGTTTCGTCTTCAATATCGGTAGCGGTTGACACCGTCGATTGCTCAGCCGCGTTGCCTTTTCGCGTGTTTCCAGTCGTCGTCGCCGTGTTCGTGTTCGTTTGCGAACCTGCCGTGGCGTCTTTACACCCCGCCGGATGCGTATCCGACGGCACCGCGCACGTGTTCTGATCGCGCGAGTTGAAGCACGCACCAAAGATGTACACCCTACCCGCGTTTGACACATCGTTTATTCTCGGGTAATACTCCACGTTTGCGTTGCCGTTGTTCGTCACGTGCAAATGCTTCGTATTGCAATCAGCCATGTAGTTGATCAAACTCGACGGGTACAGTCGACCTAAACCAAGCTGCGGCGTTGATTGCGTCGTGTGCGCTGGAGTGTACGAAAACATCCCGTTCTTGATCGACGGAAACGATTGCAACGCTCTTCGAACGGATCGACTTCCAGCCGCGGATTTGTCCCAGTGGAAAGCTCTCGCCGCGACGTTAGAAGTTGGCACGATGACGTCTTCTGCGATGTCTTCAACAATCGTTTCGACGATGTCTTCTGACGGTTGCTCGTATTCATCGACGACAACTTTTGTTTTTGAGTGACTGCGTGACTTCTTTGTGGCCTTTGTCGACGAAGAAGGCGCGGATTTTAAAATGACGCGCTCCCCGACTTGCTCGATGCCGTGCTTTTTCAAAGTCTTCAAAGTCGACGAAGAAGCGGAAGGAACAGTCTCTGAAGAACTCTTCTTCTTCTTCTTCAACTCTCTCACCTCTTTTGGCGCCCACTCCCTCTTTTCTCTTCTCGCTGGCATCGATTTCGGGTTCTTGTACCTCTTCACGGTGCCTAACCTTCCCAATTTCGCCTCGCTCATGAAATCTTTCGGGTGCGTGCAACCGGTGATGCCTTCTTGACACGGCTTAGTGTAATCCGTGCACTGCCACTTCGAGCAGTGCTGTAACGTGCACGTGTTTGCGCTCGGATCGCATTCGATTTGGTTTTCAGCGTGTTCGACCCCGTGAACGATGTATTTCAACCACGCGCCCCAATCGTAATATTCGGTTTGCCCGTATCCCGCCGGCATCTGCGGCGCCATCTTGATGTTCTCCGGATCGGCTTCTGTCACCAAGTGTCCGTTTTTGTCAACGTGTCCGCTTTCCACGGCCGCTCTGTACGCGGCCAAATCGGAATACTGCACGTCTTCCTCCGCATCAGTAATCTCGCCTTGCTCTAAAGTCCCGCTCGAATCTAAATGGTTCTCCAAACTCGCCTGATTTTGGTTCGCCCACGCGTGCGCGGCGATCTCCGATTGCTTAATCGGCCCGTTTTCAACTTGCGCGCCAATATCGGACATATATTTCGTCGTCGAATTTCCAACTTGGTACAAGAAAAACCCAAACGTCGCGTTCGGTGCCATGGCGTATTCCGCGCTGTACACGCCGCACGCGACTTCCGTCATATCTAAAGCTTTTTCGTAGAGAAACTCGCTGGACATTCCCGAGGTGATTAATTTCGCCCCGACTTTCCCGGTCCACGTGCTTGGGTCGAAATCTAAGCTGTAGATTAAATCTCTCGGGGAGCATCCGGTGACGAGCGTGATCGTTTCCTTCGCCGATTGTGACTGTGACGAACCGAGCAAAGACACACCAGACGAACCTTTGTTTCCCCGAAGGGAAGAAACGGCGAACGCGCACGCCGATAAAAAGGCGACGAAAGCGAACGCTTTTGTAAAAGTGGTGGTCTTCATCTTCGCGTCGTCATTCTTTGCCTCTTCCTCGTCGCTTTTAATGTTGTTGTTGTTGTTCGCGTCGTGGATTAAGGGCACTCGCTCCCCCGAGTGCGAGAACGTGGACACAGGTGAAACCATTTGTACCGCCCGCGGCTTAAATAATCTCTCCAATCAGGTAAGAGATGACGGGAAAAAATCGCGCCACTAAAGAGGGAAGCGACTTTGAGATGACTTTACCGAGACGAAGGAGTCGATGAATAACAGCGTCGCGAGACGTTCTTTTGTTTTCTTCGAGGTGTATCGATCGGATCGCGGTTTTTGACGAAAGGACAGTCGCACCTTTAATGAGAGGCTTTAAGATGGTACCACTACCCTAAATCAAATGGATGTTCGAAAGGTCAACGAATCCAAGGCGAGTATATGTGATAATATATTCGTAAGTACAGATTCTCTTTAAAATGCTAATGTATGTGTTATGTGTGTGTGTAATAGTAACTCTCTTCTCTCTTTAATAATGGTGATGAAAAAAACTCTCTTTTTCTTTCGCTCGTTTCGCCGCGTGTTTTTTATGATGAGATCTCTTTCGCGAAAAGCAGCTCCGCTCGTCGCGTTGTTAACCAAAGATTTTGGAAAACACGTTGTTGTTCGATTTGTCCTTCGTCTTTTCGCTCTTATCTTTGCACGAGACGATTGGACCATCGTGCTTGGACGCGCATTCGAACTTGTCGTTGAACGCGCTCGCGCCTTTGAAGATGTCCTCTTGCTCGGCGACTTTGGCCACCGACCACTTTCGTAAATCTTGGTCGAAGCTTTCGGCGTTGCGAAACATCGAGCGCATTTTCAAAGCTTTGCCGACTTGCCATTTGCCAATGTCTTGGTTGAACAGTTGCGCGTCTTCAAACATGTGGTGCATGTCTTCGCATCGAGAGGTGTCCCAGGAGCTAATGTCGCCGTCGAAAGAGTTCGCGCCGGAAAACATTTGCGACATGTCTTGCACGTGAGAGGTGTCCCACTTGCTCAAGTCGCCGCCTTGAAACGCCTTGGCGTTGCTAAACATTCTTCGCATGTTGGTGACGTGCGAAGTGTCCCACTTGGATAAGTCGCCGTTGAATGAAGAGGATTCATCACCCTCGACTAACATCGGAGGGTTCTGGAACGTTTCGTACATGTTCGTGACTTTCGACGTGTCCCAAGAAATCATCGGCCCGAACTCGTTATCCATGCAATCGCCCTTTTTCGGCTCTTCTGCTAAACACAAAGCGACTTGCCGTCTGAAGTTCTCATCGGTTAAATCCTTCTCCGTGAAGGTTTTGGAGGAAAACGACGACGAGGAAGAAGAGGAGGAGGAGGAGGAGGAGGAGGAGGAGGAGCTCGTCGTTCGGTCGTCGTCATCGGAAGATGCTAAGGAACTCGCGTCATCTTTGGCGAGTTCTTCTGGTGCTGTTGGTGTCGGTCGCTCGTTGCTACTTTCGTAATCGCCATCATTGGAAACAGTTGTAGTTGCTGCTGCCGTTGGTAACTCGTGTTCTTCTTTTGGTGCGGCTGAGGAAGAACTACCGCCCCCAAAAAGCTTCTGCAACAAACCACCGGACTCTTCCTTTTCGTTCGCTTCCTCGACTTGCTCGTTGAAAGCTTGCTCTCTTTCCGCGGCGTACTTTTCCGCGTTTTCGTCATCAAAAGCCGTCGCCGAAGAAAGCGGTTCAGAATCTTCTTGCACCGCGTTCTCTTCTTCCGGGTTGTATTCCGGGTTCGAGACGAAGTGCGAGCGTTGCAATCTGTCTTCGACTTCTTTTTGCTTTTTCAACGTTTCGGACGATTGGCACGAGCTGAAATCGATAATCCCAGTCGCTTTGAAGCCACACTCCCACTTGGCGTTGTACTTGTCGGCGCCGTCAAAGATTCCAGTGGCGGAACCTAAGTGTTCAAAGTTCCACTTTCGAATATCACCGTTGAACGCTTTGTTGTTCGCAAACATTTGGTTCATGTTACGAACTTGAGAAGTGTCCCAGCTCCCGAGGTAGCCGTTGAAATCGGTATCCGCGAAGGCTTTTTGCATGTTGTGGACTTGCGTCACGTCCCATCTCGGCAAGATCCCGAACTTGGACTCTTTGCCGTACTGAACGCACTTACCATCGATCGGCGCTTCTTCCAAGCACGCGTTGACTGCTTCTTGAAAGTTTTTGTCGTTCAAATGGACAATCACGCATTGCTTTGGGTTCACATCGACCGGGATGTTACACGTCTCGTGGTCGCGGTCGTTGTAGCATCCACCAAAGATGTAAACGTGGTTGGCGTTCGCCGGACCGTGAACTCTCGGGTAAAACTCCATGTTCTCAGCGACGTGTTGCGTCGTGCAGCTGGACATTCTGGAGGCGATGTGCGCCGGGTGACGCGTGTCGAACTCGTTCGCACCAGTATCCGCAATATCGTCTCCTTTGTGCTTCTTGGAGGAGGAGGAGGAGGAAGATTTCTTGGAAGACTTCTTAGATGAAGACTTCTTGCTCTTCGACGAAACCTTTTCTTCTTCTTCTTCAACTTCTTCTTTCGCCTCCTCGATTTCTTCGTCGAGTTCTTCAACTTCTTCGGTTTCTGCCGCCTTAGCCGCGTCGGAACCGAAACCAGCAAAGTGTTTGTTCTTGTGCACCTTCGCGTGCGTCGGTTCGACTTCCTCGACGTCAGCCACCTTAGCGTGGTGAGAGAGCAAGTGTCTGTGATGAGACTTCGTCGACGACGACGACGAGGTCTTAATCTCAAACTCGGAAACTTCCGAACTTGCTTCGGTGGCTTTGTTCAATGCCTTTGACGCTTGTTTCTTGGTGATGCCAGACTTGCCCATCGACGCCGTTTGCTCCTTCACGAAGTCGCCGAGATCATCGCACACTTCCGTCGTCTCGCATTCCTTCTTATATTCCGTGCACTTCGTCTTCTCGCACACTTGCATTGTGCACGTGGTGTTCTCACACGTGATATCGGTGGTTTGGTATTGCGATCCTTGCGACAACGCAGACATCCACCATCCCCAGTCAAAGTACTCGCCGACGACTTCGATGCCGGAAGACTCGAGTTCCTCCTTAGCGACCGCGACGGGATCAGATTTCTTCGAACCTTTCACCGTCTTATCAGCAGCAGCAGAAGAAGAAGAAGAGTGCTTCTTCGAGCTCTTCTTTTCAACCGCACCGTCTTCGGATACCTCTTCCTCGATTTCTTCTTCGACGTGCTTTTTCACCGATTTCTTCGAGGACGCGTGCTTCTTCTTCCCGACGCTCGCCGACAACAACGCGGAGATTTCCTTCGCTCTTTCGTTCGCGTTTTGCTCCGCCGCCACGGCTTGCGCGGCGTAATCGGTGGTAGTAGAGGACGACGATTCCGTGTTGGTCGTCGCGGACGGTTTTAAAACCGAAGAAGACGGACTCATCTTCTTCATCTTCTTCTTCGAAGAAGACGCGGCGGTTTCGCCAATCGCCGCTTCCTCCTCTTCTTCCTCCTCGAGCAATACCAACTTCCCGCCAATATCGCTCACGTAGTTCTCCGGGTTCGCTTTCTCGTACAGGTAAAAACCAAACTTCGCGCCGCTCCCTAACTTGTACGGCGTTTGAAACTTCCCGCATCCGATTTCTTTCATCTCGATCGCGTCTTCGTACGAAAACGTTTTCGATTTGCTCTCCGTGATGAGTTTCGCCCCGACTTTGGAATCCCAACCTTCCGGGTCGAACGGCAAACGTTTCAAGACGTCTCTGTGCGAACACCCCACGGTTAAGGTGACTTTATCGTTCGAACCTGATGCGATCGCAGATGCAGTCGTCGTCGTCGTGGCATCTTCGCCTAAATTCGCCACCGCTCGTTTAAACAGGTCCACACCTCCTTCTCTTTGA
>TARA_B110000459_G_scaffold12233_1_pt1 | contig 10791 bp, 6 predicted proteins | sample TARA_B110000459 | Tara Oceans TARA_B110000459 (sample SAMEA4398296) | marine metagenome | biome: Polar Biome; feature: [SRF] surface water layer (ENVO:00010504); material: water (ENVO:00002006), including particulate matter (ENVO:01000060) such as... | depth 5 m | reverse complement strand
ATCGCAAACACGGACGTATTTTGCTTCGGGCCTCCAACATGGACAGGCGAATTACCATCCACACTCTTCCATCCATCCCGCGTTCTTCGTGGCGTTCATGCAGGTGTTCGAGTGGGTGGAAATGAATCTGGAATTCCAACGGTCAACGGAGCGATTGTTTTTGATGAACGCTATATTGGTAAGCCACTCGTATATTGTGGAACAGTTGGACTCATGCCCCGCCGTCTTGCAGATGGTCGCGAATCCCATGAGAAGAATCCAACACCAGGCGATGCTGTGTACATGGTTGGCGGTAGAGTTGGATCAGATGGGATTCACGGAGCCACATTTTCATCTCTTGAACTGACGGATGAGTCTCCATCGAGTGCAGTACAAATCGGCGACCCAATCACCCAAAAGAAAATGATGGACATGATTCTTGAAGCCCGTGATGCGTGTTTGATTACCTGTATCACAGACAACGGCGCAGGAGGCCTTTCTTCATCGATTGGTGAAATGGCTGAATACACAAATGGTTGTGAAATCGACTTAGGAAAGGTCCCACTCAAGCAAGAAGGTCTCTCATCTTGGGAAATTCTCGTTTCAGAATCACAGGAACGTATGACAGTAGCAGTAGCGCCCAAAGACACTGAAGCGTTCGAAGCCCTTGCAGCACTTCATGAAGTAGAAGCAACAGCCGTTGCCGAATTTACAAACTCAGGATATTTCCATGTTAAGCACGGCGAAGAAACAGTAGCATATCTTCCAATTGAATTTCTTCACGATGGTGTCCCACAACTCGAGTTGGAGTCGGAATGGATCCCCCCAGTTCAACCAGAGTTCAACCCCCCTACTTCTCTTGACAACACGAACCTACTCGAAGAGATGCTTGCAAGACCAAACATTGCTTCCAAGGAAACATGGGTTCGCCAATATGATCACGAAGTTATGGCACAAACAGCGGTTAAGCCATTCGTTGGAAAGGAAAGAGATGGCCCTGGTGATGCTGGCCTCATAGCACCAATCTACGGAGATCCACAAGGTATTGTGATTTCATGTGGAATTGCTCCAAGATATTCTGATATCGATGCTGGAGCAATGGTTACTGCAGCAATCGATGAAGCGGTGCGAAATGCAGTATGTGTTGGCGTTGATATCGATAAAATGGCAGGACTTGACAACTTCTGCTGGCCAGATCCAATCGAATCTGAAAAGACCCCTGATGGTAAATTCAAACTTGCTCAACTCGTTCGAGCAAATCGAGAATTAGAGCGTGTTTGTAGAGCATATCGTCTTCCTTGTGTCTCTGGTAAAGATTCGATGAAAAATGATTACGGTGTTTGGCCTAACAAAATTTCCATACCACCAACTATGCTTTTCTCCCTCTTTGGGAATCACGCTGACGTACGAAATACAGCCACGTCGAATTTTAAACAACACGGGCAACGCATCTACTTGGTTGGAAATTGTAAGAATGAGTTGGGTGCTTCAGAGGTCGCCTACCATCTCACTGAAAGGAACCTCACTGAAGGAATCGGCGGTAATGTTCCTCGCTTACCTGAGCCAGAACGACAACTCGACATCTACCGAAGACTTTCCAAAACCATTCAGGACGGATTGATTCGAACCGCACACGATTGCAGTGAAGGCGGCCTTGCCGTAGCTGTCGCTGAAATGTGTATTGGTGGCCGATTAGGAGCCATTATCGATATTGATGGAATTGGAGAAGGAGATGCATTTTCTCGACTTTGGAGTGAATCTCTTGGAAGAATCGTTGTAGCAGTTGATTCTGAACATGAAATGCAATTTATTGAAGCCATGAGTGACGCAGATATCCATCTAATAGGAATGGTTACCGATGCACAGAACCTCATTATCGAGGACGGCTATGATGAATTGATTCAAGCGAACGTTACCGATTTAACGAAGTCATGGAAAGAAGCACTCGATATGACTGGAGGTGTTTGAATGAGCGATAATGTACGTGTAGCTGTTCTCTTCGGTTTCGGAATTAACTGCGATCGTGAAACAGCAGCTGTATTCGACATGGTTGGAGGTAGCTCCGAACGTCTTCACGTCAATCATCTCGTACAAGGAAATCGAAGCCTGGAAGAGTTCGATATTCTCGCAGTTCCTGGTGGATTTTCTTTTGGGGACCATCTTGGAAGCGGGAGATTACTCGGAAACCGCCTTCGATTTGCATTGCGGGAACAACTTCAGAAATTTGTTAGTTCAGGAAAACCGATTATTGGAATTTGTAATGGATTCCAAGCATTGGTCAAGACAGGCTTACTCCCTGGTCCTGAGAACGCCTCACTTGAACCGGATTTGATTCAACGGGCAAGTTTGACACTCAATAATACTGGACGATACGAGGACCGTTGGGTAACATTGGAATTTGATTCAGACAGCCCGTGTATCTGGACAAAAGGGATTCAGAGAATCGAATGCCCAGTACGTCACGGAGAGGGACGTTTTGTCATGCCAACAGATGTGGAACTTGACCGTCTTTCAGCAAATCACCAACTAACAGTGCGTTATGTTGATCCATCTACTGAATCAGGTTCTGGTCTTTCTGATGATTTGTTACCATTCCCTATGAGTCCAAATGGAAGCATGCGTAACATTGCAGGAATATGTGATCCAACAGGTCTCGTATTTGGCCTCATGCCCCATCCAGAAGCATTCTACACCATGTGGCTTCATCCTGAACACACATCAATGAAACTAAATGAAGATGAATGGGAAGGTTCTGGTCTTCAGATATTCAGAAATGCCGTTGAGTACGTTCGAAGTCAACGGTGAGATTCAATGAGTCGTCGCAAAGACATCGACCAATTACGAGGCGTTGCAATTCTCCTCATGGTCATGGTCCACTCTGCGGCTACGTGGGCTCCAGCAGACGCTTCAACAACGAACTTCCTCGCATTGATTATAGCAGGATTAGGCGGTCTTGCAGCACCATTATTCGTTACGGTTGGTGGCTGGGTTACCGTTCAGTCGAAATGGACGTTACGAAAGGCTCTGATTCGGTTTATCTTCCTTTACGTAGCTCAAATTCTTGTGAATCTTTCTGCTCCACAACGATTTGATACCTTCTCACCAGGGGTTTTGACCTTATTCGCTCTACTCTATCTAACGGCTCCACTATGGGTTCGAATTAGCAAGAATATACAGGCAACAATGTTTCTTGGAGTTGGTATTTTCACACTGAATCATCTTCTTCTTTCAGGACATGAATCATTAGATTGGGACGATCGAACTTTCGTTGGAGGACTTTTTGAACATGTCAAACATCTTTTCCTAACCGGAACGTATCCTCTTCTACCTTGGATTTTGTTTTCCCTCTTCGGAGCATCACTCAATAATTTCAATCCATCTCGAAGAACCTTACTCGTTCTTGGTTCTGGTGGATTTTCCATTAGTGCTTATTTTCTGCACAGATCAATCCAGGAAAAAATACCTTTTGCCCAACCTTCGGGTGAAGCAATGTTGACCTTTTTCCCAGCAAATACTGCTTTTCTAATAGCTGCCCTAACAGGAGTGCTTCTTATCTGGGCAATGCTTGAGAACATGGACTCAAAGGTAGGCATTCATCATCTAGGAAGGCTATCGTTGACCCTCTATGTTATCCATTTCATTCCACTGAGTGTGTTTTCTGATATGGATCTAAATCTCTATTCTGCAAGCATAGTTACTCTAGCCTATACGTTGTTGTGGTGGCCACTTAGTGTGATGCACCAAGCAAGAGTTCCAAAGTATTCACTTGAGAATGCACTGCGCAGTATGACGGAACAAAGAAAGGAAAAGGGTGCGTGAGCACCCTTTTCCAATCATGATATGCTGAGAATTGATTAATCAATCAAGCATTCATTGCTTCGGTTGCTTTCTTAGCACCCATCCATGCAACAATACCGAAACCGATCTTGTTGATCATGTCAGCAACGTTGTATGCAATACCCATCCAAAGTTCTCCCTTGTCTCCGACGTCGATAATTTCGACTTGTGGGCTGAAGAGGTAACCGAGAGGGTAAATGATCCATCCAACGAGGATGAATGTACGAAGTGCATCAGTACTCCACTTGAGCTCGTCCTTGATCTTACTGTTATCAACACCAAGACCATCGTAGAGACCGAATGGAAGACCTGTGGCGACCATGATCATAGCCCATCCGACTCCTCCGAGGATGAGTGCGAGGTAACCGTTCATGATGCCAGCTTCACCAAGATATCCGAATCCAATCATGACGAGGGCACCTGTGAAACAGATACCTGTGAAACCAAGTCCAGCGAACTTGGCGTCAGTGATTGCATCCTTACCGACAAGGCTTGGGAACTTGAGAGCCATCAATGGAACTGTAATGATCCAGTCCATGTAACGGTACTCGATGGAGACGACTTGGTGATCTACGTAGACACCACGCATGTAGTAGTAGTGGAAGGCAGCAATACCAACAATCAGTGCTGAGATTGTCATTGTGGTTCTGTATTCCTTTGCAACGTTGCTTCTTTCACTCATGAAGAAGACGAAAGCTGCACCCATTGAGATGTAACCAACGAAGAAGAGGAAGAAGGTGACAAGTTGTAACCTGTCGTTCTCTCCATCATTCAACCAGTCAACTGTTGCTGGGTTAGTGGTTTCTGCAGCAACTGGAAGTGCAATTGCAGTAATTGATAGCATCAAAACGGCGAATATAACGCTGTTGCGACGGTTCAACTTCAGGCTTTTTAGTTTAGTATCGCTATGGTTTAGCATCTTACTCATATGGAAGGGAAACACTCGCCGATATATATTTTTGTGATAGAATTTCAAAGTTTATTCTATATTACTACCTGTCTGAACGCGCCATAGACCCGCATATTTCCCACCCATATCGACTAAATCATCATGAGTCCCGTTTTCAATCATCGAACCGTTCTCAAATACTAAAATTCGGTGAGCATTCCTAACCGTTGATAACCGATGAGCAACAATCATTGTTGTTCTATCCAGACTAATTTTTGCGATACTTCTCTGTAGAGCTGCTTCTGTTTCATTATCAACAGCAGACGTAGCCTCATCTAAAATAAGCAAAGGGGCATCTTTTAGAATCGCTCGAGCGATCGCAATCCGCTGCCTCTGCCCTCCAGATAAGCGATATCCTCCTTCACCAACTAATGTATTCCAACCTTTAGGAAGTGCTTCTATGAAATCAAATGCTTCTGCTATTACAGCAGCATCTTCGGTCTCTTTGTCAGTTGCATCCTCTTTACCATACCGAATATTTTCTCGAATGGTTGTCGGGAAGAGCGTGACATGTTGAGAAACCAAAGCGATAGAATCCCTTAGAGAAGAAAGCGTATAATCGGCAATTGAATGATCTCCCCATATGATTTCACCTTGTGATGGCTCAGCAAAACGAAGTAAAAATCGTGTCAATGTTGTTTTTCCAGAACCAGTAGTCCCCACAACTCCAATAGTGGTTCCAGATTCAATTTTCATATTGAAATCAGTAAACAATTCCTCTCGTTCTGGATAAGCAAATGAAACGTTCTTGAAGAGAATGGAATCTACGCGGGCATCATCTCTATGGAGTACTTTATTTCCGTCTATAATTGAACTTGGACGTTCCAAAAGGGTGAGGATTCGAACTGAAGATGCCATTGCTCTTTGGTAGAGATCGAATGTTTCACCAAGACGTGTAAGGGGCCACAACAAGCGTTGAGTCATGAATACAAGAACAGAATATGCACCAACCGCAAGAATTCCATCGAGTGCTAGTTTACCGCCAAGAAGCAAAGTGGCTGTAAAACCAGCGAGAATTGCCATTCGAATCAGAGGCACAAATGCTGCTGAAAGACGAATAGCGGATTTGTTCGCACCCCTGTATGACTCGGAGAGCGCTTCAACACGCTTCAACTCTTTTTCCTCACTGGTGAAGGATTGAATAGTTGCCATTCCAGTCAGATCATTCTCGAGAAGGGCATTGAGTTGCCCAGCAGTATGACGGACCTCTTGGTAACGTGACTGGAGCTTTTTCTGATAGAGGAACGACCCCCATAGAATCACTGGGATTGGAAGAACAGCAAAGAGAGCAATCTCCCAGGACAAGAAGAGGAATACAGAACCAACAACAATTACCGTTGTTGTCACCTGTAAGAGATCATTTGCACCTTTATCGAGAAACCGTTCTAACTGGTTAACATCATCGTTCATAACGGCGAGGAGGTCTCCTTTTTGGTGTTCATCAAACCATGACATTGCCTGGTGCTGGACGTGATCGAAGGTAACGAGGCGGAGATTATGTTGAACTGTCTGTGCCAAATTACGCCACAATATAGCGTAAAAATATTCGAAGAGAGATTCCAGCCCCCATATTACAAACGTGGCAACTGCGAGGACAAGAAGCTGATTCCATGGATCTATAATACCCCAATCAGCGAGTAAAGAATCTTCTTTTCTCACGACAACGTCAACAGCAACCCCGATTAACAAAGGAGGCGCTAAATCCCAAATTTTGTTCAGAATAGAGCAAAGTATAGCGAGTCGAATTTTTCCTTTTGGAGCATCGGATCTCTTGAGAATACTGCGTAGAGGTTTCTCAATTGTTTCCATGAATCCTTGCTGCAGTCTTGGGTTTGTGAACTCTTGCCAAACAAAAGTGAAACAATACTAAATGCTATTGCAGTTCGATAGCCGCCATGGATAACAAACTTGCCTCTGCCATTTTAGTGGCGCTTCTCGTAGGTACGTCAATCGCAGTTTTCACCTTATCTTCAATCGATGATGAAGCAAAAGACGATACAAAATCACAGAATGATGAGGCGGATCAAGAACTGATTCAAGCCCCCCCATCGAACGTTGAACCAACAATCTTGGTGGAAAACAGAACATCAGAGTGGACGGGAGCAAACCATGCGCTGCAAGGATATGTCGTGGATGAAGACCCTTCTAGTGTTTCGATTGAAATTATAATCCTCAATCAGGACTTTTCTATTCATCTTACAGACATATCAATTCAAAGTGATGCAAATGGATATTGGCAAGTTGAGTTTTCTGAGTCTGAGCCAGGACAATGGCTTGTTCAAATCAAAGCTACAGATGAAGAGTCTGCAATGACTGAGCGCCTAATCGAGTATATCGTTACCGTGCCCAATGAACGGGATGTGGATATAGTATTCTCATGGACAGAACCTGCCGAGAATGAGTCTACAGGCCTTCTTTCCGGTGCAATCCTTCACCAATTCCCAGAGACATGTTCAATAAAGTATCACCCACTCGGATCAAGTTCCTCAAATTCTATCATTGGTGAAGTAAATGCCACATTAGGAACCTATGTGATATCATTCGACGTTTCAACAACAAATACTGAAGGTGATATTATTGCTGATTGTGGACTATACACAACATCTACGCTAACAGTTCGGGTTGACCTTCCAATAACACCATCATCAACAGACTCAGATAATGATGGTATTCCAGATTTAAGTGACGACTGCGATTCAACCCCTGCTGATGAACCAGTTTATGGTACAGGATGTTCTGATTCAGAGACAGATTCGGATGACGATGGCATCATGAATGATGCAGACCTTTGTCCAGACACCCAAGTCAATAGAGCGGTCAATCCAGATGGATGTTCACAATACCAACTCGATGCAGATAATGACGGGGTAAGTAACGCAGTTGATCAGTGCTCAAACACGCCATTGGGCGAGCAAGTCGATACGGCTGGATGTTCTGATTCTCAAAAGGATTCAGATGGCGATGGCGTAACAGACAATCTCGATGAATGTCCAAACACATTGCCTGGAGAATCGGTGAATGAAGTGGGGTGTGTTCCAAGCGTACCTAGCCCAACATCTATGAAAATCCTCGCACTACATGGCGGAGGAGATTCTGCCTCAGGACTCGCATCACAACAAGGCATGCAGGATTTAGTTGATGCATTACCTGAATTTGAATTCGTATTCGCAAGTACACCTGAGAGCGGAAACGTCTGGTATCAAGACCCGCCTGGCGGTAAAGGAGAACCTACAACAGATCCAGATTGGGCAGATTTATCAATTTCATATCTCGATCAAATGGTAATTGATAACGGCCCGTTTTATGCATTACTTGGCTACTCCCAAGGGTCAGCTATGATACCTGTCTACCTCGCCAACACACAGAATACGTTCGACAGAGTTATGCTGTATAATGGGTATTTGCCAACAACACATAACGGTTTGATGGATGGGATTAATGCTGCAGCACCATTTTCAACACCTGCAATGATCTTCTCGGGTGAAAATGATGGAAGTTTCAAAGACTTAGCACCAGCACTCGCTCAGAAATTCTCGGGCTCATTAGACCTGCATAGCCAAACAGCGGGGCACCATCTTCCTTACGAAACCGACGAACATTTCGATCAAATTCTAACCTTCATTCGTGAAGGAATTGAGCCATACGATCCTGTAGATTCTTGGTACTGTCAAGACGGCAGCGGGCCTTGGGTCAAGGATTTCAATGGCGACGGTAATGGATACACCGCAAATACAAACGGCGTAAGCAGTGCGGGTGGTGGCGGTTCCGGGCCTTGGTTCCAATGCGAAGTCTCTGTGACTGTTCAAAATAATGAGATGATTGTTGATAGTAACGGGATACCAAATCATGACTTCTTGAGCACAATGGGTTGTTGCGCTCCAGAAATGGACTATACGTCGACCTTCCCTCTTAATCCAGTAAATGATACGACAGGAGGACATGATACAACAAACTGCCCAGCATCAGCAGGTCGTTGGGAATGCGTTCCAGACCGTGGAACCGTTGCGATGTCAGTCAATGGGGCGCCAATCTTTGGTCCAGAGGAAGGTCCAGGAGGAGATGCGGTTGCATTGCACTTCGAATACTTCAATGAAGACAGACAACCGATAGTTCTTGGTTGGTGTACAGGCCATTCTGCTGGTCCAAACGGGTATCATTACCACTATGATGCGAACTGCGTCTATTGGGAGCCTGAATCTGGAGAGACGATGGAAGATTATGACCCGTCTAAAATCAAGAGCGATGAGCACAGCCCAATTATTGGATGGGCCTTTGATGGCTACCCCATTTACGGGATGTATGGCTACAATGAAGATCAAACTTCTTTGAAAGCAATCACTTCTTCCTATGCCATCGAGCGTACTCAAGAAGGAGGCGATCAAGGATACAACGGAATCGATGACTGGAATTATGTTGCTGGAGCTGGAGATTTAGACGAATGTAACGGACGATTTGGCCCAACGCCAGAATATCCGGAAGGTATCTATCATTACGTCAGCACACCTCTGTCTGGTTCACCAACAATGGTAACCGATACAAACGGAGCAACTGTAGGAATGATTGGGTTCCCGTATTTCCTTCTCTGTTACCACGGCGTTGCTGATGTCGCAGGCCAAGATGTTGGAGGCGGCCAAGGCGGTGGCGGTGGCGGTGGCGGACCACCTGGTGGTGGAGCGATATTGTATTCATTCACCCCCGAAATAGATTATCTCATCGACCAATATGAAATCGAAGAAGTTCTTGTTGACGTGGGCTTTTCACTTCTCTTCTTGGCCCTCATCAGTGCTGGATTAAAACGCCGTAAGAAGTGAAACTATGCGTATACTGATTGCTGTAATGACAGTGGCGATGTTGTGTTCAGGATGCATTGGAACGACTGATTTCTATGGTAACACACTGGAGCCGAAACCAGTCTCTCCCTTCGAATTATTCGATGATAATGGAGATAAATTCAATCTGTCAATGATCGATTCAGACGTGATCATGGTCGGCTTTATCCACACATCTTGTCTTGACGAATGTGATGCTCTGACAAACTCAATGAATGAATCATACAATCTTCTTTCCGCTCAAGAACAGCAAAGAGTTTCTCTTCTGACCATCACAACCGATCCATGGCACGACAATAGCAATCGCCTCTATCACTACAAGAACAACAACAGTGTCGAGTGGCCACACCTTACAGTGAGCAACATCAATTCGGAACTTGCAATGATTGAATCGGTCTGGGCTTCCTTTGGTACTTCTGTAAAAGTTTCAGCAAATCAAACACAGTCTCTTGCCCGTTGTTCGATTCATTTAATGGATTATACAGTGAATCAAACAGTCCATGCAATTCTTATTGATTCAGATCGGAACGTCAGAGTGCAATGGCTTGAGTCAGAATGGAATTCAGATAACGTTGCCGCAGACATCAGAAAACTCACATCGGAATGAAATCCTTTACCAACCGAGTCGACTACAGGTAAGCAGAGGGTGATGTAAATGTGGACCGATGAATCACCTATGCTCCCATCTCAAAATGGGAAAACGAGTCACATTACGCTTATTGATCCAGATAAACAGTCTCCAGAAGTAGCAGCTAACAGGGCATTAGTCGCAGTGGAGTGTGGTACTTCAGCCATATTTGTTGGAGGCTCAACCAACACCGGCAACGACCTCGTTCATGCGACGTGTCAAGCAATCCAAGAGGCCTTAGAATTACGAATCTTTGCAGCAAGCCAACATCCTGATGCAAATGAAGAGATGTGGAACGTGCCTGTAATTCTCTTCCCAGGAGGAGCGCACGCAATGTCGAGTAGCGCTGATGGGATTCTCTTCATGATGCTCATGAATAGCCGCTCAAGGCGATTCTTAATCGAAGAACAACTTCTTGGCGCCCCACTTATCGATCAGTTTGGAATCAAACCGATTCCTACGGGTTACATTGTATGTGCTCCAGGCGGAAAGGTCGGTGAAGTAGGAGATGCTGATCTCATTCAATCAAATGACTTGAAGGCAGTATCAGCATATTGTAAAACGGCTGA
>TARA_B110000459_G_C16625233_1_pt1 | contig 10800 bp, 10 predicted proteins | sample TARA_B110000459 | Tara Oceans TARA_B110000459 (sample SAMEA4398296) | marine metagenome | biome: Polar Biome; feature: [SRF] surface water layer (ENVO:00010504); material: water (ENVO:00002006), including particulate matter (ENVO:01000060) such as... | depth 5 m | reverse complement strand
GAACCCTGCAATAGTACATGGTGGGCCGTTTGCGAATATCGCACAAGGAACAAATACCATTCTGGCGACTAAGATGGGGATGTCTTTGAGTGACTATGTTATTACTGAAGCTGGGTTTGGAGCTGATTTGGGAGCTGAGAAATTCATGAATATCAAGTGTGTTTCTGCTGGCATAAAACCTAAGGCAATTGTCCTGGTGGTGACCATTCGCGCACTCCGGCACCATGGTGGATCACCTAAAGAGGAGTATAATACTCCCGATATAGAGCGCGTGGGTATAGGATTGGCTAATCTTGAAAAACATATTGAAAACGCTAAGAAGTTTGGGATTAACCCTGTGGTTTCTATAAACCACTTTGTGACGGATTCTGATGAGGAAATTAAACTCATTATCAATCGTTGTGATGATCTGGGAGTTAAGGCTGTACTTGCCAGAGGTTGGGAATTAGGTGGAGAAGGCGCAAAGGAGCTTGCTCAAGCTGTCATTGATTCTGTTGAAAGAGGTAATAACAAATTCAAGCAGCTCTATGATTGGGGATTGCCTGTTAAAGAGAAGATAGAGACTATTGCCCGTGAAGTCTATGGAGCGGTAAGTGTCAACTATGAGAGGCAAGCAATGATTGATCTAAAGAGAATAGAAAAGCTTGGGCTATCTGGATTGCCTATCTGCATGGCAAAGACGCAGAAATCACTTTCAGATGATGAAACTCTGCGTTGTCGTCCCGAAGGTTTTACAGTAACCGTTAGGGAATTTGAATTTGCGGCAGGAGCAGGATTTCTAATACCTATACTAGGTAAAATGATGAGAATGCCTGGACTCCCTAAACACCCAGCTTCGGAAGGAATGGACATTGATGAAAATGGCGTTATTTCTGGACTGAGTTAATATACTAGACGCTTTAACCTATTTACCTACACCGACTCAGCAATAGAGTAAGAGAATATTGAGTTTTTAGTTTTACACATTATTAGCAAAAAATTACATAAGTCATGCGTATATTGTGCGCTGTCTAAAAATAGACGATAAATAACACCATGGAGAAAGAAAAATTCACACTTGAATTCCCTATAAACAGTAGCAAAGGCGTACTATACAACCTCATGAGCACTCCTAGCGGATTGTCTGAGTGGTTTTGCGACGATGTAAACATCAAAAAGGATGTTCATACGTTTATTTGGGATGGAGATGAAGAGGTAGCAAGGCTCGTGTCAAAAAAGAAAGATGAGTTTGTGAAATTCAAATGGTTGGAATCTGAGGAAGAGGATGGTGATGGTGATGGGTTTTATTTTGAGTTAAGAATCAGGGTTGACGAAATGACTGGAGAAAGAGCCATCATTGTAACTGATTTTGCTGAAGAAGATGAGGTGGAGGATGCACGTGAGCTTTGGGTGGCTCAACTAAGCAAACTTCGTAGAGTTTTAGGAGGGTAAATTAGTTTTCCTTAAGCGTCTAAATCAATTTATGCGTCTAAGAAAAAATCTCTCATTAATTCATAGTATTCCGCAGTAAAGTTCCTGCTGCCGTTATCCTCCCCTGTTTCTAAGATTAATTTCGAGTAATCTACTGAGCTTTCGACATTTTCAGAAAACATAAATTCCGCTAAAAATCTCACGGCAGAGTGTTTTTTAGTTGGTAGAATTTCGCAATGTCTTATTAATGTAAAGCCATGCTCTTTTGCGGCAGACATTAAGTCTTCATTTCTTTCTATAGGCCAAACTATACTAAACACCCCTTCCCTCTTCAACACCTCAGAAACACCCATAAACAACTCGGAAATGGGAAGGGCGTCATCATGTCGCGCTAAGTTCCTTGCGTAAAACGGAGACTTGGGTTTATTATGGAAAAATGGTGGGTTACTAACTACAAGGTCTGCATTAAAATCTGGAACATCTGAGGACCATTCTTGAAATGAACGCTCAACACAAATAGGAGCGTTATCAAAAGGTGATGATTTGAAATTTTCACGTGCCTGTTCAGCAGCAAGGGGCTCGAGCTCGATAGCTGTCACTGTGGAATTCTCAAATCTTTGGGCTAACATAAGAGCGACAACTCCAGAACCGGAGCCGATATCAACTATGTGTAAGTTCTTGTTATCTTTTTCTATGAAATTAAAAGGACTCGACCATGCGCCTAACATAACACCATCTGTACCAATTTTCATAGCGCACTTTTCATCAACGACAGTGAATCGCTTAAATGTCATCTTACGATTACCAGATGTACCCATACAATTATTTATTTGATCTCTTCATCCATGTATCGAAATCGGGGAAATCTTCCACACGATTTTCGGGAACTTCAGTCAAAGGACTCACTTCCTGGCATAGCGTTTTCATGTCGTGCGGGAGGCCACGATAAAGCGCAGTTCCTTCGACTTTATGAGTATACATCGTATCGCTAACTTCTTTAATTCTTTTAGCTGGATTACCCACAATCAATCCTCGTTCAGCATACACACTCCCGGCCTTTAAAAAGCTTAACGCCCCAACTATACACCCATCACCTAAGATAACGTCATCCATTACCACAGAATTCATACCTATCAATGTCTCACGTCCTAAGTTAGCTCCGTGGATACTTGCTCCATGACCTACATGAGCACCTTCTTGAAGAACAACAGATTTTCCGGGGAACATGTGTAGCACACAGTTTTCTTGGACATTACAGCCATCAGAAATTTCAACCCTACCCCAATCTCCACGCAACACTGCTCCAGGTCCTATATAGCAATCCTTTCCGATAGTGACATGACCTATAACTACGGCATTCGGGTGAATATATGATGAGGGATGAATTACAGGAACCATCCCTTTGAAAGACTGAATCATTGAGCGTTTTTAATAACCACAGCATACCCCTGCCCCACACCTATACAAAGAGTTACTAGGGCGTACTTTCCTCCTATTCTGTTTAGCTGCCTAGCTGCAGCAAGTAAAATTCGTGATCCTGAAACTCCAAGTGGATGGCCTATCGAAATTCCTCCACCGTTAGGGTTTATTCTAGCATCGTCGTCGGCTAGATTCATAGATCTAATACAAGCAAGAGCTTGAGCAGAAAACGCTTCATTTAATTCAATCACATCTAGATCGTCGAATGTTATTCCAGCTCTTTGAAGTGCTATCTCAGAAGCTCGGACTGGGCCTATACCCATAATTCGGGGTTCGACACCTACAACGGCACTTGATATGATTTGGGCTAAAGGATGAAGATTCGAAGAGGTTAAACCAGCTTCATTTGCTAGAAGCAATGCCGCAGAACCGTCATTTAATCCACTTGCATTTCCAGCAGTCACACTACCCCCTTCCTTGCGAAAAGCGGGGCGCAACTTAGCGAGAATATCCATTGTTGTTCCAGACTTAATGAATTCATCGTGTGCGAAGATTAGGTCTTCTTGTTTACGTCGAGGGAGAGAGACTGGGACTATTTCCTGAGCTAAGATTCCTGCATCACGGGCAGCAGAAGCTTTCATGTGAGAACGGAAGGCGAATGCATCTTGGTCTTCGCGAGAAATATTGTATTTATCTACTAAATTTTCAGCGGTAACACCCATTCCATCAACTCCATAGACAGCTTCGAGCTTAGGGTTTATAAATCTCCACCCGAAACTAGTATCATACAGCGCACTATCTCTCCCAAACGCTTTTGATGCCTTCGACATTACCCACGGTCCTCGCGTCATATTCTCCACTCCTCCAGCTATCACAACATCAGCATCTCCGAGAGCAAGCATACGAGATCCATTTACAGCGGCAGCAAGACCTGAAGCGCAAAGTCTATTCACGGTTTCCCCAGGTACAGAAGTTGGCATTCCAGCAAGAAGTGAAGCCATACGAGCTACGTTTCTGTTATCCTCTCCTGCTTGGTTTGCACAACCTAATATCACATCACCTACTGAAGCAGGGTCGAGATTTGGGTTTCTTTTTAAAAGCTCAGATATTGTTAAAGCTGCTAAATCATCCGTGCGAACAGACGCTAAAGTTCCACCAAAATTACCTATTGGAGTCCTCACTCCATCAACTAGAAATGCATTCATTTGGATTATTTTCTAATGCAAAGATAGTTGAGAATAAGGGGCGTAAATTGCAGGTGGAAAACGTAATTTCAAATCGCCTAATGAAAATAGCCATAGCTTCTACTTTTCACCCCTACCGTGGAGGGATAGCGCAGTTCAACGACGCTATGGCAACCGCTTTAAAGACGAAAGGACACACCGTAAATTGTTTTAATTGGAGTCGTCAGTACCCTTCCCTCCTCTTTCCAGGTGTAGCCCAAACAAAATCTGGCACATCTACTCCACCTCGCTCATCTTCTGCACCACTCGATTCTATCTCTCCCAACTCTTGGCGTAAAACTGCCAAGGTGATTTTAGCGGATGGAGATATTGATCTGGTAATTTTGCCTTTTTGGCATTCAGCTTTGGCACCAGCATTAAGAGGAGTTGCAAAATCCATAAAGCGATTAGCCCCTGATACCAAAGTCATTACCATAATGCATAACGCCACCTCCCACGACGGGAAAGCGTCAGACAAATGGCTGACACGTAGGTTTTTAAAACGAGTGGATAGCGTTATCACTTTGAGCGACTCTGTGACACAAGAAGTTGAGGTTCTCGCACCTTCACTTCCAATAACAACTCTCTTTCACCCATTATACGATGATCTTTCTGAGAAAATCGATAAAAATATCGCTAGGGAAAAACTAGGCATTCCTATAAAAGCAAAAAATGTAGTTTTATTCTTCGGGTTGATTCGACCATACAAAGGTCTTGATATTTTACTAGAGGCAGCAAACTCGTTTTGTAAGGATACACATTTGATCGTTGCAGGGGAATGTTATGGCCCTTGGAATAAATATGAGAAGCTTATTTCTGAGAATATCTCTCAAGACAGGATTCACGTTTTTAACAAGTTTATTCCAGATGAGGAGCTTGGCACTTATTTCGGCGCTGCTGATTTAGTAGCACTGCCTTACCTCTCAGCATCTCAAAGCGGAGTTACAGCTACAGCAATACATTACAACCTACCCATCATTGCTAGTAATGTGGGTGATTTATCGGGGTCTATTCTCGAGAATAAGACAGGGACTCTTGTAAAAGCGGGAGATGCTACTGAGCTTTCAGAAGCGATTAAGCTTTGGTTTAATGAAAAACATGAAGGACTAGAAGAGGCTTATGCTGAGTTAAAAGCCGCGAAGTCTTGGGAAGAATTTGCTAGTCAGATATTGCACATTAATGATTGAAAATCGGAGCCATAAGAGGATCGAATACATAACGTTGGACAAGAACTAAATCTCCTACTGAAGTCAGACCAAACATATGTTCACCGTCATGGTTATTGTCATCTGGCCCACCCATACCTGTCCCAGGAGATTTCCAAAACACATCGAAATGAGCTTTCCTCCCATCAAATCCTGAGACTTCATAAGTAAAGCAGGGCATGCTCAATTTTATGCTATCAACATCAGATTGAGAAAGGTGATTATTATATGTTTCAAAATGAACTTTACGGAACCTTAAGAACTTGTCTTGGACTTTCAAAGTATCCGTAAATGGCACTTTATAACCGGATGCGTTAAAGAGAGATATCTCACCAGAAACAGATGATTTAATCGAATAAGATTTAGAAGGGAAATCATGATCTGTTATCTTAACTTCTGCTAAACTTCTACCAGGGAAATCGAAAACACCCGTATATCTCCATTCTGTTTCATCAGTGAAAAACCTTGTTGAAAGGAAACCTACGAAGCCTTCTAAGTGAACGACGAATGGCTCTTGTGATTTCCCCTCTTCAGGCGTTTCTAAAAGCATGTATGTGCCAGTATGACTCGGCGTAGCTGTTCCAATGTACCAAGTCTTAACGGGTAGATCTTCGCCTAAATAAATTTCAACTTTTTTCCCCGAACCCGCAAAATTCCTTATTACAGTAGATCGTTGTAGTTCTGGAACGGCTGACTTAACCTCGGCCCTAGCAAAAGTTTTAAGGAGTAAATCCGTTGCGTCTTTCCGAGCTAAATATTTTCCATTTAAAGTCCAAAACCTAGTTTCAGACGACCTCTCTAACAATACAGAACCACCATTAGTACCTGCAATAAATATCTTCGTTACAAGAGATGTGTCAGCAATCGCAAAATCAGTAGATGCTTCAGAAGATAAATCTCCATTAGCCCCCTCTTGCATCTTCCAAAGTAAAAAAGTAAAAACCGTTACGATTACAAGAATTACTAAAATATGTAGATTAGATTTCATTTTTATTTTACTTTTACTTTTAACAGAGGAGCCGAACCGTATTTACGTGTACGAAGTGTTAAGATTATAAAACCAAATAGTAACACAATGAGAATAGGTATTCCTAGAGCTATGGCTTGATATCCTAACCGAGATCCGGTGATTTTATCATCATCTAATGAACGAAGAGAAATGGTTCTAGAGCGTATAGAAATCATAGATTTTTCATCTAACAGATGATTAACAGTGTTAAGTAGAAACTCCTTGTTATCATAAACTACTCTAGAAGCATACCTGTCGTATCCCAGAGGATAAATCTGCCAACCTTCTGCAGTGTTGATCGTTTTGTTTTTTGCGATATCGCCATCTCCTATTACAACCATTGCAGAAGGCAAACCTTCCGATCTAAAAGCGAAATCTGCATCACGACGAAGTGTATCGGGCAAAATATCAGTAAAGTGGGACTTGAACTCTCCTTCTAAAAGCACTGCAAAAGGAGCAAAAGGAGTGTTGTTTGTATTAAAATATTCTGGCGTTAAATCCACTATTGCGCTTGATATTCTAACCGGTGCTAGATAAGTTCTAGCACGAGCTGAACTAGAGAGCAGAATCGTCTTAGATATATTCGCATCAGTGGTTACAGTGTCAATGCTGGAAACGAAATCAAAATGTATGGGATCTAAATTCGTTGTTATTGGATGAGAGATTCCTTGCGCAATAGATAAAGGCGCGAAATACCAACTAAAAAGCTGCATGTTTCTCTGATTACCTTTAGGCCCAGCATCTAGAGCTATAGGGGCGCATTGAGGGTCTATCACGAGGTTTCTATTAAGTCGTATACCGTAATCAAAGAGTTGGTGCGAAAGACCTAACTCATTAGGCGTAGCCATGGTACCGGCATTGACTCTTAGTGAATCTAAGTCTGTAACCATGGGGTCTAACATCCATAAAATGCGACCTCCTCCCATTAAAAATTGATCTAAAATCAATCTGTCTTTAGAAGAAAACTCCTCACTCGGAGCTGCCACGATAGCTAAGTCAAAACGATTTTTCCTGTATTTAAGCCCATCAAGTTTCTCTGACAGAATATTCAACCTACCCTCAAGCTTCGTCCTTTCAATGGTGTAATCGACCGCTAGGGAGGTTGTGAAATCAGCAATCTCCATTTCACTCAACTCACCGTGCCCCTCAATAAACACGATGTTAGGCACCTCATCCACTAACACACGTCTTAATGAGCTGGCTAGTTCGTATTCAATGGCGTTGATGGACCCCTGAATCATTGCGTCCGTGGGTTGTGGCGTTTCGGATTTAAAGAATTGCACAGCAACTTCTCTTCCCCCGCAGCTTATTAGCGCTGAAGGCCAAACATTACGAAAAGTCTTTCCCCCACCCGATTCATACCCTATTCTCGTAAAAGAAAGCCCTAGTTCGATGAGTTTGTCCTCGTTTTGGCCACGAGTCCTTCTGTCATCTGTGCTGTAAATATCGACGAATTTAAAACGCAAACGATTGTTGCTCGCCCCAGCAAACTCTTCTAACTTCTCTTTAACTGCATTTTCCAGCCGCTTCCAGGCAGCAGGAAAATCACCAGTTAGATAGCAAGTAATCACAACATCTTTTGACGACTCATCGAGCTCATCAAGCATCAGTATTGAGCCTTCAGTAAGGGTATGACGTTTCTCAGCAGTAAGATCAAATGAGGTATGAGCGATAGTCGAAGCAAATAAAAGCACAGAACTAATCGCCATAACCATAATTAATCTCAACCCTTCCCGACCTAAACGCCCTCTCTCAAGTGCCAAAACGAATCTAGCTAATTGCAAGAAAAGCACATCTATAAATATAAAATAAGCCACATCGCGGGTATCAACTAAACCTTTACTTAGTGACCTATAATGAGCCTCAAACCCTATACCCACAAAGTAGTAATCCCAGTTCCCTAACAAAGCAAAATCCCCTAAAGCTGTAAACCCTATGTAACCTATTGTTGAAAGCAACATGGCAGATAGAAAAGCAACAAGAGGTTGTGTTGTTGCAGCAGATAAAAAGAGTCCAATGGCAGCAATTGAAGAAGACAATAATAGCAGACCTATATATGACCCCCAAATAGCACCTAAATCTAGATTCCATTGAGGACTCCCGAGTTCACCTAGTATATATACAAACCCCAAAGTAGGAATAAGAGCTAGCGTTATTAATGCTAAAGCGCCTAGATATTTCGCAAAAATAACCTGGCCCTCTAATAAAGGTCTTGTGAGTAATAACTCTAAAGTCCCATTCCTTCTTTCCTCAGCAAAAGACCTCATTGTGATTGCTGGCACTAAGAACAACATAACCCACGGTGCTAAAGTGAAAAACGGATCCATAGATGCTACTCCACTTGAAAGGATATTCCATGGACCAGGAAACACCCAAAGAAAAAGCCCCATCAAAAGGAGGAAAGCAGAAATCACAACGTAGCCAGTTAAAGAACTGAAAAACGAACGTATCTCTTTTAATATCAATGCTTTCATATATATTACCTTTAGTATAAGTTGATGTATGAAGTAGCCTCTGGTGGCTTCGCAAAAAGTCTCTTCGTAACAGGCCAAACCTCCCCAAACAACTCCGATCTTCTATAATTATTTAAACTCTCCTCACTATCCCATCTACTTATAGTTGCCCTCACAAGTGGGTCTTTAGAATCCTTTACAAGCTCCACCTTTAAACAGCCAGGCTGTCCACCTATCGCTTTTTCATGCTTTTTAAAAATAGCATCAAACTGCGGCAAAGCCTCCTCAGTAAAAGTCATCCTTACTACCCTTATAATACTTGCTTTGCTTATTTTGCTCATGGCTTACTCGGAAAATTCTATTCTAATCACATCATCCAACTTAATTCCTAGCATACTAGACGCACCGCCATTCGCAGCACCAGGCGCGCCTTTATAAATAGCAATTTCTAAAAAACCTAGATGATTAAAAACGGCAACTGAATCTCCTACAGGAGCATCGCTATAGTTTTCGCTGATTTTCCGAATATCACTCCTACTTGAACGCATCACGATCACAAAATCCTTGCCAGTCCCCACGTCCATAAACCGTCTTTTAGTAATGTTCGTTATACAGTTACCAAACCCATCAATATGAATCACATGCCCAGTTAAAACTCTGTTTTCAAATACAGGATGCAACACTGTTTGGGGGTCAGAAATTGAGGCTGGCCTACCTAAAAGCTCAGGGATACCACCCTTAGAAAGATGAGCCGCTGCAGGAACGAAAATAGAACGCTCAGGGAAAGTAGGGTAATCGAAGTCCGCCATCATGTTTGACAAATCAAACACAGCATCTGGCTTTTTCCCGAAAATTAAATGAAACACACCGTCATCTGCACCAATAAAATATTGGTCTTCAATACACACAATTCTATGAGGCTTTTCAACCGTAGATTCTGACATAACAGCGATAATGTGAACCGTCCCTTTAGGGAAATGTTTCACACATGATTTCAAAAGCAAAGCTGCGTCCACAGAACTAAACTTACGAACATCGTGTGATAAGTCTACTACAGTAGCATTTGGAGCAAGCGCAGCAAGAGCCCCCCTAAGGATACCGGCATAGAACTTTTCTGGTCCATAATCTGATGTAAGTGTAATTATAGGCACGGAACAAAGGTGGGGTGATTATTTTTGCAAACACAATGCATGAGACACTGATTTCTATTGAGGGTTTAGACCCTGTTGTTATACTCGGAAACGAGAACGCAAATTTACGCTCCTTACATGGGCTTTTCCCTAAACTTCGCATCGTTTCTAGAGGGCACGATTTGCGTGTGAAAGGGAGTCGTGAAGATGTGGGGAGGTTTGAAGAGGTTATGAGAATGATCGTTTGGCATGTAGACCGATATCTAAGCTTGTCAATTGACGACTTAGAACGTCTATCTAAATCCGACGAAGCTTCAGTAATGCGAGATGCAGGAGCAGACGATGTACTTGTCCACGGCCCAGGAGGAAATAGGGTAATCGCCCGCACTCCTAACCAACATAAACTTGTAGCTGCCGTAGCCGAACAAGACATGGTTTTCGCCGTAGGACCCGCAGGAACAGGGAAAACCTACACAGCCGTAGCATTGGCAGTAAAAGCTCTAAAAGACAAGAGAGTAAAGAAAATTATCCTTACACGTCCTGCAGTTGAAGCTGGAGAAAATCTCGGCTTCCTACCTGGCGACATGAAGGAAAAGCTAGACCCATATCTCCAACCATTATACGATGCCTTAACCGACATGCTCCCTTATGACAAGGTAGCTGAATACATGGAAAAAGGAGTCATCGAGGTTGCACCCCTGGCATTTATGCGTGGACGTACACTCGATAAGGCTTTTGTCATACTTGACGAAGCCCAAAACACGACCATCCCCCAAATCAAGATGTTCCTCACAAGAATGGGACGGGATGCGAAATATATTATCACAGGAGATGAAACCCAGGTAGATTTACCTCATCGTCAAAAATCCGGCCTCGTCCACGCCTTAAACATCCTTAAAGATGTCGAAGGAATATCAACAATAAGACTCACAGGTGTAGATGTCATGCGTC
>TARA_B110000459_G_C16625241_1_pt1 | contig 10844 bp, 5 predicted proteins | sample TARA_B110000459 | Tara Oceans TARA_B110000459 (sample SAMEA4398296) | marine metagenome | biome: Polar Biome; feature: [SRF] surface water layer (ENVO:00010504); material: water (ENVO:00002006), including particulate matter (ENVO:01000060) such as... | depth 5 m | reverse complement strand
GTGCTTAGTAGAGAAGAATTACGCGATGCTCTCATCGCAGCGACAGTAACCTCTAGTTTTACTTTAGAATCATTTGGAACAGAGAAGCTAATCAATCTTCAAAGTGATGAATTTGATGCCAGGCTAGAACATTACCGAACAATCTTGAGTTGATTAGGAATCAATTCTAGGAAGTCCTTCCTTGCCACCGGTGTTGGATTTATTTGAATCACTATCTATTAGGTCTCCAAAACTGAAATCATCGAGAAGTTCTATTTTTTCTTGTTCAACCTGTTCGCTGATGGCTTTTCTTCTAAGGGCTATCTCTTTCATTTCCTCGACCTTTTCGTCAGGTAGTGACCCCCCATTACTAATGGCCAAGTTTCTATAAAGTCCCTCGACTTCTTTTTCATGTGCCTCACTAGAGCGCAGACGCAACTCTTCAGCTGAAGTTGAGATTTCACTTTTACCGGCGAGTATACGATTTGACAGATTAGAAGTAGCCTCTATTACACTATTTGCAACACGGTTCGCAGCAGGTATCATGATATTACGAAATACGCTTCCTGTTTCATTGTTTTCAGGCTTCTTTTTCGGCTTGAGTCTAGAGTGAGGGTGGTTATTCTTGGTACGTAATCGAGGGAATTTCTGCTGTATTGAATCTGTATTTGGTGTATTTACTGGAGAATTAAAGTTAGGGTTTTCAGAGTTATTTCTTGCCATTGCTACAAGTGATTCTACTTCCTCACCAAATTCATCAACATGTCCAAGTATTGAATCTGGGGATGAGAATATATCATATTCAGGCATCGACTGTTGGTTTGTACTAATATCTCCTTGAGGTACATGATAGCCATCTCTACTGAAGAAATTGGGTAGAGGTTCAGGTAATATTGACCTACCAGCTTCATTAGATTGCATATATGACGATTCGGAAGGTAAAGGTGAACTTTGAGAAATACTTGTTCTTGAATCATAATTTGGCTTAGACTGAGTTGGTGGCTCAATTTGATTGAACATGGACATTGGGTGTGGAGATTGATTATTTCTTCTATCACTTACATTCTCAATGCCTCTTTGAATCAATTTATCTGATGAAAAGGTTTCTTCGGTAGATTTCGGATTATCTAGCCAGGAGGGCAACACTGGTGTAATCTCTTGAGGAAGTTCAAATTCTCGGTTTGAGGAGCTAATAGTCGGTACATTTTCTTCTATTTGTGGAGGGTTTTGTTCAAACATGAAATTACCTAATTCCGCATCAAGGAATGTGGCAATAGATTCAGGCGCTTGAATTTCAACAGGTGCTACTGGGACGCTTTCCATCTCTAATAGAGCTGAACGTGGATAATCTGAATCTCTGTCTAGGATATCTAAACCTTCTTGAGATTCAGTAATAGTAAACCCTTGTTGAAGTCTTAGTAAAATGGTATTGAGCCTCAATAGGGCGGCATCATTTCCGGTAATGGCGTGACAGTCACCAACTTCAGTATCTATTGTAATGGTTGGCTTCCTAGTCAATAGCCATCCCGAAATCAAGGAGACGCCAAGAGTAATACTGATTATTTGGAAGGTCTGATGTGATAAGATTCGGGTTCCTATCCAGACCAATCCAAATCCAATCAAGGCGAATCCAAATGGAATGAGTTTGGTATTATGATGATGGACGCGATTGATGGAATTTATTTTAATATCTAACGCATGACCATTCTTTGACTCTATGCAAAGCATACGCTCATCCACTGTAGCGCGAACCCTGCCTGAAGTTCCATCCAACGAAAGAGAATTAAAAATCACATTCTCTTTGTTATTCGTTGGACTTGCTTCGCGTTCCGTTAATTGCATCCCAGTACGCGAAGCGTTTCCTCAAGGTTATCAATCCACCGCTTTACTAAGGCGCGAATATGTCGTTATTTCGACCCTTTTTAGAAAGCCAAAGCGCCTATTCAATCTTGTTTAGATTTGCACTACCCATGATTCTAGGTTTGGAATCTAATTGCGATAAAACAGTTGGTTCAGGGTTTTCTCTACGGATGAATAATGGAGATTCCCATTCAATTTCTAGAGTGGAGCCAGATACCGATTGGATTCTACCCACTACGAATTGTAGGTCAACACTAGCATGAACTACATCGCCTTCGACAAGAACTCTCTTTTGGAATGGGGACACTTCTAATTCAACTTTGGAGCGCTTGTGTAATTCTACTGCTAAAGGTATGCTAGTATTGGTTTTTTTATCTTCAACTGCGGGGTGAACAAGAATTGAGCCACTGCTAAGATGATCTTCCTTTGCATTACGTAGTGCTAATCCAACCCTATCTCCAGCAGTTGCTGATGGGACATCATCATCCATGACTTGCAGAGATTTCGCACTTCCAGTGCCTTCTGCAGGTAGTAGAATTAATTCATCATGTACGTTAACAGTACCAGATTGAACGTAACCAATGGCTACTAATCCAATACCTTTGACATTAAAATGTTGGTCGATTGGAATTACTAACGGTGATGCTGAAGCATCTACCAATTCTTGTTCAATATCATCCATGAAATCATATAGTTGCTTTCTTAATTCAATTCCATCTTTAGTTGCAAATATCCACTTTCCAAGACCTGCTTGCTTAAACAGCATTTTGACTTGTTCTTCATCGATCCATGCACCATCGACAGGACTGATTATTGCAATACCGCGATATATTTTGGAACTTGCAAACGCCACCAAGGCCTCTCCAAGAGTGCCATCTACTGCTGTTATTTCGACAATCCCGACTCTAGCGGCAGATAAGGCATTTAGGTAGGGACGCAGTCTTTCAGGGTATTTGGCAGGCCTAATTATCGATAAAATCCGAGCACCCTTAGGTCCGTTTTCCTTGTGGACATAGGTGTGAACATCTCTTTGGTCAGTCGGTTTAGCAATTTCTTTGGCTAGTTCATCGCTTCCGACCATTGCAATGTTTAGTACAGGCATATTACCGCGACCGAGGTTGTACAAATGAATGTAGGGGTGTTAGTCGCCCTTTTGTGATAACATTTGTTCTCTGATTTTCAAGGCTTTATCCCAGTCTACTTGCTCATCATCATTTTCAACGACCAATTGGGGGATTGGGATTGGTCTCATCATCGAATCAATTGCTACAAAGAAGAAGAACCCTTCACAGATTTTCTTTTTCTCCCAAGTGGCCTTATTGATAGCCATAGCGGTCACTTTAGTGCATGCAGTATGGCTGCTAGTGAATACCACTTTACCAGTTACTTCGAGTAAGTCACCCTGTCTTGCTGGAGCGATAAATTTCAGAGTATCAATGGAGATAGTGACGAATTCACGGTGAGCGAATTTAGAGCATGCAATGCCTCCAGCCTTATCCATTATAGACAACAATCTTCCTCCAAATAGTGTATCATGGTCATTGGTATCACCAGGGAATATATGTTCAATCAAAGTCACCGGTTCTTTAGAATAAGGCTCCATGCTTACTCCCAAGAGGCTCTACTTCAAGAACTCATACCTTCAAGAATATTTCTAAGGATGGTTTCCTCAATAATAATAGTCTCCAATTTTTGTAAGCCGATCAAGAGTTTACATTGCTCTTGTTTTAGGTGTCGAAGTCTGCTATACTCTAGGCATCAATCATTCGACGACTGTCGCTAACAAAGAGTAGGTTGAGAACAGCGAACAGATGGTAGGCAGGGCGAGCATTCTGTGTGACGAAGCATTATCCAAAAATATGAATTAGAACTTTAACCCGAAAAGACCTCTCTACCTAATTTGTCGAGCATTTTTATCTCGCAAAGGCGATGCATTTTAGGCATAGACACACTGGAAGGATAACAGGTGATGTAATGTTGGCCGGAAATGAACGAATTAAAACCTCAATTTTTTTAGCTTTATTAATGATTTTAACACCCTTCGCAGCAGCTACCTCGATAGGTACTTTTTCTGATGGTTCTTCAGAGGTCACAATTCAATTTAAGGATGGGGTCAACACTGTAAATACGACTGAAGGTGGCTTTTCGGTACCTTCTGACGAGACTATCACTTCAGCATCTCTAGATATTTCCACTAACCCGATTATCATGTCAGGTAATACTAGAGTTGGCGTGGAGTCCGGACTACCAATTTGGGACCCTGTTTTGAATAATCAAGCAACTTCATTTGATAATATCTCAAATTTCACCTACCAAGATGATGCTGGTGCACCACTGCCTCTAAGTTTCAATTCTGAATCCCTCATTACTGATTTTGAAACAAATATATCAGGCTTTTCTAATGCTTCAGCACTTGGTCTTGGTCAAGATCATGATGTGACCGGAGATCCACTGACATGGCAGTATGGGCAGAAATCTGGTAGAAATGCTAATGCTGGACCGGATGCGTGTGCCTCCGGCGATATGTGTTGGGGGACAACTTTCGAAGATAATGATTATACAAATGATTTGACAGATGCCAACGAAAATGCGAATAATCCTTTTTACTTCGAAATGACTTCACCTGCAGTACTTATAGATTCTAACTTGAATGATACGTACCTCAGATTTTCCTCTTGGCATTCGTTGAGGAAGAATATTATGCCGAATGGTGACTTAACCTTTTCCGATTGTGCTTACCTAAAAATCGCATCTTCTCCTACCGGCAACTTTGCTGCAACTACTTTTTATGACCATTTACAGTTTACAATCCCTTATTCTACAGGTATTTCTCCATCGAATGGATTTTTCTTACGTCAAGATACCCCTCCTGCGACTAATTTAATCTCTAGTGATTGTTTGGGGATACCATCCAATAACTATGGCCTTGCGGGTACTTCTGTTTCATCAACCAACCAAGACGGATGGGCGCAACTGGCAGCAAACTTGGCTCCATATTTAGGACAATATGTGAAGATAAAATTCGTCCTTGAAAGTACAGATACCGAACAACCAATTTCTTGGGGAGACAAGTCTGGTTGGTTCATTGATGATTTCCAAATTGGAGAGTCATATGCTAGTGAAGGCGAAATGACAGTCACAAACGTCCAAGCACCATCAGACTTCTCAGATAAGCAACCTAACGGGTTTGGATTATTATTCATAGATTCCTCCGAACCTGGAGATTCAAATATTAAAGTCGATATTAGGGATGCGGCATCATCACAGTATATCTCTGTCGATGGCGCTCAATTGAGAGACCTTGAAGGGCCTGTAATCGAATTATGGGGCATAGATGTTGATGCCCATCCAATGATTTCAATCGTTTTCAAATTTTCATCGGATACGTTAGGAGTTTCAACGCCTAGTTTATACGGATACAATATCGGAACAAGAGTTGGAAATACATTCGTAGATATAAGTAATCTTAGAGACTTGAATATTGTTGAAAATGAATGGGCTTTTGGTAACCAATCCAATGAAACAAATATCTTAAAAATAGACTCTACAGATATGGTTGACTTCTTTTCAAGTCCCATATATGGGGTGACTTTTACAGATATGAACAAATGTAATTTGTATAATGCTACATTAAATTCTACTACCATGAATAATTACGTCAACTTATCTAATGGAACCTTTGTAGAGTTAGAAAGCCCAATTTTTGACTTTGAAATGACACTTGTTTTGAATGAAAGTTGTACCATCGCTGATGTTTGGATAGACTTACATTTCGGCCATCATCCATCGAATTTATCGGTAGATATAGCAAATGATGGTATTATCGATTGGGGATTTTTAGAGCCTGCGCAAGGAGACTTTGGAAAGCAGAATTACTTTTGGGCTGGTGAAATAAATGGCGTCAGTCAATCTTCTATTGAAGATAAACTGGAACTAGACCCTGTTATTGGTAATGTGACAGGAGGTTTCTTTATTCTTCCGAAATATTCACATGTAGATTATTTTGATTTCTTTTTATCAGATACCACTATTAGTTCACAAAATATTTCATATTCTTATGGACTAGAGTTAGTATTTACATCTAACTTTTCGTTAGATTGCGGCAGAGGCTATGACTCTTCAGATAGATATTTTACTGAATTAGACTTTTCAGAACAGTGTTTGTCTGTTATGAATAATATTCTTTCCAGTACCGATGCACCAACTTTCAAGACAGACCAATTTGGGGTCGAATGGGTACGTATTGCAGTAAAGATTCTGCAACCAGATCCTGATGGTGTTGGCTTCATTACTATTTCAGATATGAATGCGATTTATTCCTTCACTCATACTTTGAATGAGTCTAATGGTTTTGACTCGATGTTAAGAGAATATGTGGCATCTGAATCTCAATCTAGTCAATCCAGTGACATATTTATTTCTACAGTAACAACCTCTCTTACAGGTGGAGGAGTTAAGTTTGATAATTTATCAATTATTACTGAACCAGGATATGACTCCTCATTAACATGGCTTAGCGATAAAGAAGGACTTTATGTTAGCGGAGAGTTGTATGAGATTAAAACTACTCATGATGTACAAGTGTCCACCGGTTCAACTTTCTCTTCAGCACAATTGAGGTTTTCATCAATTACAGGTGATGTGACATTTGTCTACGACCCTAATACTGGCTTTTCTGAATTAGACGATACCAACAATCTACTGACTCTATCTCAGACTTCATCTACTGCAGTTCCATTTGGCGGTGGCGAAGGTAAAGAGATTACTTGGAGATTTACAGTTAATGGTCAATGGGATGATACCGCTGAGGTATCTATCTTTTCGGAAACTGTAGCCGCTAACGGAGTTGTTGGCATGCTTGGCGGTATAACGATTGATCCAGTTACTGGAAATGCAGTCGAGAACGATGCAGGGATTACTCAATTCGGGTTGTATAATGCTGCGGATGTACTGCAAAACAGGGATTTAGTATACTCTAATCAATTCTTCAAGATATCTGGGGAAATAATGCTTGAAGATACAATGGTAAGTCCAGACCCTAATTCTTACTACTTGGTAGTCGAAGAAAAGAATATCCAATTAGATGGAGAATTCGCTAATATCTCATGGACGGAAATCGCCAATCGCTCCGGCGTTATTGGCGGTAATATCGATTGGACAATTGACCTTGGAGTCTTTGCTTCAGGTAATGAAACATATCGATTTAGGATGAAGGATTATTCCAATGGAGATTTACTATGTCCCGACTCAATTTACTATCCTGATTCAGATTGTGCAATTCAGTTCAATGTAACGATGGATATTTTAGATCCAAATCTGCTTGGAATACAACTTTACAAGAGATATTCCGGTGAAGGTAATCCAAGTCTTGATGAAAACTGGAGAAATCTGTATGATGAAAGTTGGGCTGCCCCTCGTGTTTCTCAAGACTTTAGAATTATAGCCAGTGATTTACCAACTCCTCCTGCTACTGCTATAATGCATGTGTGGGTAGAGAATGACCATGATGCTAATTTGAATGGAATAGCAGAGTCATCTGAGTACATACAAATCCAGACAACTTCTAATGGACAGGTTCCTAACGCAACATATACTGGTTCTTACAATGATTACGCTAATTCTGGACTCAAAGGCCAAGTCAGTCTTTGGGTAGAATGTTATGATTTAGCAGGTAATCCAATTGACGGTGGTGCTCCAGGGCTAGAGAATGATATAATCACGTATATTAATATGGATTTGGATTATCCTTCTATCAAGAATTTATTCATCGAAGACTCCACAGGAGAGAGGTTCATCAATAATCTTCCAGTTAATCCGCCACAAGGAGTTGGAAGTTGGAATCAAACTATGTTTGCCGGGAATGAGTATCACTTGATCGTTGAGGCTGAAGATCAAAATGGTTGGAAAGATGTTGAGTACATCATGGTAGACCTTGCACCAACAGAAACGACTTTTGATTCGGTGATATGGTTCTTCCCAAGAAACAATACTGCATGGACAAATAGCCCATACATTACACTTCAAACCAATCAGGATGGAAGTTCCAAAGCTAAGATTAGAAATGAAGATGGTAATGTATTGATTGACCCATTCGAATCAGAATTCTATCTGGATTTACCTATAGTACTTGATTGGGGTCTTCCGTTTAGTCAGTTTAATACCCCATCATTTGCTATTAAAGATTTGGATAATTCTGAGGTTTTCTCAGAATCATCATTTAGACAATCTTGGAGATATGACGATGGAATACAACTCGATATTAGAGGTGACTTAGTTAATGATTTGATGGTTTCACCGATTTTCTATGACTTAGACGCTCCTTATTCAAGGGATATTAGAAAAGGTTCAGTTTATCCAGGTGATAGCGTTAGTTTCACTGGTCAATATGTATTTACAGATGGTGTGCTAAGTAATGTCTTTGTTAATCCTGAGGTTGAATTGACTCTTGAGATTACTAGGCTACCAGTCGAGGCAGATTTCGCTAAAGGTTATTCAAAATTGGATGGAGAAGTTACAACACATACTTTCACAGGTGGTGAATTTAATATCACTCTAAATGCACCTGGATTGATTAATGAGTTTGATTATACTTTCAAATTAATTAATTTGCCAACAGGGGCTCAAGATGTTACAGATTCAAAGTGTTCAGGGCTTGCTTTCTATGGTTGTGGAAGTTTCTCCATAGCAGTCGATGGAACACCTCCTAAGATTGTTCAAAATTCATGGAGTGCAGAGAGAGGAGATATGCCTGATTCGGATGCTTCAAGGTTCTTAGGTTCTGAAATGCCAACCTCAACTTACCATTGTGTCGATGTTGAAGTGATAATTGAAGAACAGGGTTCATTGGCCGAAGGTGATGTAATGGTCAAATGGAAATATTTCAAAGATGTAGAGAATTCTCTAACTTGGGACCCATACAAGAACTCCTTTGGAAATAACGAATTATCCCATGTACTCAATCTAACAACTACTGGGCAGGGCTCAATTTTGGCTTATGCTGATTGTATTGACCTGTGGCCTGATAATGTTGTAAACCCTGAAGTTTCCAGTAGTGATATCGGCAATGATGAAGTCAAACTTGTTATGTGGATAGATGCAGTTGACGGTTCTGGTTCTCAAGTGATATTTGGTGGCCAACCAACTCAGGAAAGCGGCGCTTTAGGGATTTTATCAAGTGACGTTAAACATGCATCAAGTTATGATTTCATCTTTGAAAAAGCCCAGTTCCAGGTTAGAAATATTCGCTTGATACCTTCATCTCCTCAAATTGGAGATAGTGTTACAGTTGAAATTGAAGTTCTAAATATCGGTTCACTTGCAGGTCCTGCTAATCTCTCAATTCGTTCTGTTACAAATAATGGAAACCCTATCTTGGAAGGAACTGTGGTCAGTGAAGTAATTGGTATGGATCAAAGCATGTGGGTTTCAATAAAGCTTGAAGAATTCCGAGACGCTACCACTGGGATGTATTACATCGTTGATGACAATGAATGTACCTCTGATTGTACTCCACTCTACAATGGTAAAGAGAGTGGAAATACATTCAATGTCAAGGTAGACGGTGAATCCGGTTCAGGAATTTCAACCCTATTGATTGTAATGATTCTTGTTGGAGTCATTGGGGTTCTTGCTGTAATTGTAGTAGTATTATCACGCAGAGAAGGTTCTACTGAAGATTTCTTTGATGATGATGAGTATGGTTATGAAGATAGCAAGTCATACGCAGAAATACCAACTCAAGCATCATCTGCTGATGTGACTCCACAAATGGCAGATGCAATGGCTAGATTCCCACAATGGAATCAAGAAGATATTCAAGGTTACTTCGACCAAGGATGGGATGTTGAATCCTTACAGGAATGGATAGACGGACAATGAGCGTGAGTAATGTGTCTTCGAGGCTTGCTTGGAAAGACATCACTTGGCAGGATCCCGATGGGGGCTCGATTATACTTCATGGGGTATTGCCGACAATAGTTTATCCTCGTAAGTTAAGGCCAAATTATGAATGGCATGGTATTGGATTATTAGAATCAGAAGATATAGTTGAACTCTGGGTTCAAGAAGAGAAAGATGAGGCTGAGTCTCCGGGAGTAAATTGCTCTCATGCATTAATCTCAGGTGGTACATTGGCTCTTTACCTAGATGAACTAATTGAATTGGAAGACGTTCCTTCCGGTAGATTCCCAGACCCAGAACCAAGGCGAGTTCACCGCTTAGCAGAAAGACATGACCGTCCAGTTTACTTTATTGAGCCATCTTTTGATGATGAAAGATGGGAGGAACATATGGTGAAAGAAGCCAAGGAAGTTTCACGTTGGAGGAAATTATTGGGGTTAATTTCTCTAGGCGGAAAGTGGCGTAAAAGGGTGAAAAAGAATGTTTTTGAAGCCAAAAAACCACCTAAGGGGATTAGTGCAAATTTTGCTTCAGCATCAGTATTAGCTGCCACTTGGTGGGATTTAAGCGAGTGGTTGATCGGTGAAACTGTATCAAATTCAAGAAATGATCGCTTCGCTGCCAGGCTTAGAGGGGCTTTAGCAGATCTAAGAAAAACCCATCAAGAAAGCGCGTGTTTACTCGTTCCACTAGCCACACCTTGGCGCCACCAAATCATAAGTTCACTCAATTTATTACCCGAAGTAGAGGAGATTACTTCAAACAAAACGGATTCGGTCGCAATGGAGGAGGAATAATATGGCAACAGGCGGAGTCGATGTTCGTGTTGAAAATCAAATAGTTCGTTTCGTTTCTAAACAATCGATAGACCAAGAATTAGTGGTAGCACAATTAGCAGGTCATAGAAGTGGCGATGTCGTTATCAAAGCCTTAGACAAACCTAGGGCTACATTAGTTATCGATGGTGAAGGTAGAATTATTGTTCACGGTACTCATAGAGTGGATGCTGCTAGAGCTGCTGCCAAAGAACTCCTCCTTAGGTTAGGTTTAGATGACTCAGGTTTACAAACTGAATTAGGCCCAGTTATCGCGTCATTCAACTTTGG
>TARA_B110000459_G_scaffold52949_1_pt1 | contig 10856 bp, 10 predicted proteins | sample TARA_B110000459 | Tara Oceans TARA_B110000459 (sample SAMEA4398296) | marine metagenome | biome: Polar Biome; feature: [SRF] surface water layer (ENVO:00010504); material: water (ENVO:00002006), including particulate matter (ENVO:01000060) such as... | depth 5 m | reverse complement strand
AACCAAAGAGTAACTGCAAATGTGTGAACAAGTGCACGAACAACGCCAAGCTTTACGACTTCTCCAGTTAAGCCTTCAAGCCACAACATCCGCAATATAGGAAATAAAAATACCAAACCCAAAACATAACGCAAGAAGGCACTTTCAGCCGCTGGGAGTCTTGTTCCAACATATTTAACACCGACATACACGCCTATAAAGCACAGACCTGATGTGGCCATCCACAATGCGCCAATAATTGGTTTATCAACTCGAGCCAATTTCATAGCATATCGCTCTCATGCTGATCCTAAAGAGGCAATACTAAACCAACCAACAGTATCAATTAAAATTGGTGCAAATAGATATTTTCCATTGGTTTAAAAAATTTAGCACATGCCACTAGGTGGCATGTGCTATTTTATAGCCCACAATAATTAAGGGCAATAATTACTCTGCGTTTATTTCAAAGCGGCGTTTGTAATGACATGACTCCAAGCACCACTAGGCATTTTAGTAATCACTGGATCAGAACCACCAGTCATAAGACTAGAAACTGTGCGATTAAAGTCCGCCTCTGAGAGCGCACCATTGCTACCAGCTGTGAGTTTGGCAATTTCACCCATTTGAATAGTATTAAGATCAAGTCTTTGTGACCCAGAATCGTCGTTATCTACAACAATTTGAGCCGCTTCAGCTGTGTTATTCTCAGCGTATTTCCAACCCTTCATAGATGCTCTCACGAACCTTACCATTCTATCAACAAATGCTGGATCAGATAAGTTTTCTTCCTTGACATAAAGTCCATCTTCTAACGTTGCTACGCCCTCATCTTCATACCTAAATACCGTTAGATCCTCAGGCTTGAGGCCTGCATCCAAAATCTGCCAATATTCATTGTAAGACATTGCCGAAACGCAGTTTGCGTCACCTGTTGTCAGGGGCAAAATATCCCAACCTTGCCTAAATACAGAAACGCCACCAGCACTTCCGTCTGTAGCTAGGCCTAGTTTGTTCATCCAACTTAAGAACGGCCATTCATTTCCAAAATACCAAACATAAAGGTTCTTACCTTTTAAATCAGCAACAGAATTAACACCTCGGTCTTTTCGACAAACCAACATCATTCCTGATCCAGCGAAAGGCTGCGCTATGTTAACGTTTGCAAAACCTTGCTCACGTGCCGCTAAAGCCGAAGGCATCCAGTCTACAGCAACATCTGCACCACCACCGGCAAGTACACTCATAGGACCAATGTCAGGACCACCAGCTTTTATAGTTACATTAAGGCCCTCTGCCTCGTAAAAGCCTTTATCTTGAGCAACGTAATATCCAGCGAATTGAGTTTGAGTTACCCACTTTAATTGGACGGTCACATTATCTGCCGCAGAAACAATCGAAGCGCATAACGCAACTATCGCACCGACAGTAAAAGTTAAAAATTTAAACATATTATTACTCCCTAAGTTGAATTTTTAAAATTGAAGCAAGTACCTCTACCTACCTTTGCGACGGGTGCCAAAAAGTTATCCACTTTTCTAGCAAAACGACTCCCCCATAAAACAACGACCCCGCCATCGCCGCTACTGTTATTTCTGCCCAGACCATATCTAGAGCAAAACGAGGGGCTTCCGTCGATATTCTGAATCCCATACCCCTAATAGGGGACCCAAAAAACTCTGCAACAATCGCTCCTATTAAAGCTAGCGTTGTGCAAATCTTAAGTCCATTAAAAATAAAGGGCATGGCTGTTGAAAGCCTTAATTTAAACAATGTCTGTAGATAACTGGCATTATATGTTTGCATCAGGTCTCTATGAATTTTATCTGACATTTTCATTCCCTGGATAGTATTTACTAAAATTGGGAAGAAGACCATCACTGCAACCACTGCCGCTTTTGATTGCCAACCATACCCGTACCACATAACGAGAATCGGAGCGATCCCAATTATTGGCATTGCAGCTAAAAAATTCCCAATCGGCAATACACCACGCTCAAAAAACTTAAACTTGTCTGCGATCAGGCTAACAGTGAAAGCTACCAAACACCCTATTATATAGCCGGATAATGCTCCCTTGATCGCAGTTTGAACAAAATCTCCCCACAGGATGGGTATGCTTGAGATAAATTTATAATAAATGGCTGAGGGTGGTGGCAAAATTATTGGGCTTACTTCAAAGTATACTACGCTTGCCTGCCAAACGAGTATAACGCTGCCACCAAACAATATTGGAGGAAATAGATTTAATAGTTTTCGTTCCTTTTGACGCGCAATCCAAATATTTGCCGACCAAGCTAAAATCCAAAAAACTATCGCTCCCCAAAAAAATACCATTATAACTCCAACGCCATTCTTTTAAGTACAACCCTTTGAATAACACTTATGATAGCAATCAGAGAGCCAGCAAGTATTGCCGCAGAAAATAAACCACTCCAAATATGTAAAGTGTTCCCAAAAGTGCTACCCGAAAGCATTCTAAAGCCGAGTCCACTACCACCACCAGACGGCAACTCACCAACAATGGCACCAACTAGTGACGCAGCCATTCCTAGTTTTAACGATGTAAAAAGATAAGGCGTTGATCTTGGCGCTCTTAACTTAAATAGAATTTGCGTTTTAGATGCAGACCAAGTTTTCATTTGGTCAATTTCTAATTGTTCGGGACTTTTGAGGCCTTTGACCATGCCAACGACCACCGGAAAGAAGGAAAGGTACATTGAAATAATTATAATTGGCAAGAGCCCACCGAAACCTAAGGATCCAAGCGCAACCACAATCATTGGTGCGATAGCAAGTATTGGGATGGTTTGACTAGTAATAATCCACGGCATGACGCTCATTGCTGTAGCTCTATTATACACGATTCCAAGCGCCAATAAAATTCCAAGACCTGTCCCAAAGGCAAACCCATAAATCGTCTCATAAAACGTGATTAACCCGTGATAAACTAAAGATCTTTTTGAGGTTACTTTTTTATTTACTGTTGTATCCCAGATCTCTCTTACAACTTGATGGGGCGCGGGTAACTTTGGTCGCTTTTGTGACCAAGTATTACTAACTAATTCCGTCGTTGTTAATGTAATGGAGTTTCTTTTGGCTTTATCATATTCCCATGGTGCATTCAAAACGACAGAGAACCCATACCAAGCTATAACGATCAAAGTTAAAATGCAGACTACCGGCAGTACTTTATTATCTGAGCCTATCCGTGAGCCTTTACTCATTACTGTGGCCTGCCCGTAATCCTTCTCGAACTCTCTGAGATATTTCAGTAAACTCCTTAGAGTCCCTAATCTCAAGAGGCCTTTCTGAAGGTAAATTGCTGTCTATTATGTCTACAATTCGTCCTGGCCGTGGCGACATCACAACAATCTTTGTCGACAGGTATACTGCCTCAGGTATGGAGTGGGTTACAAAACAAATAGTTTTGTTTGTCGACTTCCACAACTCCAACAGTTGTTCATTCAAATTATCGCGTACTATTTCATCCAGGGCCCCAAATGGCTCATCCATCAAAAGTAAATCAGCATCAAACGAGAGGGCTCTTGCAATGCTAGCCCTTTGCTGCATACCTCCAGATAGTTGCCAAGGGAATTTTTTTTCGAAACCCGTTAGCTCCACCAAATCCAGAACTTTCTGCACCCTTTTAACCTGTTCCTCCTTAGAATAACCCATAATCTCTAAAGGCAACTTTACGTTTGCCGCGATGTTACGCCAAGGATATAAACCAGCCGCCTGAAAAACATAGCCATATGCTCGAGACTCTCGGGCCTGCCTTGGACTGACGCCATTTACAGCTACGTCACCATCAGTCGGCTCATCAAGGTCCGCCAGAACCCGTAACAAAGTTGTTTTTCCACAACCTGACGGTCCAATGAAAGATACAAAATCACCCTTGTTAATTTTTAAATTAACATTTTTTAGAGCGTGGACAGGCCCATCATTTGTCTCAAATGTTAGGTCTAAGTTCGAAACTTTTATTACTTCAGACTGCAAAAGAACAACCTCTCATAGCACTTATATTCCGGCAGGAATATTTAAAGGATCTCTCTCTATACGACGCGGAGAATTTAGCATTTTCCATTTACTAAGGGCAGAATGTGCAGAAGGAAATGCCGGTCTTGGAATAAACCTGCCTCTGCCAGGCTGTGGTTGACTATTTTGGCCCCAAGCCCAAATCACTTCACCGCGATTAAGTGTATATCTTGACTGTGCCTTAACTTTAAAGCCTTCAAAAACATTATAATCCAAAACAGAGTGGTGGTTAGCCGGGCTAATGACTTTACTAATTTTTGGATCCCAAACCACAATATCAGCGTCAGCACCCTCAACAATGGCCCCTTTTTTTGGATAAATATTCAAAATTTTTGCAATATTTGTTGAGGTGGCAGCTACAAACTCCTCTGGTGTAAGCCGGCCAGTCTCAACTCCTTCAGTCCACAAGACCGCCAGACGTTCCTCCAAACCATTTGAACCGTTCGGTATAATCCGAAAATCATCCCGCCCTGCTCGTTTTTGAGCAGTATTGAAGGCCGCATGATCTGTAGCAACAACTTGTAATGAACCTGACTGAAGTCCGGCCCAAAGACTATCTTGATGGTCTTTTGACCTAAATGGAGGCGACATCACCCGTCGCGCCGCATGGTCCCAATCTTTATTAAAATACTCACTTTCATCGAGCGTCAAAAACTGGATAAGAGGTTCTCCATAGACCCGCATCCCCTTCTGTCTCGCACGTCGTATTGCCTCATGTGTTTGCTCACATGAAACGTGCACAATGTATAAAGGTACACCGGCAGTATCAGCTATTGTTATCGCTCGATTTGCCGCTTCGCCCTCTAATTCTGGTGGACGAGAAAACGCGTGTCCCTCGGGACCCGTAATTCCTTGGTCAAAATATTTTTGCTGCAATTCTGCCACTAAGTCACCATTCTCAGCGTGAACCATAGGTAAGGCACCCAACTCTGCGCAACGTTTGAAACTAGCAAACATTTCATCATCCTCAATCATCAGCGCGCCCTTATACGCCATAAAATGTTTGAACGAATTAACACCCATTTCGACTGCGTCTTTCATTTCATTGAATACGTTCTCGTCCCAGCCAGTGATTGCCATATGGTATCCCACATCACTACAAATCTGTGGCGCTGATTTTCTGTGCCACTCGTTTATGGCATTTTTAATAGAGCCATCAGCACCCGGAAGACAAAAATCGACAATCATTGTAGTTCCACCTGCAGCAGCGGCCCAGGTACCTGATTCAAAAGTCTCAGCGGCCGTCGTACCCATAAATGGCATTTCAAGATGAGTGTGAGGATCAATTCCACCAGGAATTACGTAGGCCCCTTCTGCATCAATATATTCATCACCCTTAAGATCTTCACCGATCTGCTTGATGATTTCACCTTCAATCAAAATGTCAGCACGCCAAGCCCTATCCGCCGTACAAACCGTCCCACCCTTAATGACTTTGGTCATTGTAAGATTCCCCTTTTTTTTTAAAGATCACAGTCAAAGTGATCATATATCGTCTATCACCCAACAACCTCTGCCATTTCCAGTACTGCGTGTAACAAAACATCTGCGCCAGCAGTGGCCCATTCCTGTGATATTTCCTCTGCCTCGTTGTGGCTCAAACCATCTACACAAGGACACATTACCATAGCAGTGGGAGCAGACTTATTTATCCAACACGCATCATGACCAGCACCAGATATTAAATCCATATGAGAATATCCCAAACGCTCAGCAGCTTTACGTACAGCACCCACACAACCTTCGTCAAACTTAACCGGATCAAATCCACCCACTTTTTCAAATGACACTTCTAGGCCCATTTCTACACAGATTTTGCGAGCACCATCTTCCAATCGTGCCTCCATGTCAGCGATTACAGCAACATCTGGAGAACGGAAATCAATCGTAAATACAGCGTTACCTGGAATTACGTTGCGACTATTTGGAGAAATATCAATATGCCCTGCAGCACCAACTGCATGGGGCTTGTGCGACCACGCAATTTCATCAACCAACTCTAGAACACGTGCCATTCCAAGACCCGCATTTTTACGCATTGGCATAGGGGTGGAACCAGTATGGCTCTCCTTGCCTGAGATTGTAACCTGGGTCCAAGACAATCCTTGACCATGGGTTACAACACCAATCATCTTGCCTTCAGCCTCCAGAATAGGGCCCTGCTCAATATGTAGCTCAAAAAAAGCATGCATCTCTCTGGTGCCGACAGCCTCCTCACCCTTCCATCCAATTCGTTCAAGTTCATTTCCAAACTTTAAACCAGCCGCATCAGTTCGATCGTAAGCCCAGTCCTGAGTGTGCATTCCCGCAAAGACCCCTGATGAAAGCATTGGGGGGGCAAACCGGGTGCCTTCCTCATTTGTCCAATTAGTAACAACGATTGGATGTTTTGTTTTTATATTAAGGTCATTTAGCGTACGCAGAATTTCTAATCCCCCAAGGACACCCAAGACCCCATCGTATTTGCCACCTGTCGGCTGGGTATCAAGGTGAGACCCCACATATACTGGTAAAGACGTGCTATCAGTGCCAGGACGGTGAGCAAACATATTGCCCATCTGGTCTAAGCCCATTTCGCAACCTGCTGCACGGCACCAGGTTTCAAAAAGAGCACGACCTTCTGCGTCTTCATCTGTGAGTGTTTGTCTGTTATTGCCACCCGCAATTCCAGGACCAATCTTGGCCATTTCCATGAGGCTCTCCCAGAGACGGGACCCATCAATTTTAAGGTTTTCACCAGCCGCCGCGACTGTATTCATTTATTTCTCCCAAAAAATGTTTGACCGTTTGGTAAAATTGACGCTAACAGACGGGACACTTCAGTCAAGAAATTGCTTAGCATTAACAAACAAAAAACAAAATTATCTGAATGGTAGTAGAAAAGAACATCTGAATGACGGAATATGCAACGACAAGAATCCAACGAAAAAATCAGGCGCTCATTTTTGAGGCAGCATTGGACGTATTTTCCTCATTTGGTTTTCGTGGAGCAACTTTGGACCAAATTGCCTCTACTGCTGGGCTTAGCAAACCCAACCTTCTGTATTATTATCCTTCAAAGGAGGCTATTCATTCCGCTGTATTAACCAAACTCTTACATACTTGGCTCGCGCCACTGAGAGAAATAGATGAGAATGGCGATCCCATTGAAGAAATACTACTTTACGTAATTAATAAATTGCACGCCGCTCGCGACTTACCCAGAGAGAGTCGTCTTTTTGCCAATGAAATAGTGCAAGGCGCGCCACGGATAAAATCTATTTTAGAGACTGATCTGCGCCATCTAGTTGAAGACAAGGTAAAAATATTAAGTAAATGGATTAAGCAAGGGCGACTGGCTAAGATCGATCCCTACCACCTCATCTTCTCTATTTGGTCTCTGACCCAACATTATGCAGATTTTGACGTCCAGGTTCAGGCTGTCACGGGCCATGAGACCTCGTTTGATGAAGCAGAGGTATTTCTTAACCACCTATACAGGCGGATGCTGGCTCCCTGATTATTCTGCAGCCTCGACGCTAGGGTTGTTGGGGTGTGTAGTCCAGTTGGCATAATCAGCCGAGACAGTTTTACCAGTACGTGGATCAACCGTCCCCGTTTCTTGCTCCACCATCGTGATACAATTTTCTACAGGACATACCTCAACACATAGATTACACGCCACGCATTCTGCATCAATCACCGTGAACGTGCGGTCATCTGACATAGCAATCGCTTGGTGAGATGTATCTTCGCAAGCAGCATAGCAACGGCCACAGCTGATACAGTCAGCTTGGTTAATTTCAGCTTTAGCAATATAATTGAGGTTTAAATTTTTCCAGTCAGTTGTATTTGGGATCGCAGCACCCATAAAGTCTTGAATTGTGGAATGGCCCTTTTCATCCATCCACTGAGAAAGACCAGTGATCATTTCTTGGACAACTTTGAAGCCATACGTCATCGCCGCAGTGCAAACCTGCACATTCCCACAGCCCAGAGTGATATATTCGGCGGCATCACGCCATGTCGTCACGCCACCAATACCTGATATAGGCAGTCCAGCAGTTTCTGGCGCACGTGCTATTTCCGAGACCATCGACATCGCAATCGGTTTGACTGCAGGGCCACAGTATCCGCCGTGCGAGCCCTTGCCATCGATTGAAGGCTCCGGGCTCATAGAATCTAAATTAACAGATATAATTGAATTTATAGTGTTGATTAGAGATACCGCATCAGCACCACCGCGCTTTGCCGCCGCCGCCGGTAAGCGTACATCAGTAATATTTGGCGTTAACTTTACGATGACGGGTTTGGAGTAATACTGCTTACACCAACGTGTCACCATTTCGATATACTCAGGCACTTGGCCAACCGCAGCACCCATGCCGCGTTCCGACATACCATGCGGGCAGCCAAAATTAAGCTCTATCCCGTCGGCACCCGTCGCCTCTACTTTAGACAGGATGTCCTTCCATGCTTGTTCCTCACAGGGTACCATAATTGATACAACCATCGCGTGATCGGGGTAGTCTCTCTTTACACGGGTTATTTCTTCAAGGTTGATCTCTAAAGATCTATCCGTAATGAGCTCAATATTGTTTAAACCAAGCACACGGCGGTCAGCTCCGTGGATTACGCCGTAACGCGGACCATTTACATTCACGACAGGCGGGCCTTCAGCACCTAGTGTTTTCCAAACCACGCCACCCCAGCCAGCTTCAAAGGCGCGGCGGACATTATATTCTTTATCTGTAGGGGGTGCTGACGCCAGCCAAAATGGATTTGGGCTTTTGATACCTAAGAAATCTGTTGTTAGATCAGCCATTATTACGCGCCTCCCATAAAGGTTGTATGAATATCCATCGCCGCATCACGCCCTTCAGCCACAGCTGTTACGGTAAGATCATCACCACTAGAGGCACAATCTCCACCAGCCCAAACTCCGTCGCGGCTAGTACGGCCAACACCATTTACCGCAATTTTCCTACCATCAAGATCTAAACTGCCACTAGTTTTCAGCGTTTGACCAATCGCAGTAAAAATTTGATCCGCAGCCACTCTTAGTGTCTCACCTGTAGGTTCAAGTTTACCATTATCTTCTGCTGTATAATCCAGCTCAAGCATGTTCACAGCACCGTTTCCATGGATTACTTTGGGCTGGACGTTGAACATCAACTTTACGCCATGCTTGGCCGCAAGGTCTTGCTCATAGCGGCTTGCGCTCATCGACTCCCTACCACGCCGATAAACGATGGTAACTTGTTCAGAACCCAACAATTTTGATTGTACGGCCGCGTCAACAGCTGTCATACCGCCACCAATTACTACCACGTTTCTACCTATTGGAATAGAAGAAAGGTCAGATGTTTGGCGGAGCATTTCGATAAACGCAACTGCATCAGAGACACCTGACTTATCACCGCTGCTAATGTCTAGCGCATTAACACCTCCCAGACCGACACCAAGAAAGACCGCATCGAAATCATTAGCCAAATCGTCAAGATTTATATCTTCGCCCAAGGCTTTGTCATTTTCAATTGTGATTCCTCCAACGGATAGCAACCATTCAATTTCCTTGGCAGCAAACTCATTTGTAGATTTATAAGCAGCTATGCCGTATTCATTCAGACCGCCCGCTTTGGGTCGTGCATCATAAATTGTGACATCCGTGCCAAGCACTGCCAAACGGTGCGCACAGGCCAGCCCGGCAGGCCCTCCGCCCACAACGGCAACTGTTTTGCCAGTTGAGGTCGCCCTTGAGTAGGGATGGACTTGTTGCGCCATCAGTGTATCAGTTGCGTGACGTTGCAAGCGGCCAATTTCAACAGGTTTACCCTCAGACACTTCACGAACACATGCCTGCTCACAAAGCTCCTCAGTCGGGCAAACACGTGCACACATCCCCCCTAAAATGTTCATATCAAAAATAGTTTTAGCTGCCGCCTCAGGCGTCCCAGTACTAATTTGGCGTATGAATAACGGAATATCGATGTCGGTAGGGCAGGCTGTTACGCAGGGTGCGTCATGACAGAAATAGCAACGATCTGCGGCTACTTTTACTTCATGCGGTTGAAGTGGCGCATGTAAGTCTGCAAAATTCTGTGCGAGCTCATCAGTACTAAGCCTGTCAGCGGCAATGCCTGGTATCATTTGGCTGGTCATAGATTTCTCCAACTGGCTATTTTACTCACCATCATCGCATAAAAAAAAATTTTATCAAATGGTAAATTTTTGGATTAAAGATTAGGTGAAGCCCTGCCAATCAGACGCAAAAAAGCTTTTCCAAAAATAAATACAGCTGCAACAAGCAAATTTGGTGTTAATGATGTTTAAAAAAATTGGGTAAACTAGCTATGCCTAATGCTAGTGTGTCCACACGCCCCGGCGATTAGTAGCAAAATTTTCACCGTAACCACCCTCACGCACATTCACCTTACGTTTTTGAGGTTCCTGAACTGAAACTGAAATGCCATTAGCTTTCGCGTAAGATAAGGCCGCATCCTTGGTATCAAATTTTATACTTACTTGAGTTTGCGTCTCATCACTGGAAGTCCAACCCATCAATGGATCAACTTCTCTTTCTTGTGTCGGAGCAAATTCTAGAACCCAAGTCATTGTTTTTGCGTTACCCGAAGACATCGCGGTTTTAGATGGTTGATATATCCGTGCAAACATTCTGAACCTCAAAAACTGTAATCTACAGTTTTCTTATATGAATGAAGCAACCTAAACAAGCAGCAGAACATAGGCTACAACTTTTAAAGCATAGATAAAAAATCAAAAAATTCTAACAATGGAGTTGAGCTTTTTTATATAATTTTTCCAGATACTCTGTAAAACGAGAGGTATTTTTATCCAAA
>TARA_B110000459_G_scaffold203438_1_pt1 | contig 10864 bp, 10 predicted proteins | sample TARA_B110000459 | Tara Oceans TARA_B110000459 (sample SAMEA4398296) | marine metagenome | biome: Polar Biome; feature: [SRF] surface water layer (ENVO:00010504); material: water (ENVO:00002006), including particulate matter (ENVO:01000060) such as... | depth 5 m | reverse complement strand
CAATACAAGAAGCAGCATCCATTGCTTTATCCGCCATTGGTTTATGAATAGGTGTAGCATTTGCATCCTGTGTATTTCCAGAAGTATTTACAGAAACAAAACCCCCCGATCGTTGTATTCGGTCAAAAGATGATCTATCTACAACTAAATCTTTAATTACAGGAAAAGCTGATGCTCTAAATGGTTCAATGTGTATTGTTTCACGATCTTTAAACATACGCATATGTAATTGACAAGTTGTTACCTTTCTATCGGGACCATGTGCTTCTCCATTGATATATAAAGAACACATTCCGCAAATTCCCTCTCGGCAATCGTGATCAAATGCTACTGGCTCTTTTCCTTCATTAATTAGTTGCTCGTTAAGCATGTCTAACATCTCTAAAAAAGAAGAGTGTTCAGAAACATTCTTTATTGGATATGTTTCCATTTTTCCTTTTGCCTTTGCATCTTTCTGACGCCAAACCTTTAGTGTTAAATCCATCGTTATTATGTTTTTTATAGAAGCTTTTCTGTTAACAATTAGTATTAGTCAATCTAAACTAAAAACTACTTGTAACTTCTCTGCTTTAACTCTATATCATTAAACGTTAATTCTTCTTTGTGTAAAACAGCATTTGCTGGTTCTCCCTTATATTCCCATGCGGAAACATAAGCGTAGTCTTTATCGTTTCTTTTTGCTTCTCCCTTCTGTTCTCCATCTAATTCGACAGATTCCTCTCTAAAATGACCACCACAAGATTCATTTCTTTCTAGAGCATCCTTAGCAAAGAGCTCTCCTAATTCTAAGAAGTCTGCAACCCTACCTGCTTTCTCCAACTCAGGATTTAGCTCATTTATATGACCAGGAATACGAACATTACTCCAAAATTCTTCACGGATTTTTTTGATCTCAGCCATTGCGTCTTTCAGCCCTTCCTCATTACGAGTCATTCCTACCTGGTTCCACATTATTTTTCCTAATCGCTTATGAAAATGGTCAACAGATTTTGTCCCTTTTATATTAAGTAATTTTTCTAGCTTCTCTTGAACCTCTTTAGCGGCAGTGTCAAACTCTGGTAAATCAGTTGAAATTTTTCCGGTTCTAATTTCATTAGATAAATAATCACCTATTGTATAGGGTAATACAAAATAACCGTCGGCTAAACCTTGCATCAAAGCAGAAGCTCCTAATCTATTTGCTCCATGATCTGAAAAATTAGCTTCTCCAGCCGCATAACAACCAGGAATAGATGTCATTAAATTGTAATCAACCCAAACCCCCCCCATTGTATAATGAACCGCTGGATAAATCATCATTGGTGTTTTGTATGGGTTCTCATCAACGATTTTCTCATACATTTGAAAAAGATTCCCGTATTTCTCTTCAATAACAGCCTCTCCTAATTCTAATATTTTTGGGTCTGTAGGATTTTTAATTCCAGTTACTAATGCTTTTTCTTTTCCATAACGTTGGATAGCTGCCTTAAAGTCTAAATAAACAGCTTCTCCGGTTGCATTTACTCCAAACCCAGCATCACATCTTTCTTTCGCTGCTCTAGAAGCAACATCTCTTGGCACCAAGTTCCCGAAAGCAGGGTATCTTCTTTCCAAGTAATAATCTCTTTCGTCTTCACTCAAATCGGTCGGCTTTCTGCTTCCTTCTTTAATCGCTTTTACATCTTTCAAATCCTTAGGAACCCATATTCTTCCATCGTTTCTTAACGACTCAGACATTAATGTTAATTTCGATTGATCATCACCAGATCTTGGAATGCAAGTTGGGTGAATTTGTGTGTAACATGGATTTGCGAAATAAGCTCCTTTTTTATGAACTTTCCATCCAGCACTTACATTAGAGCCCATTGCATTTGTAGATAAGAAAAACACATTGCCATATCCACCTGAAGCAATTACAACAGCATGTGCTGAATGCTTCTCAATTTCTCCTGTAATCATGTTTCGAGCAATAATTCCCCGAGCCTTCCCATCTACTTTTACTAAATCCATCATTTCATGACGGTGATACATGGTAATTTTCCCTTTTCCTATTTGACGGTTCATTGCTGAATAGGCTCCTAATAGCAACTGCTGTCCTGTTTGTCCTTTTGCATAAAATGTACGAGAAACCAATACCCCTCCAAAAGAACGATTATCTAATAATCCCCCATATTCTCTTGCAAAAGGAACTCCCTGAGCAACACATTGATCAATTATGCTTCCTGAGACCTCAGCTAAACGATAAACATTTGCTTCTCTAGAACGATAATCACCACCTTTAACCGTATCATAAAACAAGCGGTGAATTGAATCACCATCATTTTGATAATTCTTAGCAGCATTAATGCCTCCTTGAGCAGCAATTGAATGAGCTCTACGTGGAGAATCTTGATAACAAAAAGCTTTTACCTTGTATCCCATTTCGGCTAACGAAGCAGCAGCAGCACCTCCTGCGAGACCTGTTCCGACAACAATAATATCAATGTGTCTTTTATTAGCAGGATTAACAAGGTTAATACTGTTTTTATGATTCGTCCACTTATCTTTAATAGGACCTTCTGGTATTTTAGAATCTAGTCTAGTCATGCTTCAAATAGATTAATGCGAAGAATTAATAAAATGAAAAATAGCAATAAAAATAAATCCTAAAGGAATTAATATTGCATATAATGTCCCCATTTTTTTTAATATTGGGGTGTATTTGTTCCTGTTGAATCCTACAGACTGAAATGACGATTGAAACCCGTGCATCAGATGAAGTGATAAGAAAACAAACGAAAATATATATAGAGCAACCCTCCATACATCTACAAATTTATGTTGTAACTCTTCATAATATCGAAAACCCTCCCCGTTAACTAACAAACCAGTCATGTCTCCTTCAATAAATTTCGTATTGATCTCTGGAATCCAAAAATCATAAAAATGTAATCCTAAAAAAAGCATAACAGTAACACCTGTTATAATCATATTTCTACTCACCCAGGAGGAATTTTCACCAGGTCTGCTCATCACATAGCCGACAGGTCTAGCCTGCTTATTTTTAAGGTCTAAATAAATCCCCATTGCTAAGTGAAAACACACACTAAAGATTAAAACGGGTTGCAATGCAAATTGCACCAATGGATTCGTTCCCATAAAATGCGACACCTCATTAAACATATCTGAACTAATAACAGATAGTGTGTTAATTGCTAAATGTTGCAATAAAAAAAACATTAAGAAAAATCCTGAAAGAGCCATTAATATTTTTCTTCCAACTGAAGATGACGAAAATCCTTTGCTCATAGCGTGCAATGTTTATTAAAATAAATAAGTTGTGCAAATGTAGAAATTGTATAAGATGATACAAGGTTTATCAGTGGTTTTTTTGGAGGTGGGGTTATTTAAAATCAAACAAGATATAAAAATGGCTTTTGTAAAGACCTAGACAATCTAAAAGAAATTAATTGTTGAATTTAGCAAAGACTTAAGAAAACTGTTGATATGAAGACATTGCTAAAAGAAGAAAACCAATTCTCCGAAGCCGCCTTTCAGGTGAAAACACTTGAAAACACAAAAAAAGTTGAGTTTTCAGAAAAGTTAAGAGGAATTAATCTATTCCCTTTAAAGCCAACAGCAATTGAAATCCTCCAAATTAATTTAGGCAAATTATGCAATCAGGTCTGTGAGCATTGCCATGTTGATGCAGGGCCTGATAGAAAAGAAATAATGATAAAAGATGTGTTGTTGCAATGTTTAGAAGCAGCAAAAACCCCAACAATACATACGGTAGATTTAACTGGTGGCGCTCCAGAAATGAATCCTGATTTTAGATGGTTTGTTTCGGAAATGTCTCAACTTGGTAAAAAGGTAATAGTAAGAAGTAACTTGACTATTTTAACCTACAAGAAGTATTTAGACATTCCTCAATTTTATGCTGATAATAAAGTTACCGTAGTTTCTTCTATGCCCTGTTACTCTAAAGATAACGTAGATAAGCAGAGAGGAGATGGTGTTTTTGAAAGATCTATTCAGGCATTACAAAGATTAAATGAAGTTGGTTATGGAAAAGAAGGCTCTGGATTAGAGTTGGATTTAGTTTTTAACCCAGGAGGAGCTTCTTTACCTCCAGAACAAATAGCTTTAGAGCTAGATTATAAAAGAGAATTAAAGGTTCTTTTTAACATTGAGTTTAACAGTTTGTACACGATAACAAACTTGCCAATTAGTAGGTTTTTAGGTTTTCTTATAAAAGAAGGAAAGTATGAAGAGTATATGAACAAACTAATTGAATCTTTTAACCCTTCCGCTGCAGAAAGCGTTATGTGTAGAAATACAGTTTCTGTTGGTTGGGATGGCAAACTTTTTGATTGTGATTTTAATCAAATGTTAGAATTAGGAGTTGCATCAAAATCACAACACATTTCAAATTTTGATTCTGAAGAATTAAAAAACAGGAACATTATTTTAGGACAACATTGTTATGGATGTGCTGCTGGTTCAGGGTCTAGTTGTCAGGGGTCATTAGCTTAAACATGAAACATGAAAAAACAATTTATTATAATTTTCACACTAGCATTTACGTTTTCTGCGTGTGGTCAAGAGCATAAAACATTTAACGAAATGGCTTTAGAAATGTCTAAAGGTAATGCTCCAAAGATGGAGTCAACTTCATTAAATGAAGCGAACATTCCAAATACAATTTATTTAGATGCAAGAGAAAAAGAAGAGTTTGATGTGAGCCATATAAAGGGAGCAATCTTTGTTGGATATGATAATTTTGAGATTTCCAACCTTCCGGAACTTAAAGACGGAGCAACAATTATTGTGTATTGCTCGGTTGGTTATCGTAGTGAAAAAATTGCAGAAAAATTAATTAAAAGGGGCTATTCTCAAACCAAAAACTTGTACGGAGGAATATTTGATTGGATAAATAAGGGCTATTCTGTTTATGACAATAAAGGGAATGAAACTCTAAAAATCCATCCTTATAGTGAGTCTTGGGGGAAGTGGCTAACTAAAGGGGAGAAGGTTTATGAGTAAAACATTACTAATAGTGTTTGTTAAAAACATCATTTTAGGAAAAGTAAAAACCCGTTTGGCTAAAACCATTGGAGACAAGATGGCTCTTGATGTTTATAAGCAGCTTGTAGATATTACTGAGGCTTGCTCTAAAAAAGTAGTCGCAGCAAAACATATTTATTTTTCGGATGTTGTGATAAATAGTTTGTTTGTAGAGGAATTAAAATTTGTGCAAGAAGGAGTTGATTTGGGCGAAAGAATGGAAAATGCTTTTAAAAAAGGGTTTGATGATGGGTTTGAAAAAATAATTTTAATCGGTTCGGATTTGCCGGATATTTCTCCTGACATTATTCACGAAGGATTTGACGCTTTAGAGCGCAACAAAGTTGTTTTTGGTCCTGCAGAAGATGGGGGTTACTATTTGGTGGGAATGAGTAAACCTCAGTTTTCTGTATTTCACAACAAAGAATGGAGCACAGAGGGATTGCTTGAAACAACATTAAAGGAGTTAGGAATACAAGATTTATGTTATTCTTTACTCCAAACCTTAAACGATATTGATACTTTTGAGGACTTAAAATCAAGCAAACTTTATTATGATGCGTAATTTTTTATATATAGTGATAACAATCCTTATTGCTTCTTGCTCTCCTCAGAAATTAACTTCAAGCAGCTCACCCTCTTCTGGGACAGAGATTAAAAATCTAGGCTCTAAAATATATGGGAAAGTTATCGTTAAGTCTGTTTCTAAAGGAACAACTGAAACACCTGTTTTGTATTTTGATACATACGGAGTGGAGTACTTTATAGATTTTTCTTCAAGCAAAGTAACTAAAGCTGAAATTAGTAAATTCGTGTATAAGGATATTGATGTTCTTGGAGAGATTAAAACGGAAGGATTTTCAACTACTCAATCTAAAACAAGAGAAGAGCAAGAGAATGGAGTAAAGCATAAAAGAAACACAATTGTTATTTATAAAATTTTAGATTAATGGGGTTCATAAATAGAATGAAATTTCCCATTTTGAAATAAATATTCTTTTTCTTCAATAAATAAATGTTCTTTTTCTTTAATGTCTTGCAAGTTTACAATGTCTGAATTTTTGGTATGAATAGAGCCTTTTGTTTGTCTTGCTAAATCTAAATACTGTACGTTTATTCTGTTTTCAGCACCACATAAAATCACATAAACAGGTTTTTTTATTTTATTGATGTATTTATAGTCTCGCATACTTTCCATATTGTCTGCAACTAAAACGATAGCATTTGCATCAGAATATTGTTTTAATCCTTCAATAATTGCTTCGATATCATTCTCCATATTTTCTCCACCACCAGAACCATTATTCATACATTTTGAGGCTGTGTTTATAACACTTTCTAATGATGCGTTTTTTGAAAGATAAACACCTTTTGTTTCTAAGGGTAATTTCTTTCGAGAAGGTTTTCTGTCACCATCATTAAAAAAAACAAAGTATTTAGCGCGGTTATTTTCCGTTTGTGCTTTTAGCCAAACAAAAACCTGAGCACTATACGGTGACATACTGCCTGTAACATCTGTAACTACAATAAAATTATTCCAGTCTTTATTTCTGCTAAAGCTGTTTAAAACGGTAGAATCTTTATACAAAGATTGGTTGTAAAAAAAGTCTGGAGGACTCGGAGGCGGAACTGTATCTGTGTACCAAACTGTATCATGAATATAGCCTTTGTTTGTGTTGTAATGTGTGTTAATATTGTATGCTTTGGGCAAAGTGTCGTTTTCAATACTGTCGGTTTTAACCAATGCAGCAACAAGTTCTTTTAAATAGTTGGATTCAGCCTTTAGGGTTGATTTTGTGGAGCTAGGTCGGAAAGTAACAATAAACCCGTGAAACATATTGTTTCCAGTTTCTCTAGAATTTGCCTTTGTTTGACTCGTTAGTTGAAACTCCCACAATCGATTTTCAAAAATAGTAGGAACTAGTTTGTTTAACTCTTTTAACCTGTTGTTATTTAGAGTTTTTTGATTGAAAGAACTTGATGTTCGATATTTAGTGTAGACGAGCTCTAGCTTTATAATTGCTTTTTCTGAAAGTTGTTTTTTCTGTTCAGGATTTAGAACAATTTTTTTAGCGAAGGGCATTGCAATATAAAGCTGATTTTCTTTTAATAAAGAAACATCTACCTCATTAACAAATACAGGCGCTGAATTTACTAGCTTTGGATAGCTTTGTGCGCAACAAAAATGTCCCCAAATACAAATGATTAGAAAATAAAAAAATCGCATTAAAACTGTTTGGTTATCTTTGCGAATATACAACTTTAAACAACCAATTACATTGCAAAAAGTCAAAGCAAAAAAACACCTCGGACAGCATTTTTTAACAGATTTAAGTATCGCTAGAAACATTGTGGAAAGTCTTTCTCAAACATCAAGTTATAAAAAAGTAGTTGAGGTAGGCCCAGGAATGGGAGTAGTTACCCAATATTTAATTGAGAATGATGGCTATGAAACATTTCCTATAGATGTTGATAAAGAATCTATTGGTTATTTAGTTGAAAAATACCCTCAATTAAAAGGGAATATTATTTATGGCGATTTCCTAAAGATGGATTTAAATGATATTGCAGGTAAAGAGCCATTTGCGGTAATCGGTAACTTTCCATATAACATTTCAACCCAAATATTATTTAAAGTGCTGGATCACAAAGATCAAGTTCCAGAGGTAGTGGGTATGTTTCAAAAGGAAGTTGCAGAACGTTTTGCAGCAAATCCAGGTTCTAAAATATACGGAATTACAAGTGTTTTACTTCAGGCTTTTTATGATGTAGAATATTTATTTACCGTTGGTCCAGATGTATTTGATCCACCCCCAAAAGTGCAATCTGCCGTTATTCGCTTTGTCAGAAACAAAGAGTTAAAGCTTAATTGTGATGAGAAAAAGTTTAAACAAGTTGTTAAAACCGCATTTAATCAACGAAGAAAAATGATGAGAAAATCATTGAAAGGCTTGTTGAATGACTCTATTAAAGACAACGAAATTTTTATTAAACGACCAGAACAATTAAGTGTTGAGCAGTTTGTAGAAATCACTAATCTTATAGAAAAAACCTCTTAACATAAACTTAACATAGCCGTAAACGTGCCATAACACCTTGTTTACTATAACTATATATTTTTGTCAAAAATTAATTTTTAACAGAAATAAGGTAATATTAACTAAAAACCATGAAGAAGTTTAATTTATTATTAATACTGGCAATACTTACCATTGCTTCGGTTGCTCAGGACACAACAGACAATAAATTTGGAAAAGGATTTTACAACGTTGTTGCGAGAGATGGTTCTTACAGCATGAAGTTTGCGGCTAGGTTTCAATCGTTATATATTGGAGAGTGGAATGTAAATGATACCAAAGGTGTTGGAGCTGGATCATCACAGTTTTTGTTACGAAGAGCAAGGTTAAAGTTTGGAGGGTTTGCATTTAGTCCAAAAGTAGTATATAAGATCGAGCTTGGATTAACTAATAGAGATATTTCAGGAGCTTCATCACACACGAAAGGGGCTCCCAGAGTAATTTTAGATGCTGTTGTAAAGTGGAATTTCTATAAAAACTTTACCTTGTGGGCTGGGCAAACAAAGCTTCCAGGAAATAGAGAGCGTGTTATTTCTTCTGCAAACCTTCAGTTGGTTGATCGTTCTAAACTTAACTCTAATTTTAATATCGATAGAGATATGGGTGCACAATTACGTCACCATTTTAAATTAGGAAAGAACTTTACTGTTAGAGAAATGTTTTCCGTTTCTCAAGGAGAAGGGAGAAATATTACAGATAAAAACCTTGGTGGTTACCAATACACAAGTAGAATAGAAATTTTACCTTTTGGAAAATTTTCTAGTAAAGGAGATTATGTTGGGGGAGATATAAAAAGAGAAGAGAAACCAAAACTAGCTATTGGTGGTACGTATGATCTACACGATAGAGCTGTAAAGAATAAAAGTAATCAAGGAAGCTACATGGAACGTTTCGATAATATAGGAGATTTTGATGGCTATTTTGAAACAGACATCACAACTATTTTTGCTGATATGATGTTCAAATACAAGGGGTTTTCTTTAATGGGAGAATATGCTGTGAGAACAGCAGAGAAAGATAGCGTTGTTAATGCTAATGGATCAAAAACAGGAGATGTTGTTGCTGTTGGTTCAGGCATGAACTTCCAAATGGGTTATTTGTTTAAAAAGAACTGGGAAGTTGCAGGAAGATATACCTTAACAGAATGGGATAAGGTTGTAACAGGAAAAGAGGCACAAACACAATATACTTTAGGCGTTTCAAAATACTTTAAAGGGCATAAATTAAAAGTGCAGTCTGATATAACGTATAGCGAAACTGAAGGTAGCTTAGATAACGGTTTAATTTACAGATTACAATTTGATTTGCATTTTTAAGAAAGTTTAAATCAAAAAAGCCGAAGCATATTGCTTCGGCTTTTTTGATTACAAGTGTTTTTAAATAAAAGAAACGGTTCCTGTTTCTACATTGTAAATAGCACCAACAATTTTAATTTTAGCTTCTTTTTCTAAATCAGCTAAAATGCTACTTTTTGCCCTTACCTCTTTAATTGATTGGCGAACATTTTCAATCACAACATCTTCTATAGCCACTTTTTCAGTTGTTAATTTTACTGTTTCTATTGCAGGTTTTATTTTACGTAAAAGGGCTGTTATATTTCCTAATTCTACGTTTTCATAAGCAGCTGTAACTGCACCGCATTTGGTATGACCCAAAACAATTAATATTTTAGATCCTGCCACAGCACATCCGTATTCAATAGAACCTAAAATATCTTCATTAACAATATTTCCAGCTACTCGTACGCTAAAAATATCTCCGATTCCCTGATCAAAAACAAGCTCGGCAGGAACTCGTGAATCAATACAGCTTAGCACTACCGCAAAAGGGTACTGGCCTGAACTTGTTTCTTCAACAAGGTCGAGATGATTTCTTTGCGTTTTAAGGTTTTTTACAAAACGATGATTGCCTTCTTGTAATAATGTAAGAGCAGTTTCTGGGGTTAACTTTACTTGAAATTCTTTAGTATGTGTTTTCATATTAGTATTATTTAATAGTGTCGTTAATATTTTCTTTTATCCAAATTAAGGAATCTTTTTTTGTTTCAAAAAGCTGTTCTTTAGAAATAAGATCTGGAATTATCCCTAATTTTTCCATCATGTATTTTGGCTGATCCAAAAGACCAACTAGTAACACTTTTTTATTGTTAGAACAAATATCTATTAAAACATCTTCCATAGCAAAAACACCAGACTGATCCATGTAAGTTACCTCATCCATTTTCATGACAACAACTCTAGCTATGTCTGGAATTTGTTTAGACATTGACTGAAAGTCACTCGTAGAACCAAAAAATAAAGGACCACTTATTTCTTTAATAGAAATTTCTTCCCTTAGTTTATTGGGAATACCCATTTCATCTGATAATTCTTTAAAGTTGATTAAAGGAGATATATTAGATCTTTGGAATGTTAAATCAGAAATTTCCTTCATAAATGTTAAAGAAGCTAGCACAAGCCCTATCCCAACAGCATAAACCAAATTCCAAACAGAAGAAAGAATTAAAACTACCAACATAATTAAAACTTCAGTTCGAGGAAGTTTTGGAATAGCCTTAAGCCCTTTCCAATCCATAACACCAATCCCAACCGTTACTAAAATTCCAGCTAAAACTGCTGCGGGTATTTGAGATGCAACAGGCCCAAGAAGGAGTAGGATAACTAATAAGAAAACACCAGCCATCATTCCAGACAGCCTAGTTTTTCCTCCAGCTTTAATATTTACAACGGTTCTAATTGTAGCCCCTGCACCAGGAATTCCAC
>TARA_B110000459_G_scaffold4725_1_pt1 | contig 10872 bp, 10 predicted proteins | sample TARA_B110000459 | Tara Oceans TARA_B110000459 (sample SAMEA4398296) | marine metagenome | biome: Polar Biome; feature: [SRF] surface water layer (ENVO:00010504); material: water (ENVO:00002006), including particulate matter (ENVO:01000060) such as... | depth 5 m | reverse complement strand
TATCCATAAAATTTTAGTCTTCTTAAAAGTGAAGATCCAACCAATCCCCTATGCCCAGTTACAAAAATAAATGAACTTTTATTTAACACTTAAACTTTTTATCTCATGAGCAACCATATCTTTTACTAATTTATTTAGGTTATAGGATGGCTTCCAATTAAGTTCTTTTCTTGCTTTATTACTGTTACCAAGTAACGATTCAACTTCAGTAGGCCTAAAATAATTTTTATCAATTAAAACTATCTTTTTATTGTTTAGGTATCCACACTCTTTCAAACCTTTACCTTTCCATTGAATTTTAAGTTTAAGCGCTTTGGCGACAAGATTTAAAAAATATTTTACTGAATATTGTTTTCCTGTTGATATAACATAGTCTTTAGATATTTTTTTTTGCATCATCTTCCACATTGCTAAAACATAATCTTTTGCATGTCCCCAATCTCTTTTTGCATAAAGATTTCCTAAATATAATTTTTCATTACTACCTAATTTAATTTTACATAATGATTTAACAATTTTTTTTGTTACAAAAGTCTCTCCTCTCATAGGACTTTCATGATTAAACAAAATACCATTACAGGCAAATATTCCATATGCCTCTCTATAATTAATTGTTACCCAATGTGCATAAAGTTTTGCTGCTGCATAAGGACTCCTTGGGTAAAACATAGTTCTTTCACTTTGTGGAGGTTTAGAGCTACCAAACATTTCGGATGTTCCAGCTTGATAAAACTTAGTTTTCTTTTCAAGATTTAGAGTTTTTATAGAGTCTAAAATTCTAAGTGTTCCTAATGCATCAACATTGGCTGTATATTCGGGAACTTGAAAGGATACCTGAACGTGAGACTGTGCTCCTAAATTATAAATTTCATTAGGCTTTGTTTTTTTTATTATATTAAGTACTGATAATGAATCAGATAAATCACCATAGTGTAATTTAAAATTAGATTTATTATGGGGATCTACATATAGTTTGTCAATTCTACTTGTATTAAAACTTGAACTTCTTCTTATAACTCCATGCACGTAATAATTTTTTTTTAAAAGTAATCTTAAAAGATAGGCTCCATCTTGACCTGTTATTCCAAATATAAGTGCAATTTTTTTCATCTATTAAACATAAATGTTTATATGAATCTAAAATATATTCTATTTAAATTATTTTGCATAATAAAAGGATACATATAATATGAATAATAATATCAATTTATATTTAACGATTTCTTTATAAAAAAAATATTAACACTGTTTTTTTTATAAATATTTTCAAGAATTTTTCCTTTTTTAAGATTTAACAACTCTGAGTTTAAAATCTTTATCAATTTATTTTTAGAAAAATCATAAAAATAACAATTATATTTTTTTTTTAAAAATTCATAAATAGGAATAAAATTACTTTGATTGTATTCTATGAGCATTATTGGTAAAAACTTTTTGATATAGTTTTTCATACCTTGAACAACTAAATGATCAAGTCCTTCAACATCTATTTTTATAAAACATATTTCCTCATCTATATTTAAACTATCAAATTTTTTTAAATTTAGTTTTAAAGATCTAATCTTAAATTTTTTTGATTCAGTTCCATAATTATCCAATAATTTTTGCTTTATGTACTTTTTGCTAAAACTATTATTAAAGTGAAATAAAATATTTTTGTAATAAGCTTTATATAATTTAGCTGAATAGTTTTTATTTGACAGTCCAAATGGATAAATTTTTAAATTTGAATAATTTTTCTTAATTTTTTTTAAATAAATTTTAATCAAATTTTTATCTGGCTCAAAAATAAATATTCTATTTTTTTTGAAATCTAATTCTCTGAATCCGATTGTAGAAAGACCAATATTTCCTCCAACATCAGCAAATGCTCTTGTTTCATTTTTCTTAAAAAGAAGTTTCAATGCATAATAATCTTTGTCATGTGGAAATAAAAATTTAAAATAATTTAAATTATTATAAATAAAGATTTGTAATAAAGGTATCTTTTCAATTCTTTTTATAACTTTATGTTTGAGATGTGTTAACATTAACCTAGAAACCTATATCTAACTAATGAGTAAATGGCTATCAATCCATCTATAGATGTAATTTTTTTTCCATCTTTATACGCTCTTCCATTATATGAAATTGAAATTTCATAAATCTTATATTTTAATTTAGATAATTTTGTTGTTATCTCGGGACAAAAAGCAAAACCTTTTTCTTCTAACTTTATATTTTTAAAAATTTTTTTTTTAAAAACTTTATAACATGTGTGTGCATCGGTGAGATTTTGATTATTAATAAAATTAGAAAATTTAGTTAAAAATATATTGCCCCAAATTCTTATAAAATGAGTAAAATTTTTTGTATTTTGAAATTTATTTTTGTTTAAAACTCTAGATCCATAAACCACGTCAAATTTATTTTTTTTTATATATTTATATATCTTAATCAAATCTTTTGGATTGTATTCAAGGTCAGCATCTTGAATTGCAACATAATCACCTTTAACATATTTTTGAGCTGACTTAATGGCAGCACCTTTCCCAATATTTTTCTTATGAAAAATAATTTTGTTAACAAACTTTGACCTTATAAACTTATTTTTAAGTATATCAGTTGTTCCATCATAAGATCCATCGTCAACTATAATTATTTGTTTTTTTAGTTCTTTTAAATCAATAAGTTTTTTTAATAGAAATTTAATATATTTTTTTTCGTTATAAACTGGAACAATGATAGACAACATTTTTTTTAATTATTTTCTCTTGATAGACATATATTGAATTTAATTATAATTAATATAAAAAAACATTTAAACTTATATGATACATCTTTTCATATCATCATTATTTAATTTAATTTTTTACTATCAAAGTAATTTGATTTTTAATAGTGATAACACTCAATTCTTTAAACAATAAAATGGAAAGTTTAAAAATATCAATAATTACTGTTGTTAAAAATGGTATGCCCTATTTAAAAGAAGCTATTAATTCTTTCAATATACAAACTTATAAGAATAAAGAACATATAATAGTTTATTCAGAATCTAGAGATGATACAGAGAATTATCTATTATCTTTAAAAGATAAAAAAATAATTAAAGATAAAGTTTCTTCCAATAAATTTGGACCATTAAATCTAGCACTTAAATATTGCACAGGAGATTATATTGGTATTTTACATTCAGATGATTTTTTTAACAATCAAAATACAATAAATGAGATAGTTAATTTTTTATTGAAGAATGAGTCAGATGTTCTTTATGGTAATATTAAATTCTGCTCAAAATTAGATACAAATAAAGTTACAAGAATTTGGAAAAGTAATAATTTCAATAGAGCTAGTTTAAAATTTGGGTGGATGCCACCTCATACATCTATCTTTGCAAGAAAAAAAGTGTTGGAGAATAATCTATATTCTGAAAAATACTTAATTTCTGGTGATTATGATTTTATTCTAAGAATTTTTTTAAATACAAATTATAAAATAAGTTTTTTTAATCAATATTTGACAACTATGAGAACGGGTGGTGATAGTACAAACTTTAGGTCGCTTTTCAAAAAATTAAAAGAAGATTTAATAATATCAAAAAAATTTTTTAAACATTTTATTTTATGTATTACTTTAAAAATTTTAAGAAAACTGAATCAATTCTTTTAAAATTATTATTTTAATTTTTTGTTTTCATAAACATATAAGAAAACTTTTTATCTAATTGTAGATTTTCACCTTTTGACACACTGCAAATATATGGAACTGACCAACATAGTTGGGCCTTATGAGAATTTGTTTTTGAATTTGGATAATTTATTTCAAAACCATTTTGTAACTTTGTAGAATAATCTATATTTAAAATATGTGGCCAATAATTCTTGGAATTATTTTTGATTATTCTGTCTATATTTTTTGAAATATTAAAAACTACACTTAAAATAATCACAAAATATAGACCTTTTTTAAAATTTATCTTCAGGATCTGGGTAATTAAAATTGATATCAAAAAAATTAATGAAAATAAATAAGGTATACCAAAACGAATCACAGGAGATTTTATAAACCATACAACTAATCCAAAAATCGTAAACAAGCTTATAAATATGAAAAATAATTTCATATTTATAAGTGATTTTAAAATGTCATTTTCATCCTTAGATGATGACTTGATATTGAATATAATTAAAATAATAAATGGTATTATTGCTGCTAAAAAATGTTCTGTTAATTCAATTTTATGTCTTTCGAACCATGTATTTATCCAATTAAAATTTTGAACATACTCGATTGAAGTTAAATCTCCCTCATAAGTATTAAAGGATTTATTAACAGCTCCTGTTAAGCCAGAAATCATATTAGAAATATCATTAGTATACCATTCTACAGTTTGGATACATGTGAATTCAAAATGAGGAATAAAACAACCTGTAAAAATAAATTGTTGTAAAATCCACAATAAAAAAAACATAAAACAAAATATTAATGGTGATTTGATAAAGATTATTAAATCTTTTTTTTTATTAATTAATAAAAAAATAAATATAATTAATATTGGTGTTGCAAAAGCAGATAACTTAATAGTTATAGCAAATAAACTAAAACAAAGAATTAAAATAAAATATTTATTTATATTGGAGGTGTTTTTTTCTTCAAAAATTTTGATAAAATAATATAGAGACAATAACGAATATATATTCGCAGGAAAATCAAATCCATGCGCTGATATTCTAGAAAATTTAATTATCACATAACTTGATAATAAAATAATAAATAAAAATGATAATTTGTTCTTATTATTAAAGCTAAATAACTCTTTTAAAAACATGTAAAATACAAAAAATAACAATATTGAATTACTTAATTGAGTTCCTTTTATTTCTAATAAGGGTAGATAAAGAAGTGTTGAAAAATTTAACCAGGTTGAATTCCAGCCAAACTGTGGTTGTAAATTTGATAATCCAAATATTATTTTTTCTGAGACTAAATTGATAATATAGGGTAAATGATAATAACCATAATCCTCATGTGGTTTATATTTCATGGTCATTATGAAAATAATTAGAAATGAAATTAAAATAAATTTATAATCTAATATAAAATTTTTAAAAATTTTTTTTTTTATTTTAAAGCTAAAAAACAAGATTAATAATACAAAAATAAATGTGTTATAAATTTCATTTAATGGGACAATTAAATGAAATACGAAAGATAAAAAAACTAAAAAAATTATTCCAAGTAATCCTATTTCATGAATTTCTAAACTATCATAATCTAATTTAAATATTTTTATTGATAGTATAGATCCCGCAATAAATATCAAAAATATAAAAAGGATAAGTGATAATAAAATTTCAATCATTAATTAATTTATTAATTTATTAATTTTATAATAGATCCATCTTTAATCTCATATTTATTGTCACAAAAAGATAAATTAGACTTATTATGTGAAACAATTACAATTGTTTTGCTACCTTTTTCATCGATAATGTTCTGATAAATTTCTTTTTCTGTACTCTCGTCTATCGCGTTTGTAGCTTCATCTAAAACAAGAATTTCTCTAGCATCATAAAATGCTCTAGCTATTACTATTCTTTGTTTTTGGCCCGACGAAATTTTTCTTCCATGTGTACCTACCATATAATCTAATTGACCAGGAAGATCTTTTATAAATTTATCAGCACATGCAAGTTGTATTGCTTTTTCCAACTTTATATTATCGATATTCTGATCTGAGCTTAAAGTTATATTATTTTTTATTGTGTCCTCAATTAAAAAAGTGTCTTGAGATAAAAATGTAACTATATTTTGAAATTTTCTTTTATCCATATCGTTCAACACTTCATTATCATCTATATAAATTTTTCCTTTATTAGGTTTAAATAAAAAAGTTATAAGATTTAAAAGAGTGCTTTTGCCTGACCCACTTTGACCATATATTCCAGTAACCTTACCACACTCAAGAACAAAATTTTCATCTGTAAAAAAATTTTTTTTATTATCGTAAGTAAAATCAATATTTTGTAACTTTAGGGATTTTTTAAACTTATAATTTTCATAATTTATTGTTTTTAGAATTCTTTTATCCTCTAGCGATAAAGTTTTGCTAATAATCTTAACAGAATTTTCAGAATATCTTATTCTTTGTTTTTGAACTAAAATTCTACTAAATGATGGAAGAGCTCTATATGCTATTACAAAATAAAATGTAATTTTTGATATAATTTCATTATTAGATATTCCTGAGTCATATAAATAAATAAGTGTTATTAAAAGAACAGTTAAGCCCATTAATTCCAGCAAAGCTCTTGGGATAATACCTATTGTTCGTGTTTTGGCATCTAATAAACTTTGATTTTTATTTAAAAGATAAAAGTTATTTATCAGTTGATCGATATTTTTCAAAAAATATATATCTCGAACACCTATAAAAATTCTTTGACTTATTGTTACCATTTTCTCCGCAAGTTCAGCTCTTAACTTTCCCCAAATTTTAATCCTTTTTTTTAAAAAACTTAAAATTAAAAAAGTAGTAAGAATTATAGGGATTATAGCTAGGAAGATTATACTATGACCTGTAAATATAATTAAAATAAATATTGCGATCAAAAGCATGCACTCACTTAATAATATCATCAAGGCATCAAGAAATTCTGTTGAAAAAACCGATGTTTCTGAGCTCATTGTTGCTGAAAGTTTTCCTTGGCTATTATTAATAAAATATAAATAATCTTGATTAAAAAATTTTTTAAGGATTCTTGTTGAGACTTCCGCTCTTATCTCGCTGTTATAACCAAAAATATATCTATAGATAATTATAGAAAACACATTTTTTAAAAGAAATATTGAAAAGAAAATAATACAAAATATTGGCAAGATAATATTTTGATTTTTTTCAATTAAATCAACGAAATTATTTAAAATTGGTAGATTTGATAATTTTTCTGGCGAAAAAATAGCAGTAATAAAAGGAATTATTGAAGCTATTCCAATTATTTCTAATAAAGATAATAATAAAAATAAAAAAATAATAAAAAAAAATTTCTTTTGATTTTTTTTTGATAATATTGACCAGGCAGTTAAATACAGATTCACAATAATTTAATTATTAAGATCTTTTTTAGTAAATCTTATAAACTCATCATTTTTTTTATTAACATAGATATTTTCTATCCAATTATATGTTTTGTTTATACCTTCCTCTAAAGAATATTTATAATCCCAATTAAGCGTCTTCTTTATTAAATCGTTATTGCTTGATCTTCCTCTTACACCTTGAGGTTTATCAAGTTGATAATTCTTTTTAAATTCTCTACCTGATATATTTTCAGCAATAGATAAAAGTTGATTTATAGTGACTTTCTCATCACTTCCTATGTTGATAGGATGAGTATAGTCTGAAAAAAAAAGTTTTAGAACAGCGTCAATACAATCATCTATATATAAAAAACTTCTTGTTTGAGTGCCATCACCCCAAATATCAATAATGTCTTTGTTGTTCATTTTTGCTTCTATAACTTTTCTGCATATTGCTGCGGGTGCTTTTTCTCTTCCTCCATCAAAGGTTCCCATGGGGCCATAAATATTATGAAACCTTGCCACTCTAGTTTCTAATCCATAATCTTCTGTAAAATGTCTGCACATTCTTTCGCTGAACAATTTTTCCCAACCGTAACCATCTTCAGGCATAGCTGGATATGCATCTTGCTCTTTTAAACCATCAATATTTGGATCATTTTGTAAATCTTTATTATATGCACATGCGCTGGATGAAAAAAAATATCTTTTAACATTATTTTTTTGGCATGCTTTCAAAAGATTGGTATTTATCAAAACTGACAACATACAGTCAGCTTTATTTTTTTCAATAAATCCAATTCCACCCATATTACATGCTAAATTGATTACATAATCCACATTTTCAGACATCTTTAAGCAATTTTTATACTCTTGCATATCTAAAGAATGATTATCTATTCTATCAAATTTTTGAAACCAAAAATCGAATGGTTTTAAATCAACTGCCCTGACCGAATTGCCTTCGTCCAAAAGTCTTTGGATAAAATGACCTCCAATGAAACCTCCTGCGCCAACAACTAAAAATTTGTTCATATACTAATTGTGTGAATTATAATTGAAATAATAAAAGGTAATATATTCTCCTTCTTTTTAAATGCAAACAAAAGGTATAAGAATTTTTAAAATAAATAGTAATATACTTATAGAAATTGTATAAATTTATATTAAGGTTCTTATATAAATGATTGATAAAACAGCCGTTTTTTGCATCCCAGTAAAAAATGAGTCATCGAATATCAAAAGTCTATTTGGAACTTTAGATAAAATAAAAAAATCATTTAAAGATTATTTTATAATTTTTGTAGAATCAGACTCATCAGATAACTCAAATTTTTTAATAAAAAATTTTTTACAAAATGAAAAAGGAATTTTACTTAATAAAAGCTTAAAAGATATTAATAATAGAGTTGCTAGATTGGCGATAAGCAGAAATGAATATTTAAAATATATTAAAAACAATAATAAATTATTAAATTTTGATTTTCTAATAGTATTAGATTGTGGGGGAGTTAATAATAATTTAAATTCGGACAAACTAGAAAAAACTATTTTAGAAAATCCAGAATTTGTAGGTATCTTCCCAACTCAAAGTATATTTTATTATGATATTTGGACATTAAGAATTAAAGATTTAATTAATTACGATTGTTTTGATGAGTTGTTTAAAATTTATAAATATGAAAAAAAAAATATTAAAAAAATTTTTTATAAATTGATAGGTAAATTTATGTTTATTAATTTCTTTATAAAATCAAATAAAATTAAAGTAGTTTCTGCTTATGGTGGGATGGCCATATATAAATTAAATAAAGTCATTGAATTTACGTATGATAGTAATGATGGAAAAAATTGTGAACATGTTGAATTCAATAAAAAAATATCAAATAAATATGGTGATTGTTTAATTATAGATAAAAATTTGACTAATTCTTATGGTTTAAATATTCATACTATAAATATTTTACTTTGTAGTATTTCAAATTTTTTTACAAAAAAATTTATTAAAAAAATAATATGCAATTTTTGATATATAATTTTTTCTCTTTTTTAATACTTTTTTTTTTATTTATTTTTAGAAATGAAATTTGTTCAAAATTAAAACTTATTGACTATCCAAATGACAAAAGTGTTCATAGAGAAAAGGCTTTATTATTTGGAGGTATTTTTTTAATTTCAAGTTTATTTTTAAATATTATCATTTTAATTTTAACTAATAAATTTCAAAGTAATTTTTTTAATTTTTTCTTAATTCTATCTTTTTTCTTAGTTGCTCTTATAGATGATATAAAAAATCTTAATCCGAATCTGAAAATGATCCTTAGTATAATTATTTGCTTTATAGGGATTAGTCTAGACTCGGAACTCAAAATAAATAATTTGTTTTTTTTTTACAGTGATAATATTTACCTTAAAAATAATTTTTTTTTTAATTATGTACTTACTATTCTTTGTATATTGTTATTCTTAAATGCATTTAATTTTATTGATGGAATTAACGGTTTAGCATCAACTGTTGGGTTGAGTTTTTTCTTATATTTAATTATTAAAAATCCCTTAATTTTTAACCTTTATTATTTTTTTATAATTTCTCTTTTGTTTTTTTTATTCATAAACACTAAATATAAAGTTTTTTTAGGTGATTCTGGCAACTATCTTATCTCAATTTGTATTGCTATAATTCTTTTAAAAGAAAATTCCGATCAACCTTCACTGTATTATGCTGAAGAAATATTTCTTTTACTTCTTATACCAGGATTAGATATGCTTAGACTTTTTATAGTAAGAATTTTTAATAAAAGTAATCCTTTTAAGGGTGATCACAACCATCTTCATCATAGATTATTTAATAAATTTGGTAATTTAAAAACTGTTTTAATTTATTTGGTTATAATAAATTTACCAATTTATATATTTTTCATTAGTCAAGAATTTTTATATTCTCTAATTTTTATTTCGATTACGACTTATTTTATTTTGTTAAAATATACGTCTTAATAATAATATAAGGTAACAAAATAAGTGAGATAAAATTTCTTACATATCTCAAACTATAAAATGGAATCTTTTTATATCCGATACTTTGAAATGTAAGAAGTCTATTTATTTTGGATTCCTGACCATCCCAAGATCTAAAAAAACCAATTTTGAAAAAAACAGTTTGAAGAAATGTGATTTTTGAAAAACTGACCCACAATCCATAATCACAGAGTTTATTATACTTGTAATCGAAACCACCAACTTTTTTATATAAACTTTTTCTAAAAGAAACACTTTCTTGTTGTACGAAACCCCATAAAGCATGATCAGCATAACCTCTCTTTAAAAAAAATCTAGGATATACATATGGAATTCCTGAAAATTTAAAATTTTTTTTAATATACCCATTTATTCCAGAGATCCATTGAACCTTAGAATTTTTTTTAAAGAAATTTGAAACATTTAAAACTGCATTTTTGTCAAGTATGTCATCAGAATTGATCCAGATTATAACTTCTCCTTTTGCTACTTGTATTCCTTTATTAATTGCATGATACATGCTTTCATCTTTTTCTGATATAAATGTATCAATTTCATCAATATATTTATCTATTATTTCGACAGATCTGTCTGTGGATTTACCGTCAATTAAAATGTACTCATAATTTTTTGAGGTTTGATGTGTAACTGACTGAATTGTTTTTTCTAAAAATTTCTCACCATTTAAATTGGGTGTTATTATACTGACATAAGGTTCACTAATATTTTTTTTCATTATTGATATTGTAATATAAGTTTAAAGAATACAAGAACCAGAGCATTGAGGCATAT
>TARA_B110000459_G_scaffold86473_1_pt1 | contig 10895 bp, 5 predicted proteins | sample TARA_B110000459 | Tara Oceans TARA_B110000459 (sample SAMEA4398296) | marine metagenome | biome: Polar Biome; feature: [SRF] surface water layer (ENVO:00010504); material: water (ENVO:00002006), including particulate matter (ENVO:01000060) such as... | depth 5 m | reverse complement strand
TTTTTTTTAAAGTGTTTGCGTGAAAGCGAGCGTTTTTTAGAAATGAAGAAATTTTTTCATGAATAAAATTTGTTTTTACAACACGCGCGAGAAAAAGTGATATTTTACGCCTCTGGCACGGTACTCTTCGGCGACGAGTCGTCTCCATCCACCCCATCCATGGCCGTCGCCGCTTTCGCAGAAGGCATCTCCTTCTCGCTCTCGGCGACCGCCTTGGAGACAATTGCGGTCGCTTTCTGCGACAAAAAGCTAAACGCGTTTGAAACCGCCGTGGTGGCTTTCTTCACCGCCTCGTTCTCGTTAATTTTTGACACGACGCCAGTGCTCGTGTTTTTCACCACCTCTCCAGCCGCCCCAGCCGTGGCGGAGACTTTGAATTTCTCGTCTAACTTTTGCGATTCCTCGGATATCTTCACCTTCATCGTCGCCGTCGTTTCCGTCAATTTTAACTTCTCGTCCACATTTTTGTACGCGCTATTGGTTTTCGAAACCACCGTCTCGGAAATTTTATGCTGCTCGTCGAACTGTTTGATCGCTTGACCGGCTTGCTTGGAAAACGTGATCGTTTTCGCCAAAATACCACTCGCGATGGTCTCTCCTTTCGACAACTCCCCCGCGTTTAAACCTCCTTCCGCGCGTTTCTTCAACGCCTCCAAATCCTCCATCTCTTCGCTCGGAAATTGAATCTCCTCGATGCACAACGCGTGGTTCAACAGTAAACACCCGTTCAACAACAACGCCGCGGAGACTGCCTCTTTTTCCTTGAAATCAATCGTCGCGCGTTTCGTGTTGTTCAGACCGTCTTTGACGACTAATTTCGAGATGTCCCCAGCCGTGGAGAAGAAATCGGACAGGTCTGAGTCCTGCGCGGACGGGGAAATGTTCGTCACCTTTATCATAGAAAGAACATCATAAAAGAGATGATGATGAGAGATGATGATGAGAGATGAGTTTCCATTTTCAATCAGTCTTATTAAGAGCTCAAACAAACAAACGAACACACAAACAAACACACAAACGAACGAGAGAGAGAGAGAGATCATGCGCGCGTGATAAACCTACCTGGACGGATGACATTTTCAATACTATAGAGCTCACAATAAATGCCGCGTAGTTGTCTTAAAAATTGTTGCCTCGCGAGGAAAAAGAAAGAGGACAAAAAAAAAAATTCTAAGACCCTAAACAAAAAAAGTTTGGGTTGACTTTCCCAGATGAGTCGAAGAGATCTCTTCAGAGTTGAAAAGACCGACGCAACACACCACGTAACGACTTTTGTCTCTTGTCTATAAATACGAACGATGATTACGACGAAGACGACGATGAAGACGAATGCGACGATTTCTTCCTCGATTATTGCGCTCCTGATGATGATGCTCTTCTCACACGCATCACACGCGGCGATGATCATACCGCAGAACGGTACGGTCTCGCAATTGGTGCCGGTGTATCGCGACTCGGACCCGGTGGAGTATTACGCCGAGGCCTTGGCGGATGTGGAAACTTTGGTACGTTTTTTTCTGTATCTCTTTTCTCTCTCTTTTTCTCTGTTTTCTCGAAGAAATGAACGACGCGGACAGGGAGAGATGCGCAAAAGTGCGTTGCAATCGCGCGAGGCGAGAGCGTCTCGCGTTGGTGGTCGTTATAATCGTCAGTCGTCGCGCGCGTCTTTTTCTCGACTCTCTATGGATGATGTTGATGATGGTTTTGTGAGAAATTCGAAATTTCGCGCGGGAAAATAAAACAGCGCGCCGCGCGAATAGATACGATGATGATGATTATGATTATTATGATGATGATGCTGACGATTTTTATTTTCTCTCTCTCTCTTCATCTCTCTCGCGCACACACATACGCATTCAAATGCATTACACAGATGACCGTACGTTTATCGAATATTGAAGGAACAAACCCGAACCCGGATTTGTACGTCTCGTGCGCCGGGACGAATTACTCCTCCACAAAAACCGCGAGGACGGAGGGCGAAGCGGTGCAGTTTGTCGCTCCGGCGGGCGCCAGAGCGGATATACGAGTGGAGATCTTTAAATCGTCGGAGACCTTTCAATCGTCGAGCAACACGTGGTCGATTAGTACGAGAGTTCAACCGTACCAGCCAGAAACGGTATCGTCCGGGTTGCTTTACGAGCGATCTTTTCAAGTTGGATACAGAGATTATTATCACTTGGAAGTGCCGGAAGGATTGCATAAAGTGCAATACACGTACACGCCATCCCCGAAGGCGCAAAGTTCGTATCGGTCGTACACGGATCTTTCCGTGAGTGTACCCAAGAGCGACAACGCGGAGGATTATAAATTGTACGATAAGGTGGCAGGTGGATACAGAACAATGAAAGTCTACGACGACCAATCCGAGGTGTATAGCTCGCTCACTCGAGCTAGACACAAAGATATACGCTTTATTTACGGTCCTCGATTGGTCAAGATTTACGCCTCGGCTGGATTGGAGAACCCCACAAGCAACCAAAATCTCGAAAATGGGGAGGATGGAAACGGTTTCATCAAGTATACGTTCATCGCGACCATCGAGAAAGCGGAGACGGCTTGTCACGACGTATCGATCGGCGCCATCGAATCTTCGAATACGCTCGACTATAACGACGCGAGATTTTACTCCATTCGGGTCGATCAGTTCGAAACGCTTGGCTTTACCTACGCTCAAATGGTCGTCGATGGTAACGTAAACGTACAAGCTTCGTCTTTGGCTGAATATCCAATGCACACTGATTACGGTATTGAATACTTTTATCGCGGCACGACGTGCTCGTCGCCAAAAACGTGCATCAAAACGCACAATTTTCGAGATTTGAATGAGATCGCCGCGGTCACCAAACCAGGTGCGTGCGCCGGTACAGCATCAGACGTAGAAGGAGCTCGCTTTATTCACTTTTCAGTCGAAGCTGCCGTAACGGTGAACACGGGAACGAGCGTATACCAGTTTTCCTTTTGGGGCGCCAAAGAAGGGTGCGGCTGGCGTCCGGATTGTAAATCGTGCGCCGCTGGAACCAATGACGATTGCTTCTGGTGCCAAGGTTTTGACGGGAGTTGCTTGGATCCACCGTGCCGAGGCTACTGCGCCAGCGCCTCGGAACTGCAATTGTCGACGTGGCCGGCGTCGAAGAAAACGTGCGAAGCGGAATTCAGTTGCCCAGCCAACGATTGTAGCGCGAAATTCACGTGCAATGACTGCCGAGCCGTCAGTGGATGCGGTTGGTGCGCGGCGGAAGGCCAAAAAGGCGTGTGCGTTCCTGGCGATACGGAGGGACCTATTTATACCGAAGGTACCGGTGCAAAGCTCCCGCTCGGGGTATGCGGTAAGTGGGCTTTCGCCGGCGACGCCGACGGGTGCGACGAAGCGTGCGCGGTGCACGACAGACACCCCACTCCGTGCGAAGCATGTTCGCAAGAAACAAACTGCGGCTATTGTAAAACGAGCACTGTGGGCGGGTGTGTTGCCGGGAGCGGTTCGAGTTCGACGAGCGGTGAATGTCCGAGAGAAGACGCTTTGTGGGCGTCCACGATTGCGCAATGCGCGGCGAACGATCTCGAAAAAATACCCACAGGGAAAGAAATCAACGCCGATGGTTCCAATACTGAGATCAAGTTGGATAAAAACGCTCTGATTTGCGCTTTAGGATCGTGTCCGAGCGAAACTTTACGGTACGAAGTTCCGTCGACCGAAGATGGTCCGCGCGATATTCTGGCGACGATTCGAACGCTCGTGCCGAGCGATAAGAACCTCATCCTCGTGCTTGCATCCCTCAATGAGGTTCCAACGGTTGATAAATACATGGCCAAAGCGGTAGTGCCGCCGGTTGATCCGAACGGGGCGAACGACGCGTTGGTCTTACACTTTGGTTTGTGCGGAAACGCCGGAAGTAAGGTCTACTTTTCCATCGCATTTGACGAGACGCAATCGGGATCGGATGTCTTGGACGTTACTTTTAAACTCGAAGTTTTACCAGACACAATCGTCGTTTTACCGAGAAACGAAACCGGCTTCGAGGAGACGAAGACGTTGTTGACGTCGGACGCGTGGTTGTGTTGCGGTCAAAGTCGTCATTTTAGCATGCCGATGCCGCGCGGGATGAACTCGGCGCAAACGCACGTAAGTATCAGTCCGAACAATCCCTCTCAAATAGCGTTACTCTCGAGAAGAGGCACGTGCCCTTCGCTCGGCTTAGCCGACGTCATCGCAAAAAACGGGACGGTCTCGTCCGAGATGGAAACGACGGAAGATTTGTGGTACGTCACCGTCGTGGCAAATAATTCGGGCGTCGGCTACCAACCTTTTAGGCTCTACGGTTGGAGCAGTGATATCCCGACTGAAAAAAACACTTGGTTCGAGAAATACTTTTGGTATGCTTTTGGAAGCGGATGCGCAGCTCTCTTTCTCTTCATCCTGGCTTGTATCCGATCCTATCGCATCAAATCAAAGTACAAAAAACGATTGAACGACCAAGTCTCCAACGCGTTGGCTATGCACAAATCTTTCAAAGGTTTCGGCGACGTCGAAAACGCCGAAAACGCCGTCGCGGTCATTCAAGCGGCGTCTGAGGCGGAAGAGCAGTTGGTTGATTTGATCATGGACTTGCAAACGAAAGTTCAAGTGCTCGAGGAAGACAGAATTGCCAAAGAGGACGTCGCTCGCATGACTCGCGGTGCGAAGAAAAATAGCAACAAATCGGCTCGCAAACCGCCCAAAGGAGGAAGCGCGCCGAGTTTAGCCTCGGTGGAAGAAGATAACATCTTGGACCCGATTTCGCCGTCTGTCATAGATAAGAGTAAAAAACTCGTCTCTGACTGGGATATCTCCGGCGCAACAGGCGAAGGTGCCCCGTCCGGCGCGAAATATTCCTTTGAGATTTTATGTCCGGACGGCTCCATCATGGAAATCAATCGAGAACGACAAACGCTCGGTCGCGGCGTCGCGGGCATTTCGTCCAAGAAAATCTCCCGCGAACAGTGCATGGTATCCGTCGATTTCAAAACCGGCGAAGTAGAAATTGAGACGCTCGGTAAGAATCCAATGGCGAGTAAAAAGCCGGGCATGTCCGTCTGGGAAGCCTTAGATTGCGGCAAGCGAAGGGACCTCACCAGCCAAGATAAATTTATGTTGCTCAGCCCAGACGCGATGTTACGCGAAGGCATCGAAGAAGAAACCGCGTTCGTGTTTACTCTCAAGGTTTCGAAAAACCCACTGAGACAGGTGTTTGGCGCGGATTCGACGGATAGACCTCCTTTACCGCCGTCGCAATCGCCGAGCCCTTCGCCCTCGCCGCTCTCTAGTTAATACTACTACTACTACTAAGAAGAACCAACAACAACTACGACGACACGAAGAGAGAAAAGGAAGAAGAGTTTTTTATGTAAATAGCGCGTTTATATATACATATACCACCACTGTGTAACATCAAATCCACAAAGTTACTTTAAAATCGTAATAAAAGTAGAAATACCATTCCGACAACGCAGCGCGCGATACGAGGACCACCGCTCGCGCTTTGGCACTCTCGCTTCTCGTACAAATTTTTTTCCCGCCAAAATTTTCCTTTTTTTAACAACCTCTGTCTCATCACACAACGAACTCAATACACTCGACACACCGCAGACGCACGCCTTTAAAGCTTCGTGAGCTTTTGGCCTTGAAAGAGGAGGAGGACGTCTCTCCTTTTGTCGTCGTCGCGGATATACGAGAATTGCAACTTTTTGCGACGACGACGTGTACTACGACGACGGAGGAAACGGACTTTACTACTACTACTACTAAAGCGAAGTTGATGAGAACGACGACGACGGAGATGATGTCGTCGCAAAATCATCATCATCGAAAGTCGAAAAAACGCCTCGACTCCGCGGGGAGGACATCTTTTTGCGACCACCTCGGCTTAGCCGAACAAATCCACCGAAAATCTCTGGACGTGAAAGAAATGCATCAGCTATTAGTGGAACGGTTGAAAGGGATGAACCATCATCATCACCATCGAGAGGAGAAGGAAGAAGAAGAGATGGGAGGAGAAGAGATGGAAGGAGACGATCGGCTTTTCTCAGGAGCCGCTTCTTGGCCAGAAAATGGTCGAAAAGAGCAGAACGCCGAGGAGGAGGAAAATTTTCCAGCGTCTATCCGTTCTTCTTCTTCTTCTTCTCTGTTCATGCACTCGCCGATGACGAGTTTAAGCAACGCCGGAAGACGACAGAGCAGCAACCGAACAACGGGTTTTAGCGCTGAAGAAAGAATAGAAGAAGATAATAATACTAATACCACCACGCGCGAGGAACAAGAAATGATCAAGATGTTGCGAGAGTCGAAAGCGCAAAGGAGCGCGGCGGAGTTGATGATGTTAGAGGAAGAGGAGGAGGAGGAGGAGGAAAAGGAGGAGGAAGATATTTTCGCGACGAACCACCTGAGGATGGAGGAGGAGGGAAAAACGATGGCGACGACGACTGTGATGTCTACGAGTAGTAACGGTACCGCCACTCCTACCACCAAGAAGAAAAAATCCGCCGCCACGGAAACGGATTACTTAATCGACATCGAAAATTTGAAGAAAGAACGCAACGCGTTAAAGCGAGAACTCGCAGAGCTCGGGGAAGATGTGGAATATCATCGAATGGCCTCGGCGGCGAGCAGAATCGAGTGCGATAACAACGAAGACGAAAAGCAACGGTTGGAAATTGAGGTGCAAGATTTAGAAATAGAAATAAGAGAGGTGGAGAATCGATTGGCGCAAGCGAGAGTGGAAATGCAACACGCGGACCAAGAGGCGAGTTGTAAGATTTCGTTTTTGAAAGAGTTGGACCACGAGCAAGGTGAAGCGGAGAGAGAGTTGGAGCATTTGAAGGAGAGTTGTTTAGAGGAAGAGCGGAAGATGGAGGAAAAACTCGCTGAGAGAGAAGCGGTGGAGGAAGCGTTGCACAGTTTGAGAGGAGAGTTGGAGGAGGAGAAGATGTGGAAGGCACAGTTTGTAGACGAAGTGAGAGAGGCGGAAAGACAAGCCGAAGAGGCGACGACGGCAATGAAAAACGCGAACGAAAAGACGCGAATAGAGAGGAAGAATTGCCAGTTGTTGGATCAAAAGAGACGAGCGTTGGCGAAAGAGTGCGAGAAATTGTTGGAGATGAAGAAAGATTTCGAGAATTTTTTGGAAGTGAAGACGAGAGAAGACGTGTTATTGCTCGATGAAACAGAAGAAGATTTTCCAGTCGTGAACGACGAAGAAAAAGATCAAGAAGAGGAGGAGGAGGAGGAAGAAGAGGACGACGCGCCGAATGGATCGCCGTCCTCAACATTTTCGACGCCGGGAAAAGATTCGGATTACACGCAATACTCTCCAGACTCGCCGTTACCTCCGCAACATCAAAAAAAGTACTCCTTTAAGGAAGAACAAGAAGCGTTTACGCCGGGTGGATCTGTGAAAACGTCCCCACGCGTAACCGCGCTCATCGAGAAGGCGGCGAAATCGCCTCTCAGAGCAAACGTAGGAAACGGAATAGTAGTAGAAGAAGAAGAAGAAGAAGAAGAAGAAAGAAGGGTAAACGTTCGACGAAGACAACAACCACAACCACAACCACAACAACAAGATCACCTCCTCTCCCCGTGGTTGATGACGTTCGAGGACACGCCTCCAGAAAAGAAACGAAACTTGATCGATTTGAAAACGCCTCCGGCTCCTCGGGAGGAGTCGTACGAGTCGGTTCGATTACAAGCCGAGTTTATCAAAATGCAGCAAAACGCAGCCGCCTTGGAACGGAAAAAGCAAAGTAGAAGTAGCGGTAAACCAAAGAAAGTAAACAACAGCGACGACGCCGAAGACCAAAAAGAACAAGAGCTCTTCGCTTTACGCGAAAAGCTCGAAACGCAAGAGCGGCGCTTGCGCCAACTCGAAGCCGTCACCGCGAAGAGCGCCTCCTCTTTGACCGTACCAAAACAACATCGCTCTCGACAACAACAACAACAACAACAACAACGCGCGACGACGACGACGAAAATAAATCGCGAAAACGAGGAAAAGAAAATCGAAGCTCGAGTTCGTTTACTCCAAGCTTTGCGAATATAGTTTATTATTAGTAAAAACAGAGGATATAGACACGTTGTAGTATTGGGGTAGAGAGTAATCTTATTAAAATATCAAAAACTCTGATGTTCCCGACGTTTCGTATCATCATGTTCGAACGTTAGAGAGACAAAATTGCTCCTTTTTACAGCGATTTTTCGCCAGCAAGAAAGAACAAAAAAAACAAAAAGAAGAGATCACCACACGGACGCGCAAGTAATCGTTTAAACGACGAATACTATATTATTCCTCTTAAACTCCTCCGTTTGATCTTTCCGAGAAGAAGAGTGAACACTCACACACATAAACACAGAACACTTTATTAAACGCGCGCGCGCTTTCGAGTATATATATAAACACTACGATAAGAAGAAGAAGAATGTTCGGAGGACGGAAAAATTCCGCGAGCAACTCGGAAGCCTCCGAGTCCGATTTTCAGTCCGCCGACGATGCGAGATCGCAATCGCAATCCCGGTCGATTATGTCCGCGAAATCCGCGCAAAGTTCGAAATACGACGACGCGGACGAAGCGTTCGACGCCGCGAAAATGAAGAAAGGGAAAGGGAAAGCGGTGAAAGCCGATCCGGGGTTGATGGACGAAGAAGAGAACATGAGCGATAAGAGTTCGCAGTCGTCGCAGCAAGAGAAGCGAGGAGGCGTGGCTGGATTGTTTCAAAATCCGTTCCGAAGGCGCCCGTCGGTGGACGGACCGCCTCCGAATACTACCACCAGTAATAACAACAACAATCCGTTCCAAACGAGCGAGGCGATGGCTGCGCTTAACGCGGCCATGTCGGACGACTTTACCGCCGAAGAGAAGAAAAAGTTCCGCGAGCAGTTCAAGGAGAATTCGAAATACAAACCGCCCGAGGACAGCGAGGACCCGACGGTGAACGAACAAATCGCCAGGGAGGTTTTAGCGAAGGCAACGTCGAAGAGAGCCGCGCAGAAAGCGAAGCAAAACGCGAAAGCGAACCCGACGATGGACATGATGATTAGAGACGCGTTGGTGAAAGGTTTCGACGTGGATACCATGCGACGATTGCCGCCTCCGCAAGAGTTGGGCATCATCAAAGGTTTCATCGTCGTCGACGACACCAAGAGCAAAAAGTATCCGATTTATAAATATTACGTTCACGACGAGCAAGGAAAATACGATAAATTGGTCATGTGCTGCCAAGAGGAGCAAACGTTAGCGAAAGTGAAAATTGGTAAGAGATACATCTTTTCGACGTGCACGAACTTTAAAGCGGAAGGGGAAGATTACCTCGGGAAAATGTCAGGGAACTTTTTAGGCTCTCGATTTACCGCGTACGACCAAGGCGAGAAGAAAAGCGACGAGGTCGAGGAGGAGTATGAGCGCAGAGTCGTCACGGCGATCGTGTACGAACCGACTATTTTTACTCTGGGCGGAAGCTACCGAAAGATGACGTGCCTCGTCCCAACCTTATACAAACAAGACAAGAATGGAAAAGCGCGATTGGAAAAGTGGGAAGCGATGAGAGATATGAGACACATGCGATTATTAATGTCCAAGGTCCCGGAGTATAGAATGTTTGACGGGCAGTGGCATTTCTGCTACAAGTACGGCGGCCGCGTAAAGATCCCGAGTAAGAGGAACTTCCAGTTGGTCCGAGACAACAACGAAGACGAAGTAGTCATGTTGTTTGGTAAATTGGCGCACAACGTGTGGGCGTGCGATTACTCGCACCCGTTGAATGCCTACCAAACCTTCTGCATAGCGATGAGCGCAATGTCCGAAAAGTTAGCTACGAAGTGGTAAGAAGAAGTGAGGAGAAGAGTGAATATCTTTGCGGTTCGAGAACGAAGAGCGAAGAGCGGCGAAGATCATCTATGCTTATACCATAACCACACGCGAACACACACACACACACAGACATCTTGTATTATTTTAATAAGAACATATATACCATTATATATACCTGGTACACACATACATACATGCTCGGTAACTAAAAAAGCCTCCCGCGTTCTTTCTTTCTTTCTTTACTTTTTCCACTGCTCGAATTTCTTACATCGAATAAAGACGCACACGAGGAAGTGAGCGAGCGAGAGAGAGTGTGTGCGTGCGCGTGCGCGCGTGTGGGAGAGAAACAGAGAAGAGTCTGAATTCATCATGTCCACCTCCCTCTCTCGCGTCAAGTCTCTCCTCTTCCCGCCAGTGACGAGCAAAACCATCTTCCTCTACGCGTTCGTCGTTCGCCTCGCACTCGTACTCTTCGGGCGAGTCCAAGACGCGCACCCGGCGTTCTTCTCTGGCGTTCGGTACACGGATGTCGATTACGACGTGTTTACGGATGCCGCGAGATACGTGTGCAACAACCAATCGCCGTACGAAAGAAACACGTACAGGTACACGCCTTTACTCGCGTGGATGTTGACACCGAACGTGTTCTGGTTCGCAGAGTTTGGGAAGGTTTTGTTCAGTCTGTGCGACGTGTACTGCGGGAAACTGGTGCACGAAATCTTGCGAAAACGAAAATGTTCGGAGAGTTTTACCATTCAAATGACCGCGCTGTATCTGTTTAATCCTCTGACGATGGCGATTAGCACGAGAGGGTCGTGCGACGCCGTCGCGAACGCTTTAGTGTTGTTCTCGTTGAAGAGTTTGATGTTTGGGACGATATTGAATTCCGCGGTGAGTTTTGGGTTGGCGGTACATTTTCGGATGTATCCTATTATATACATTGTGCCTCTGATTGTGGCTCTGGACGTACAGTATCACGTGAATTGGAACTATTACGGCGGAGGAAGTGGAGCGAAGTTGGAGAGAAGCGGGTGTAAGAGTAAAAGAGAAAGATTGCC
>TARA_B110000459_G_scaffold24880_1_pt1 | contig 10907 bp, 7 predicted proteins | sample TARA_B110000459 | Tara Oceans TARA_B110000459 (sample SAMEA4398296) | marine metagenome | biome: Polar Biome; feature: [SRF] surface water layer (ENVO:00010504); material: water (ENVO:00002006), including particulate matter (ENVO:01000060) such as... | depth 5 m | reverse complement strand
GAGCGAGAGAGATACGTCGCTTTGGGCCGTAGCGTAAAGTAACACGCACGCACACGCACTATGTAGTAGTTTTGTAGCAATTTAATAAAAAGGCGGTGTATAAATTTATATACGCGCACGTACTGTACACACAAGTAAACTTATTGAAACGCTCACAGGAAAGAGAGAGAAAAGAGAGAGGGGAGAGAAAAAGGAAAAAAAACTGCAAAACTCCCTTCGTTGCACCACAGAAAATTTGAAACGGGGAGATCTGCCTCTTTTGATCATCTCAAAAAAGTCATAAACGTGCTTTTTTCCCTCTCAGAGCGTATCTTCTCCTTTCAAATACGACTGAATATATCTTTTTTCCAATCTCGTCATACACACACACGCGCGCGTTTACTCTCGCAAGAATCACACACACCGCGCGCACTTAAACAGTCACGCACAAAGACAACATCCCTGTTCTCTTCGCACACGCAAAACACACCACAAAGTAAAAAAGATGTCCTTCTCTACCACTTTCACCGGCGCGAAAATCGCCCAAAAATCAATCCTCCAAAAGCAATCGGTTGACAAACAAATCTCCGCGAGACGCACGAAAGCGTCCTCGCCGTCCACGCAGAAGAAGGCCCAAATCGCCTCCTTCGGTTCGTTGGCGCCGCCGGATTTGTACCCGGAATTTGGTACCTACCCGGGCGGGGGTAACTCCTTGATTATCCCGTACACGGATGAGAAAAACGCGGAGAGAGAGTTGATCCACGGTCGATGGGCGCAGTTGGGCGTCACCGGCGCCTGGGCCGCCGAGAACGGCACCGGCATTCCGTGGTTTACCGCGGGTACCTTGTGCACTCCGGATGACTGCACGGCCGTCGCGGACAAGTTTCCGGGCGCCGTGGCACCGTTGGCGCCGGAAGGCTCTGGCTACCCGAACTTTTGGGCAGTTTTGGCCATCGAAGTCTTCTTGGTCGGCAACGCCGAGGCGTACAGAACGGGTATCTTTGAAAACCCGTTCCCAGAGTTGGAATTGTCCGTCTCCCCGGGCGGCAGATTCGACCCGTTGGGTTTTGCGGAAGCCGGTGACTTAGAGGAGTTGAAAATCAAGGAGTTGAAGCACTGCAGATTGTCCATGTTCGCGTGGTTGGGCTGCATCTTCCAAGCTTTGGCCACCCAAGAAGGTCCGATCGCCAACTGGCAAGCGCACGTCGCTGATCCGGTGCACGCGAACGTCTTGACCAACGCGGCCAAGGGTTTCAGCTTCTATTAAGTCTTTAATAAAGGCTACATTTATATACAATTTTTAATTACCAAAACTTTCTACATTCAAAATTTTAGATCTCGTACCTCTCACTTCTTTTTCTTCTTCTTCTTCTTCGTCGTCTTCTACAGCTCGTCGTTCTTGTTCGCACCACCGCCACCAGTGTATTTCTTACTACTCTTGTTGACATTATTGTCGCTATTATTGTTTTCCATGCGCAAATTTCTTCGTTTCTCTACCACAGATGGAGCTAAAATTGCACCAAACATGCTCGGCGTTCTTTTACGTTTCTCTTCGTAGACTTGCTCCAGACCGTCGAAATCTTTAAACAGTTTCGATAATGTTACGTTCGCAGCATCGTAGTTTCCTACTTTTTGTAACAACAAGCCGTTTCTCCATCGAGGCTGCCAATCGTTCGTTCCGTCCGTTATCTCAATCGCTCTTAAATACATTTGCCCAGCTTCGGGGAATTTCCCGTTTGATTCAAAGTAAATCCCAAGCATGAGAGCCGGCATTGCCGCACGTTGAAACTTGGTCAATTTCGCGGTGAGCGTGTCCACAATCTCTCTCGTAACGTCTCTCTCGTTGAACATGTCGTGTGCGGATAATATGAGTTCGACTGGATAAGTTATTGGGTTTAACATGCGCACGCTGGCGAGAGCGAACAACTCGTTTTTACCGTCAATCATAGATTGGAGCATGGAGCCTTTGCGCAAGCGATACTTAAACAACGGTTCGCGAATGTTTACTGGCTTTAAACCGACGTACTTTTCAGCCTCGAGCCAAAAGGCCCAATCTTCATAGCCGAACAACGTCGTTCGCGGGTATCCACCGGGTGTATTATCCCATAAAGACTTCAAAATGACCGCCGAACAGTGGAAGGCGTTGAAGTAGCGCAGATCTTGCGGATCGTATTTTGGTAAATTCCAACTGTACTCCCAGTCGCCAAAGCCTACGAGATCCGCCACGGCTAAGTTGTAATCGTTGTTCGGATCTTCGAGCAAGTCGATGGCTTTTTCAATAAACGTTTCGTCGATCAAATCGTCCGCATCGAGTGGTAAAACGTACTTACCGATTGCACGATCGAAACCAAAGTTCCGCGCGTCTCCTAAACCGCCGTTTTGTTTCTCGTGGACTTGGATTTGGAACAACCGTCCGCCTTTTTGGTTGAACCGATCGACAAGCTGCCTCGCAACTTCGGAAGACCCATCTTTACTTCCATCGTCGATAAGTAACACTTCGATATTTTTATACGTTTGCGAATAGACGCTCGATAAAGTTTCCTCTAAAGTCTCCTTCGCCCCGTCGTAAAACGGAACGACGACGGAGACAAACGGTAAAGCGCCAATCGCACTGTCTTCGATGAATTCTGAAACGATTTCTCTTCTCTCTCGATCCGTCTTCTCGACAAATTCAGCGTACTCGCGTTTCGGACGGATCTGACGTACTTCTTTGCGTTTTTCCGTACACGATCCGGCACCGATGCGAGAGGCTTTCAAGCTATCGAAAACTTGGCACAACTCTGGTTGTTCGGTGATGTCGACTAAAACAGTTCTCGTGGACCACGGTATATCTTCGTCGTTGACATCCGTTCCTTCTTCGATGATTTTCGCTTCAAACACGATCGTCGCGCATTCCATATCCAAATCATCGGTTTCCCATTCTAACTCCAATGGCGCCATTTCAACAAAGACGCTTCGAGCGAGAGCGTTTAAATTTTTAATATCTTTGGGATCTAACGACGGATCAATCGTGTACGATGTATCGATGACAACGTTCTCACCGTCCTCGTATTTGTCGAATTTGTCATAACGCAGAGATAATTGGATTAAGTCGCTCGGATAGACAGATATAACGCGGAAAACGAGCTTGGCGTTTTTACCACCTTCTTCATAATCGACGTTGAGATCAATTTTCTCTCTCGGTATATCTTTTCTGGCATCATCGCTATCGTCGTGCGAAGAGTAACTACTCTTTGACACGCACGGAATTCGACTCGGTGGCGCGTCGTTTACGTATCTCTTTGGCATACGACTCCCACGTCCTAAATATGCCACGTTTCCTCGTCCGCTTGAGTCGTGCAGAAACACTTCCTTGTTGCCTTCCCCATGCATCGTCGTCGTTTCCTCGTCAAACGTCCAAAACGCGACGCAATCTTTAACCATCCAAATCAAAGTTGGATCGTCTAATTTGTTCATATTCGACGCTTCATCAAAAGACGAGGACATTCCGACCACCATCAAGCGTCTCACCTCCGCTGGAGTCAACGCTCGATTCCATATGCTCACGTCATCCAACCTCCCGTCGACTGGATCCCACTCCGCGCCGCCAATCGTCACATGTCCATCGAAATCCAGACCGCTTTCCTCTAAGGGTACCTGTGGACCTGCCGCTCCGTCCACGAACACCGTGATCGCCCTCCCGTCGTACGTCCCGCAGACAAAATGCCACCTGTTTAAGAACAAAACCTTCCCTGCGCTGAAATCTTTATTCTCCTTGCCGATGCCGAACCTCGCAACGCCTTGTGTGTCCGTGTACAAATTCCATCCCCAGTTAATCCACTCGTGACTGACGATTCGATTAAAGCTTTTATGCCTATTCACAAAAACCCACGCGCAGGCGGATATCGTTCGAGACGGTAAACCGCGCACGTCCCTGGCGATGATGTAATCGTCCACGCCATCAAACGCGTAATACGCGCCGGACGGGCCGATACTTTCTCGGCGCAGACTCTCTAATACTACTATCGATGAAGATCTTTCTTCATCGCTTTGTTGTTGTTGATCGCTAGTGTTTCGGTTTACCGTTGTCGTCGAAATAGCTTTCGCTTCGTTCGAAAGAACGACGACGATGATGCACAAGACCAAAATCAACAGACGCGGCGCCGGGCGGCGGCGAAAGCGGCGGTGAAAGCAATCCATCGCGAAAATTTTCTTCTCTCTTAAACTCCTCTCCACTTTCTCTCTCTCTCTTTTCTTTTCAATACTTTGGCGGCGGCGGCATCATCGATTGCGGTTGCTGTTGACCCATCAACATCGGTGGCGGCATCAAAGTCGTAGGCGGCATCATTTGCCCACCACCACCACCACCCACACCACCACCACCCATCATCATCCCGGGCATCGCCATCGCATTCGGCGGCATCATAGTCGTAGGCGTCGTCATCGTCGCGTTCGGGTTGGTGTTGAAGTCGGTAAACTGTAAGTAGTAATTCCTCACGTTCGCTTTGTGTTTAAATCCGGAAATGTGTTGTCTTCGAACGGTCGGGGAATCGTGCGTGAGGTACGCGTCGCAGTATTCGCAGTAATATCGCGGCATATCCGTCGTAGATACTCTCTTTTGTTCTCTCTCTCTCTCTCGTTCTTCTTCTTCTTCTTCTTCTTCGTGCTGCTTTATTACTCTTTTACTTATGCGGGTTGTGTTTGGATGGAATATTTGTTGTGAAGAAAGAGATAAAGCGTCTTTTGGGCAGCTTTTTTCTTTTCTTGGTTGGATTGATTTTTGCGATTTTTTCGCCTTTTTTGGCAATCGACCCACTTTGCAAAAAACTCTTCTCCTTCTTCTTCAGAATTTACGAGAGGAAGCATTTTCCACATTTACACTCCACAACACACCTTATTGGGTGGACGAGAGAGAGAGGAGAGGACTTCAGAGAGCACGCGACGGGAAAAGTAAAACGAGGGTTTGCGTGTCCTCCGTTGTGCGTTCGAAAGAGAGAGAGAGAGAGAAGCTGTACTGCCGCATACTACTACCAGTAGAGATAGAAAATGGGAAAAAACGTGGAACCTCGCTTGTGGATCAACGTGAAAAAAACGAAACGAGGGAAAGTGATACCGTGCATGGAGGAAACGACGGCGCTGATGACGGCGCTGAAGAAAAACAACTTCGACATGAGCAAGTGCATGCGGGAGTCAGATTTGTTGGATAAGTGCACGAGCACGCACGCGAAAACGCCAAAGGTGAAGAATACGATTAACTTTCACTTGCAAAGGCTGGCGAGGATGGCGAAAGTTGCGAGATGAAAGATTTTATAGAGAGAGAGAGAGAGATACTAGAGAAATAGAGATAGCGAGACATTAGAAACAAGACGTGTACAACATGCGATATAGGAAACTACTAACTCTTAAGTTTATTATTATTGACAACAGCTTTTGATATAGATTCGATTACGTTTTGGTGGTTCTTTTTATGCTCCTTTTTTCTTTTCTCTCTTCATGTTTTTGTATGTTTATTCGCGCGCAAAAAATTAGTTCTTGAACTCACTGCCGTCGATGGCGTTTTGGAGTCTCGGGTTGGCCCACATTTCAACCTTCTTCGGGATGTTCTCTTCCGGGATGGTCGCGTATTTAGCTAATATTTCGCGGAATCGAGCACCGTCCATAGTTTCTACCTCCAAAAGCTCCTCAACGATTTCGTCCAACGCTTCTCTGTTATCCGAGATGTGCTTGAGCGCCATGACGTACGCCTCGTCCGCGATTCTCTTCACCGCGACGTCGATGTCGTTCTGTAATTTTTCAGACATTGAGTTCTTAGCCATCATTCTCATGATCATGTCGCCAGATTGTTGGTCTTGGACCGCCCACGGTCCGACATCGGACATGCCAAACGCGGTGACCATTTGTTTCGCCATCGAGGAGACTTGTTGCAAGTCACCGCCGGCGCCCGTGGTGACTTCAGCTTCGCCAAAGACAATCTCTTCCGCGGCTCTGCCTCCCAACGCACCGACAACTCTCGCGAAGATTTGTTGTTTGGAAATTAAACTCGGGTCTTCGCCCGGGATGAACCAGGTCAAACCCTTGGCTTGGCCTCTCGGGACGATGGTGACTTTTTGAACCGGGTCGTGACCGGCTTGCAAGGTACCGCAGATGGCGTGGCCAACTTCGTGGTACGCGACCAAAGTCTTCGCTTTACCGTCCGTTAATCGAGTACCTTCCATACCGGCGACGATTCTATCGACGGAGTCATCGATTTCGAGTAAAGTGATGGAGTCCTTGTTTCTTCGACCAGTCAAGATGGCCGCTTCGTTCAACAAGTTGGACAAATCCGCCCCAGAGAAGCCCGGGGTTCTCTTGGCGATGGTTTCGATGTCAACTTCACCTTCGAATCTCTTGTTTTTCGCGTGCACTTTCAAGATTTCAATTCTGCCCTTCAAGTCGGGGTTGTCCACAGCGACTTGTCTGTCGAAACGTCCCGGACGCAACAACGCCGGATCAAGAATGTCCGCTCTGTTCGTCGCCGCAACGACAATGACGCCAGTGTTACCTTCGAAACCATCCATTTCCGTCAACAGCTGGTTCAACGTTTGCTCTCTTTCGTCATTACCGCCACCAACGCCGGTACCTCTGGATCGACCGACGGCATCGATTTCATCGACGAAAACGATGCACGGCGCGTTCTCCTTCGCCTTCTTGAACAAATCTCTCACTCTGGACGCACCAACACCGACGAACATTTCAACAAACTCGGAACCGGAGATGGAAAAGAATGGAACACCGGCTTCACCGGCGATCGCTTTGGCGAGCAAAGTCTTACCGGTACCCGGCGGACCGACCAGCAAAACGCCCTTCGGGATCTTCGCGCCGACGGCGGTGAATCGTTCCGGTTTCTTCAAAAACTCGACAACCTCCATGAAATCTTGCTTGGCTTCGTCGACACCGGCAACGTCATCGAACGTGACGCCCGTGTTCGGCTCCATTTGAAACTTGGCTTTGGATTTACCAAACGCCATCGGGTTGTTGCCGCCCATGCCTCCCGGCATGCCCGGTCCGCCGCCGGCGCCACCGGATCGTCTGGTGAGCAGAAACAAACCGCCAACGAGCAACAAAGGAAACGCCAAGTTACCCAACAAGTTCAAGAAGACGCCACCGGTATCTTCGGACTCGCTGTGCGCCGCAAAGTCGACATTCTTTTCTCTGAATTTTTGCAAAAGCTCGCCGGAGGTGCCTGGCAATTGCACTCTGACTCTTTGCACTCTGTTGCCCAATTCCGGCGAAACCGCTTCCACGATCGCGATCGTACCGTTGGCGTACAAATCAACCTTCTTGACTCGGCCCATGTCCAAGTATTCCAAAAATCGAGAGTAGGACATTCTCGACGACGCGACGCCTTGGTCGTCCGCAGCGTTGGCTTGGCCATTGGCACCCAAAGCGGCAAACGCGGCGGAGACGCCGAGCGCGTTCTTGAGCACGTCTCTGCGAGAGTTGGAGACCTCTTCGGAAGCCTGTGGTATAGCAGAGCGAAAGAAGTAGAAACAGAGAGGTCAGCGATGCGAAAAAATACCTCCGAAAGCGAGAAGAGAGGGAGGGAAGAAATTCTCGACGGGATGACGACACACATCTATCCAATGTGGACGTCATCGCCTTCGCGCGTAATCATTTCCATTCGCGCGCCCGTGCGGACCAACGCGACCACAGAAATCCACATTTGCTCCGCGCAAATCGCGACGAAGAAACGCACGAACACATTTCTTCCCAAAAATCAATACTACGAAACCAAAAAGAACATCTGCGCGCGCGCGTACCTCTTCTCTTTTCGCCGCTCTGACAATTGAAGATCGACGACTTTTAAAACTCGTCGATTTCTTCTGTGCGGGCGACTGCGCGATGCGCGCCACGGACGATAACGCGGAGGAGGAACTCATTTATGTAGTTCTTAAGTTTCTTAGTTTACTTTATGCGATAGATTTATGCGATAGGAATGTCGCGTAAATGTATATACTGCGTGTCTTGTGTAAACAATGAGCGCTAGTTTTGTGAAGACTGTACGTAACTACTTGCGTGTCTGACGTGTGCAGAAATTGGTGGCTCTCGATGCTTCAAAGACCAAAAAAACGGATGATTTTTTGGGGGCGGAAACAACAACCAAAACGCCTCAAAACAACGACACAGAAACGACTTTGACGACTCTCGAGAGAAGAATGGCCTCGAGCGAAGAAGAAGAGCGTTTGCACGAGTACCCAAATCACCAGAGGAAGAAGAGAACGACGACGACGGGTGGTGGTTCTTCTTCTCAAACGACGACGACGAAAGCGAACGGGAAAACGCTGATTGCGTTCGTCTTTGGGTTCCTGCTCTCGTTCATCCTGTTCCACGCGGACGCGTTCAACCATCGACAGTCGATCGTGAACCGGTGGCGAGGGATTTCGAACGATTTAGTGTTGGAAAGAGAACACTGCCGGCAAGTTTTGGCCGAGCACAAGGACGCTTTGAGCAGCGTGCACGAGGAGTTTGAGAGTTTGAAAGAGAAGCATCAGGAGGCGTCCGGCGCGTTGAAGGAGAAACACGACATGTTGACGCACGCGTCGAGCTTGTTGGAAGAGAAACATCTGGAGTTGGAACATAAGACGACGCAGTTGGAGGTGATGAAAGAGGCTCTGAGCGAAGTGGACGTGGATGGGCATAATGGTGGTGGTAGCGGCGTTGAGGACAACCACGAGGAGGAAGAGGAGGACGACGCTTTAAGCGAAGAAGAGCCGGCGGAGCAACCGAGCGGGCGATCCTCGAGAGGCGGCGGTAAGCATAGCAGTAAGCGTAGTAAGCGTGGTGGACACGGTAGCAAAAAGAGCTCGTCGAAACCGCACGGCGGCGAAGAGCACGGGGAAGAGGATTTAGATGAAGGCGCGCACGACGAGGCGGACGATACCGCGTCGGCGGAAGAACCTTTGCAAGAGGAGATGGATGTTTCCACAGAATAATGACAGTTTTCTCTGAATAACTCGAGTACACCTTTCTACTTCTTCTAATTTATAATCTAACGTAATTCTCTCTCTCTCTCTCTCTCTTTCTAAATACCTTTACGAATGCAAGTTACTGTGTAAGAACATAACGCCTGGATTTTGCAGGTAATCGTTCAAATACATCCCATCCAACAAACTGCCGCGACCGCTTTCTTCGCTCAAAACGTCGTAATACGCATCGCTCGCGTCACCAAACTTAAACTTGTTCTTGGAAACTAAATCAAATATCCATTTCTCAAAATCGTGCTCTCCCGTGGCTTCGTTGATCACGCGAACGACTTTGGAGCCGAGAAAGGCGCTCTCTTCCCACCTTCGGATGTACTTCGTCGAGGAAAAATCGGCGAAATCTGGAACATGGTTGGTCATTTTCCCTTTATTCGCGTGTAAAAACAACGGGTCACCGTTTAAGTCGCGATGCAACATTGTATTTCCGAAAATGTTTCCGTTCGAACCGTCTCGAATGCCCACATGGTCCGGGTCGTGTGGCACGATGGTGAAGTCGTCTTTGAAGTAGCGCATGGCTACGGCGAATACCTCTTTATCACCGATACCCATGAACCCACCGAACAAAGGGTAGAAGATATGATCGAATGCGTTAAAATATAACGCTAAAAACAACGCGTTCCAATGTTTACTCTTATCGACGAGCATTTGGCCGCTCTCGTGCGTAAACTTTGGCCACGAAGGCGCATTTTCGTCTCCAAAAAGGGCCAATCGCGCATCCGGCGCGCTCGAATCTCTCCAGAAGTCTCGCCACAACACCGCCCCGGTTCTTTTATACTCCTCACTGTTGAATAGTTTCGTCTCTGGATCTCTTAACACCAAATTATCCGCGTCAACGCTCAACGCTTCTTTGAACGACGAAAACGTTAGCGCTAAAAGCTTATACGCGAATCGACTCGGTTTGCGTTTTCCTTTACTCGCAAAGTTTAACGCGTCCCCGAGCTCGCTAAACGAGCGAACGATAACGCCTAAATCCCTTAAATCTTCGACATCTTCGCAGGAAGGTAACTCGTTCGCCGGGAACCACAATTCGATTGGTAATCGTGACTTGGCGCGCCGCACGGCGTGTATGGCTATCCAATACGACGTCTTGATGCTATACTTTGACCCACCGACGATGACAATACCTCGTTGATTCTCAAAATACTCCTCGATGTTTGTTTGCATACCACTAATCTCCTCCTCGACGCTCTTCACGTACGCCTCCGTCTTCCCGCGGATCTCTTCCACTTGCGCTTTCGCCAGCCGTTCCCCGGCCAACACGAAATCTCTCTTCAAACTCGCTCGTCTCCTATCACTCGGCAGCGTAAACGAAAACCCATTCGGCATTGTCTTCACGATCACTTTTTTAAATATCGCGTGCATCCGCTTCGTATTCTTCATCGCGTTTTCATAGCCACCCGGTCGCTCCTCGAACACTTTTTTCAAAGGACACTCTTTTACATCCGCGCCGCCGCCGTACTCTTTCCATCGCGGACGCTTCTTACTCGCACCTCTGCTTCCCACAATCTCTTCTCTGCACGCGCTTTGACAATCAATCTCCACCTGGTCGCCGCAATTTCTCAAACCGGCTACTTTATGCCCATCGCACAGACAAAACCCGCTCGTTTTTTCGTCCTCTTTCGCGACGAAACATTTTTTCCCTCCTCTCTGTGGTCGATTGAGAAGAAAATCGAAACCAAATTTGGACGTTTTCCAATCCTCTTTCGCCGAGGCATTTTTATGGCACGCGCGCGTTTCCAAGAACCCGTATTTGGAGTGTGGGCCGCACGAAGCGAGGAATTCGCGGTGAAGGAAGAATGCAGCGAGAATCAGAAGGAGCGGGCGTCTGTTTTGTCCGAGAGATTTCCAAACGATTTGCGTGCGCTGAGTTTTTGAGAAGAAGAAGAAGAAGACCAATCGAGAGAAGAAAGACGCGTTCGAGGAGGAGGA
>TARA_B110000459_G_scaffold117217_1_pt1 | contig 10951 bp, 9 predicted proteins | sample TARA_B110000459 | Tara Oceans TARA_B110000459 (sample SAMEA4398296) | marine metagenome | biome: Polar Biome; feature: [SRF] surface water layer (ENVO:00010504); material: water (ENVO:00002006), including particulate matter (ENVO:01000060) such as... | depth 5 m | reverse complement strand
AAAAAGGCAAACAATATCCAAAATACTAGCGCTTCAATTACGCCTAAAATACTAGTAGTTACAAAAGAAGTGAAAGATGGAATATCTAAAGATGTTAGAAATATTGAAGGAGTATTTTTCACTATTCAAGTAGGTGTTTATTCTAAAGAAGTAACAATCGGACAATTAAATAATCTGTCGCCTCTAAATAGTGAAAGAACAGCAAGTGGGTTGATTCGATACACTTCTGGTATGTTTACCAGATTGGAAGAAGCAAATGCAGTAAAAGAAAGAATTAGAGCTGATGGTATTACTGATGCATTTGTAGTGGCATATAGTAATGGCGTAAAAACGAATATTGCAGCTGCAAAAACAAAATTAGAGTTGAATGCTATCTCCCCATCAAATAAAGTTCCTGCTGAGAATTTAACAATTAAATTTAAAGTGCAATTGGGAGAATATACAAGTGATGTTTCTGTTGATGAAGCTGATCTGTTTTTAAAATTAACAAGTAGAGGGATTAAGAACTATATACAGGATGATAAAACAATTTATATTATAGGATCGTTTAATAGTTATTCTTCTGCAACAGATTTGCAAATTAAGATGAAAGAAATGGGCGTTAGAAATCCTAAAGTTGTTGCATTCGAAAAGAGTAAAGCAATTGATTTGAATGAAGCATTAAAACGAATTGAAAATAAATAAAATGAGTTTAGAAACAATTTCAGAAGAAGTAGTTGAACTAAAAGAACAGGTTGCGAAAGATCATATTTTAGTATTGTTTGACGATAATGTAAACACCTTTGATCATGTAATAGACTTATTGGTTAAAGTATGTAATCATGAGGAATTACAGGCTGAACAGTGTGCAACTTTAGTTCATTATAAAGGTAAGTGTGCAGTAAAAACAGGAGAGCTAAAAGAATTGACCATTATGGGAGAGATATTAGCCGATAATGGTTTAACAGTAGAAGTGAATTAGAAAAAGTCGCAATATTTGTTGATATACTGAGTCTATTGAAGTGTGAAGAAAGCCGGAAGATTTTATAGGAAGGATACAAAAAGTAAAAAATGAATACATTTAAAAAAATAGCATTAGGAGCGGTAGTCGCAATAGGAATTTATTCATGTTCTAAAGTGCCAATTTCAGGAAGGAGACAAATAAATATGTTACCAGAAAGTCAGATGATGAGTATGAGTTTAACACAGTACCAATTATTTTTATCGGAAAAGCCACCAATGGCAGATGATATAGAACAAACAAAAATGGTGAAACGTGTTGGCAATAGAATTGCACATGCTGTTGAAAGATATATGAAAGACAATAATATGTCGGGTAGAATTAAAGGATATAAGTGGGAGTTTAATTTAGTGGATGAAAACACTGTGAATGCATGGTGTATGCCAGGAGGAAAAGTGGTAGTATATTCTGGTATTTTACCAATTACAAAAACAGAAGAAGGTTTAGCAGTTGTTATGGGGCATGAAATTGCACATGCTATTGCTAGACACGGAAATGAAAGAATGAGCCAGGGTATGGTTGCGCAAGGAATCACAACAGGTATGTCAGTTGCTCTAAGAGATAAACCCGCAGCAACGCAAACATTGTTTTTAGGAGCAATAGGTGCTGGAGCAGGTTTGGGAATATTATCGTTTGGAAGAAACCAAGAAAGTGAAGCTGATAAAATGGGAATGGTATTTATGGCTATGGCTGGTTATCAACCAAAAGAGGTAATCCATTTTTGGCAAAGAATGAAAGCTGTTGGAGGTGGAGGAGGAATTCCAGAGTTTATGAGAACCCACCCGAGTAACGATATTAGAATTGACAGAATAAAAGAGTACTTAGCTATTGCAGAATCTTATTTCACGAAGGCTAAATAAACCTAACTGAATATGAAAAGATTAACAGTATTAGCAATTACAATAAATCTAATTTGTAAAATCTTATGAATAATAAGGATTTAACTTTTTTGCGAATAAAAAGCATGTTCAATTAAAACATCCATTGAAATTAAATTAAGTGTTTTTTCATTTGTAGCCTCTAAAATTACTTTTGGTGCAGCGTTATTTTCATAAGCTTCTTTAAATCGTAAAGCACATAAACACCATTTATCACCTACTTTAACACCTGGAAAGGCATATTGAGGAATAGGAGTTGATAAATCATTTCCTACAGACTTAGAAAACGTAAGAAATTCTTCTGTAGCGATAATACAAACCGTGTGTATTCCCTGGTCAGTATCATCGGTATTGCAACAGCCATCTCTAAAGTAACCTGTTAAAGGGCTTGTTCCGCAAGTAATAAGTGGTAGTCCAAATATGTTTTTGTTTTCCATAAGCATGTAAATTTGAGCATTATTTTTTTAATTAGTATATACACTTCTGTATTAAATGTTTGGGGCTTATTTCTTAATAATTATACTATTTTAAGTTTAAATAAATATTGGTTTATTAGGTAATTGTCTTTGCAATTATTGCTTCAAGTTCTTAATAAACCTATATTATTGTATTATTTTAATAATAAATGTACTTAGTGCCTTGAAAAATAAATAAAGAATGATAAATTCGCAAACAAATTAAATGAATACCAAATGGAAAGTATTGACGGAAATAAATTAATTGTAAAGTTACAAAAGGGATTAGCTAAAGATGGTCTTAAGATGGATGCTATAGTTAAAGGTTTAAAAGAACTAAGACCTTACGCATTAGAAGAAAAAGATCCGACTTTAACAAAGGTAACCCGATTGACTTACGAGCATATAGAAGCAAATAAGACATTTAATATCCCTTTACCTCCAGAAGAAGCGATTGCTCCTGAATTGGAAGAAGGTGAAATAGCTCCAGAAGAAGTAGAAATGATTTTGAGTACTATTGAATCGGATGATGATAGACTTGAAAGTTTAGATTACTTATTCTCTTTAATGTTAGATAGAGAAAATGAAGATAACATTCAAGATATGTTTGCTTATAGAGATGCTCTAAAAGGATACTAAGATTAATAAGACACGCAAAAAAGCCTCCCGAATTTATTTTGGGAGGCTTTTTTTATGGTAATTAGTTTACACTCAATTAAAAAATCTTGAGCCCTTAACAAGATTAAGGGCTTTTACTATTCAAATAAAAAGGATTAGCTTGGGGTAACTTTTACAAGTTGTTATTAGAATTCAACATCAATCTCTACCGGACAATGATCTGAACCATGCATATCAGCTAAAATTGTAGCAGATTTAACATTATTAATAATGCTTTCACTTGCTAAAAAGTAATCAATTCTCCAGCCAACATTTCTATCTCTAGCTCCACCTCTATAACTCCACCAACTGTATTTCAATTCTGTTGTTGGATGTAAATGTCTAAATGTATCAATCAACCCGGCATTGGTAAAGTTGTCCATACCGTCAATTTCTTCTTGCATAAAACCAGCACTTTTATTGTAGTTTGGTTTTGGTCTTGCTAAATCAATTGCTTTATGGGCAACATTAAAATCACCACAAACAATTACAGGTTTTTTCTTCTCAAGCGCTCTTAAAAAATCAAGAAAAGCTGCATCAAATTTTTGTCTATCTGGTAAACGAGATAAATCATTTTTAGAATTAGGCGTATAAACAGTCGTAATATAAAATTCTTTAAACTCAGCAGTTAAAACTCTACCTTCTTGGTCGTGTTCTTCAATACCAATGTCAGAAAAAACATTTAAAGGTTCTGTTTTAGAAACAATAGCAGTACCAGAATAGCCTTTTTTAACAGCAGAATTAGAGTAAGAGAAATAGCCATTTAAATCTTTCAATACTTCAGCTACTTGGTCATCTTGAGCTTTCGTCTCTTGAAAACAAATTACATCAGGATTCATTTCTTCAATTTTATCAAATAAGCCTTTTTTAGCTACTGCTCTTATTCCGTTTAAATTCCAAGAAATTAATTTCATCCGATGTCTTTTTAATGTTAAAAATCAAAAATAAGATTTTAAAATACAGCACCCAATACTCAAATCGCATTACTATATTTGCAATATGTATAGTAAGTCAGAAAAGAAAAAATATATCCTTGATTTTTGGAATGGCTTTGGATTACACATGAAAAAGTATAATGCAGATTTTGGTAGAGTGCGATGGGTAAACTACCGTTCAAATGTTAAAGATATTTTTTTCAGACTGAATGTTGATAATAAAGCAGCTACTTTTTCTATAGAAATGCAACATAAAGATGAAGGGTTAAGAGAATTGTTTTTTGAACAGTTTAATGAACTGAAAATTGTCTTAGCTTACAATATCCAAGAAGAGTTGATCTGGGAGAAAAAAGCCTTTAATCAAAATAACCAAGCTATTTCTGGGTTATTTAGCGATCTTAATAACGTTTCAATTTATAATGAAAAAGATTGGCCATCCATTTTTCTTTTCTTTGAAAAAAGAATGATAGGACTACATACTTTTTGGGTTGAATTTGAAGAGATTTTTAAAGATTTAGAAAAATAAAACACATCAATAATAATAACATAAGTATTTCGTTTTTAAACCTGAAATTAACCGTTTATGTAAAAGTGGTTTGTTCTAAAATAGAAAAAAAATATTTTTGCTGTAAAATTTAACTGATAAGATACGTCTCATCAAAAAAGAAGGTATGAAAAAAGAATTGTTAACATTAATAGTATCGTTTTTACTAACATTTAATGCATTTTCACAAGATAAATTTACCCTTAGCGGAAATGTTAAAGATTTGTCTGATGGCGAAGATTTAATCGGTCTCACAATTTCTGTAAAAGAAATGCCAGCTACAGGCACTGTAAGTAATGTTTATGGATTTTATTCATTAACTCTTCCGCAAGGAGAATATACTATACAATATAGTTATGTTGGTTATACAACCCAAGAGTTTAAAATGAACTTTAATCAAAACATTAAAAAAAATATTGAGTTAGGGGTTGATGCAAATGATTTAGATGTTTTTGAGATAACTGCAGAAAAAGAAGATGAGAACATTCGTGCAACAGAGATGAATGTGACTAAAATTGATATGAAAGAAATTGAAAGTATTCCTGTTCTTTTTGGAGAAAGAGATGTGCTAAAAACAATTCAGTTAATGCCAGGAGTAGCAACTGGAGGAGAAGGAAATGCTGGTTTTTTTGTTAGAGGTGGTAGTGCCGATCAAAATCTAATTTTATTAGATGAAGCACCGGTGTATAACGCATCTCACTTATTAGGTTTTTTCTCCGTATTTAACTCGGATGCGATTAAAGATTTGAAATTGTATAAAGGAGGAATGCCTGCTGAATACGGTGGAAGACTATCATCAGTTATGGATATTAAAATGAAGGATGGAAACTCTAAAAAATTAGCCGTTAGTGGTGGGTTGGGTCTAATCTCTTCAAAATTAACAATTGAAGCTCCCATAGTAAAAGATAAAGGATCGTTCATTATTTCTGGTCGTAGAACATATATTGATCAGTTTACTAAGCTATCTAATAATGATGCAATAAAAAGTACTGTGTTGTATTTCTATGATTTAAATTTAAAGGCCAATTACAGATTAGGCGAAAAGGATAGAGTGTTTTTATCTGGTTACTTTGGTAAAGATGTAATATCCATAAAAGATCGTGTAGGAATTAATTGGGGAAATACTACAGCAACCTTACGTTGGAATCATTTGTTTAGCGATAAGTTATTCAGTAATACTTCATTGATCTATAGTAACTACAATTACAACATTAGGATTGAAGCAGCAGAGTTTGAAATTGATTCTAAAATTCAAGATTTAACGATTAAGGAGGATATGGATTTTTATTTAAATGATAAGAATAAAATAAAGTTTGGAGGAAGCGTAGTACATCATACTTTTGCGCCAGGTGAATTTTCTGCTACAGGAACTTTAAATAATATAAACGAATTGGTAATTGAAAAAAGATATTCATTGGAAAGTGGTTTATACCTTTCGAATGAACAAAAGGTTACCGATTTATTATCAGCTACCTATGGTGTACGATTCACTAATTTTACACAATTTGGTCCAGGTGATATTTACACTTTTGAACAGGATGGTTCAATTTCTGATACAACAATTTATAGCGATTGGCAAGCTGTTTCATCATATAATGGAATAGAACCAAGAGTTTCTGTAAGATATCAATTGAATGAAGTAAGTTCTTTAAAAGCATCATATGCTAGAAGTAACCAGTATTTACATTTATTGTCTAACTCATCAAGTGGAAGTCCAACTGATACTTGGATGCCAAGTAGTAATAATATAAAACCAGAAGTGTCTGATCAAGTTGCATTTGGATATTATAGAAATCTAAAAAACAATGCTTACGAATTTTCTGCAGAAACATATTATAAAATATTAGACAATACAATTGACTATAAAAATGGTGCTGAAGTAACACTTAATCCAACAGTTGAAGGTGAATTGCTTTATGGTGAAGGAAGAGCTTATGGATTGGAACTTTTCATTAAAAAGAAAAAAGGAAAATTTACCGGATGGATAAGTTACACCTTAGCGAAAAGTGAAAATAAGTTTGAGGATATAAATAGAGGAGAGTGGTATTCTGCTAAACAAGATAGGACTCATGATCTTTCGATAGTTGGAATGCTTTCTTTAAGCGAAAGAGTAAAAGTTTCATCAACATTTGTTTATTATACCGGGAATGCAGTTACTTTTCCAACTGGTAAGTACCAGATTGATAATCAAACTATTAATTTATATTCTGATAGAAATGGTTCTAGAATGCCTAATTACCATAGAATGGATATTGGGTTAACATTAGAAAATAAAAAATATAAAGAAGTGAAGAATTTTGAAACAGGTGAAGCCCTAAAAGTTAAGAAGAAAGTAGAATCGAGCTGGAACTTTTCTATTTATAATCTTTATGCTCGTGAAAATGCTTATTCTATTACATTTCAAGAGAATGTGGATGATCCTACTAAAACTGAAATCATTCAACTTTCTTTGTTTAAAATGATACCATCTATTACTTACAACTTTAAATTTTAAGAGTTATGAAATTACTTAAAACCATATTTTTTGCAATATTCAGTTCTGTTTTATTGATTTCTTGTGAAAAAGAAATAGATTTAGATTTAAAAGAATCAGCTGAATTTTTTGTTATTGAAGCAATTGTACACGATAATTTAGGAGATAATTTTGTAGCACTATCCAAGACTAGAACTTATGATAATAATGGAGCGATTGAAACAGTTTCAGGTGCTTCAGTAAAAATAACAGACAATTTAGGAACTGTTTATAGCTTGTATGAAATTACACCTGGAGTTTATACCGATTCGACTTTGTTGGGTGTGTCAGGAAGATCTTATAATTTAGATGTAAATATAAATGGGAATATTATTAGTGCTAGTTCAGTAATGAGTCCAAGAATTGAAATAGACTCTCTTACATATGACAAGATACCTAATTTTGGGGCTGATGATGAATTAGAGTATAGCATTCTTTGTCACTTTACAGATCCTTTAAATGTTATTAATTTTTATAGAATGAAGTCTTTTTTAGGAGATGAGCAGTTAGATGGTTATGTCAATTGGAGTGATGATGCAATTGATGGAACTTCAACAGGTTTACCAGTATTTAATGTAACTTATTTAGCCGGAGAGTATGCGACTATTCAATTATTATCTGTAGATGAACCGAATTTTAGATATTTTGTTGGATTAGCTTTGTCTCAAGAAGGAGAAGTCCCTGGCAATCCGGAATCTAATTTAACTGGAGATAATGCTGTAGGCTATTTTGGCGCTTATGCTAAAAGTGAAGTGACAATTTTAATAGAGCCATAGAATATGTTAGGGAGTATTTCTCGTTTAACTTTTTTAGCTAAACAGCGCTTTAATATAGTTTAGTCCTGTTAATTGTTGTTTATTACTGTCCTAAAAGTTAAATTAACCCTTGGTTTTAGTATTAATTTAGTTGTTGGCAGTTTGTGTTGCCAATTGCTTTGCGTTTCATCTTTCATTACTAACAAACTGCCGTTCTCTAAAATAAAAGTTATTTTTTCTTTACTTTCCTTATGCTTAAAAATAAATTTTCGCTCTACGCCAAAGCTCAAAGAAGCAATTGCTCCTTTTTTTTTTAATTTTTTTTCATCATCGCTATGCCATGCCATGCCTTCATTTCCATCGTGGTAGAGGTTTAGCAAGCAAGAATTAAAGGATTCACCTGTTCTTTGTTCGATTTTTGCCTTTAATACCAACAATTCTTTTGTCCAATTTAAAGCCAATTTAGTTATTTTGGAATAGGTGTATTCAAATTCTTTTTCACCATACCAAGCTACTTTTCGTTTGGTGATTATTTTCTTTCCAAAAATGATGGCTTCATCATTTCGCCATTCAATATCAGCCAATAAGCTTTTTAGAAAATAATCTGCTTCATTTTGATTGAAAATTTTACCATAATAATTCACTGTTCCACCTTTTGGAAGCCAATTTTTTACTGGATCAAATTCAAATTCAAATAAGTTCATATAAGTTAATGTACTTTTTTTATTAAGTTTTTAAACATTATTTTAAACTAAGTTAGTGTTTTTTTAGGAGAAAGTCAAGTTCTACATCGGGTCTACATCAATGGTAATCCGTACGCCTTTATATTCACTAAACGCTTCAAAATGGTTTTTTACTTCCATTACCAATTGGCGTGTTTTCTTAACAGAAATTTCACGCTCAACTTTTAGCATAGCATTTTTAATGTATTGGTTTTTTATACGAGCAATAACAGGGAAATCTGGTCCTAAAACACGATCACCAAACTTGGTTTTCAATCCTTGTACAAATTCTCGGGCACCTTCATTTAAAACATTACTATCTCTATGTTTTAAGGTAAAGTGAATCAATCGCTGATAAGGAGGGTATTTAAATTTCTTTCGTTGTAAAATCTCATCATTGTACATTCCCAAATAATCGTGCTCAATTACTTGTCTAATAATAGGATGGTAAGGCTCGTAAGTTTGAACTAAAACCTTTCCTCTTTTTGCTTTTCTTCCTGCACGTCCACTTACTTGACTCATTAATTGATAAGAACGCTCAAAAGCTCTAAAATCAGGGAAATTGAGCATATTATCTGCATTTAATATTCCAACTACAGATACATTGTCAAAATCTAACCCTTTGGTAACCATTTGTGTTCCTACGAGCACATCAACAGTTCCATCCTCAAAATCGGTAATTAAACGGTGGTAAGCATTTTTTGCTCGTGTAGTATCAGCATCCATTCTGGCTACCTTTATTTTGGGGAAGTAGAGAGATAATTCTTCTTCAATTTGTTCTGTACCAAAACCTTTTAAAGTAACTCTTGGACTACCACATTTACCACAAGTGTTCGGCATTTGTTTACTGGTACCGCAATAATGACACTTTAATTGGTTGGAGTGTTTATGATAGGTTAACGAAACATCACAGTTTTTACATTCAGGAACATGCGCACATTCTTCGCACAATAAAAAGGGAGCGTAACCTCTTCTGTTCTGAAACAGGATCACTTGTTCTTTATTTTTAAATGCTTTTTCCATCAAATCCATCAACATTGGAGAGAAGTGTGATTTCATTTTCTTTTTCCGTGTAGCATCTTTAATATCGGCACATAACACCTCAGGCATTTGAACTCCACCGTGCCTTTTGGTCATTTCAACCAAACCATATTTTCCTTGTTGTGCGTTCCAATAGGTTTCTACTGCCGGAGTAGCAGAACCCATTAATACTTTTGCTTTATGGATGTGAGCTAATACAATAGAGCTGTCTCTTGCATTGTACCTTGGTGCTGGGTTGTATTGTTTAAAGCTATTTTCGTGCTCCTCATCTATAATAATTAACCCTAAATTGCTAAAGGGTAAAAACATGGCAGAACGCGCTCCCATTACAATCTGAAATTTGGAAGATTTAGTATCTTCAAACTCCAATACTTTGTTCCAAACTTCTACCCGTTCGTTTTCATTAAATTTAGAATGATAAACACCGATAACATCACCAAAAACTTTTTGTAATCGTACAATTAGTTGAGTGGTTAATGCAATTTCTGGTAACAAGTAGAGTACTTGTTCTCCTTTGTCAATTGCTTCTTGTATCAGTTTAATATACAGTTCAGTTTTACCCGAAGAGGTTACTCCGTGTAGCAAAACAACATCTTTAGTCTCAAATTGTGCTTTAACTTCAGCGAGTGCTTTTACTTGATGCTCGTTGAGTGTTTTATCGCCAATTAATTTTTTATTGTAACTACCAATGCGATCAACAGCAATTTCGTAAATCTCAAATATATTTTTCTTTACCAGTTCATTAATAATGGATGCGCTAACATTGGTAGATTTTTGTAGATCTAATTTTTTAACTTCTTTGGGCTCGCCATATCTTTTAGAAATTTGAATGAAAGACATTAAGGTTTCTAATTGTTTTTTTGAACGGCTTATTTCGTTAAAAATTTGCTCTAAGTTTTTTTCGTTATCCGCATGCTCCGTTAATCTAACAAATGCAATAAGCTTTACTTTATACTTTCGTTTTAAATCCTCTTCAACAATAATCGCTTTTTTTTCTATTAAGGCTTTTACCACTTTATGAACGTTTTTAATGTTCAGTATTTCAGAAATTTCTTGAAGATTTAATATCTCTCTTATTTCTAAGGCTTCATAAATTTGATATTCTCTGTCTGTTAATTCTGTAACAGCATCTCCATCAAATTCAGCATTAATTAAAATTTTGGTTTCGCTGGCCAATTTTAGTGCACCAGGTAAAGCTGCATTAAAAACATCTCCAGGGTTAGCAATGTAGTAATCGGCAATCCAGTCCCAATGCTTTAATTGTTTTTGGTTAACAATTGGTTTGTCATCCAATAAAGAATCTACATATTTTGCTTCGTATTCGGTAGGAGGAGAGTGGTGTATGTTTTTTACTAAAGCAGAGTATAATTTGCCTCCACGCCCGAAAGGAACAACAGCTCGTTGCCCTATTTGTATGTCATTATTTAATTCTTCGGGTAAGCGATAGGTAAA
>TARA_B110000459_G_scaffold51295_1_pt1 | contig 10952 bp, 16 predicted proteins | sample TARA_B110000459 | Tara Oceans TARA_B110000459 (sample SAMEA4398296) | marine metagenome | biome: Polar Biome; feature: [SRF] surface water layer (ENVO:00010504); material: water (ENVO:00002006), including particulate matter (ENVO:01000060) such as... | depth 5 m | reverse complement strand
CATAATCCGGTTGTCGGGGGTTCAAGTCCCTTCTCCGCTACCAATAAGAATGATAAAATATAATATTATTCAATATATGAACAGCAATAATGTGATATTTGTATAACTCTTACTTTAAATGAAGATTTTGCAGGAACATCAAAGCTCATTTCATCTGTTATTAAAGTCCAACCAGTTTTATTTAATATCTGGTACTCTAATTTCCCTGAAATAATTTCCATTATTTCTTTGGAATCAGTATTAAACTCATATTCACCAGGCATCATAACACCTAATGATTTAATAGTCCCATCATGAAAGGTGATGTTTCGACTAATAACACTTCCATCGAAGTATATATTTGCCTTTTTTTCTACTTTAACATTAATAAAGTCTTTCATAATTCATCCTTATTTAAACAATATATACTACAAGTTTATAAATATAAAATAACTATTAAATAGTAATTTGAAAGGTTTATTTTGGCTATCAAAGTGATAGTTTCAATTTTCTTTTATCTTTCACAAATAATGTTAACATAAATGTCAATTATTTAATCACTTTCTGGAATAGAAAGGTTTAAAATATGTTTGCAATAAAAATATGGTTAACAAAAAACGAAAATGATTGGTTCTATCTAAGAGACCCTAAAGATCAAGTTATTTATGCCTGGGGAAGAAAAGAAAAAGCTGAAATAGTTTTAAAATCTTTGACATGTTTTAAATCAGAACTTGATGATAATTTCTCTGCATACGCTATTGTAAGAATTAATAAGAAAAAGCAAAAAAAGTAATTAAATATTTATAATTTAATAATTTTGTATATTTATAAAAAATATTTTATAAATTTTTATGAATTATTTATCAAAAGTTCCTAAATGGAAAGTCAGATATGAAGTTACCTTCTATGGCAATGATCCTTTAAAAGGATCATTTCGTGTTATTAAAGAAGATATTGTTTTGATTGGTGAAGATCTTCCTATAAAACATAAAGTTCCATTTTCTAATAAGGAGAACGCAGAAATTAATTTTTTACTATGGATTGATGGTTTATCAGTTGAAAGTTTAATAGAATTACCTCATGATTATTATAGTAAAGAAGTTAGTTATGCAGAAGAATCAGTGGAAGTTTTAGAAGTTATTAAAATAGATAATGAATAATATTTAAGGGGAGATATATTTTGAAAATACAGGGTGGATGTTACTGTGGGAATATAAGGTATATAGCTGAAGGGGAACCTGAAGCTTCAATTCAATGCCATTGTAGAGAGTGTCAATACATAACTGGAGGGAACCCTAATGTAATAATGATTATGCCTATAAACGGTTTTAAGTTTTTAAAGGATGAGCCTCAAACTTTTAAAAGAAAAGATTTAGATAAAGCTGTAACGCGTTTGTTTTGTAAAGAATGTGGAACAGCTATTGGAACTAAGAGCCCAGCAAGACCTAATTCTATAATTTTAAAAGTAGGAACCTTTGATAATCCTTCAATCTTTACAGCTAGTGCGGCTATTTTTACTATAGATAAACAAAAATTTCATTATATAGATAAAAATATTAAAGAATTTGACAGAAGACCTTAGTAGATCAATTAATAGATATAATGAATATACATCATGAATTAGGAACTGTTTCAGTTATTATACCAACTTTAAATAGATGTTTTCTTTTACAAAGAGCAATTCAGTCAGTTTTAAACCAAAGTTATAACCCAAATGAAATTATCGTAATTGACAACGGCTCGTCTGATGATACTAAAAAAACTATTCAAACATTATATCCTAACATAAGGTATTTAACGGAAGATAAAATTGGTGTAAGCGCTGCTAGAAATAAAGGTATAATAAATGCTAGATCTGAATGGATAGCTTTTTTAGATTCAGATGATGTTTGGAAACCTGAAAAGTTAGAAAAACAATTAATTTTAAATTATGAATTTAAAAATAAATATAGATTTATTCATACAAATGAAATTTGGTTTAGGAATGGAGTTTTTTTAAATCAAAAAAAAAATCATGAAAAATCAGGTGGAAACCTTTTTAACAAATGTCTAAAATTATGTTGTATCTCTCCAAGTTCTTCTCTAATTAAGAAAAAAATTTTTGATGAATACGGTCTTTTTGATGAAGATTTAAAAGTTTGTGAAGATTATGATATGTGGTTACGTTTAACTTCCAAAGAGAATGTTGGATATGTATCTCAACCTTTGGTTGTTAAATACGGAGGTCACTCAGATCAACTGTCTCAAAAATATTGGGGGATGGATAGATTTAGAATTCAATCTATTGAGAAAAATATTAAAAACAATTGCTTTAGTAAAGATCAAAATAAATTGGCTTACGAAATGTTAATAAAAAAATTAAAAATTGTTATTACAGGGGCAAACAAAAGAAGCAATAACGCAATTTTTGATATATATTCAAATAAATTAAGCTCATGGTTATCTGTCTCAGATAGTTTTGTATATGGTTGAAAATATAACCAAGGAAGAAAAATTCTCTATTAGGTGGGTGATCGCGCTTAAAGATGAAGCTGAAATTATCATTCAACAATATAGAATGAAATTATTATCAGAAAAGAGTGTTTTTCCAATTTTTAAAAATTCAGAAGAAACTCATTGGTTGATATTATCAGGTATTGGAAGGCATAACGCATCAGCAGCAACCTTATACCTTTATGAGAAAAGCAAAGCCCCAAAATGGACAGCTTGGATTAATATAGGAATTGCAGGGTGTGGTGAAGGTCATTTCGGAGATTTATGTTTAGTTGATAAAATTACTAATAACTCTGACCGTAAAGTAAGTTTTCCAAGCGCAATGAAAAACTCTCCATTTCCAAGAATGGAACTTTTAACGACAGACATTCCTATCATTGATTATAGTTCAAAAGAATTAATTGATATGGAAGCATGTGCTTTTTATGATGCAACCAGTAAATTTTCATCAAGAGAGTTGATATCTATTGTGAAAGTCATTTCAGATGGTCCCTCAAATAACATTAAAAATTTAAATAGATCCATTATTTCAAAGCTAATAACAACTAATATTTCTAACATTATTAAGATTGTTTTATATTATAAAAATTTATCTTTAGATGAGTACAAAAGATTAAAGAAACCTGATATATTTTATAAAATATGTAATCAATGGCATTTTACTGTTTCTCAGCAACATCAATTAGAACGTGTATTAAGAAGGATAGCTACTTCAAATATTAATGAAAATATTCTAAACTTATTAAAAGATTGTAGAAACTCTAAATCTGTGATGAGTATCCTGAATAAGCAAATGGAATCTTATGAGGTTGACTGGAGAAACACTTGATAGAGACAATTTATATTGAAAAAAAAATTAAAGATCATCCAAGAACAATGTCTATACTTTCTAAGTTCAAAAAAGCAAGACATATTGAAATTGATAAATATGGAGAAATTTTTAACAAACATAATCAAAATTTTCGGATTCAAAAAAAAAATCCTGCATTGATATTAGCATATAAAAAAGAAGGTTATGTATTACCTGCTCCTGAAGGTTTTGGAATAGGATCATCTAAAAATTATTATTTTTCTCATATGTATAACTGTATCTATGATTGCAGGTATTGTTTTCTTCAAGGAATGTATTCTTCTGCTAACTATGTTGTTTTTGTAAACTTCGAAGATTTTGATGCTGAAATAGAAAAAATAATACAGAAACATCCAAAAGATAGTTTAACTTTTTTTTCGGGATATGATTGTGACTCTCTTGCCCTAGAAAAAGTAACAGGATTTGCAAAACATATAATTCCTTTTTTTCAAAAATATCCTAATGTTGATGTTGAATTTAGAACAAAGAGCACCCAGATTGAACCTTTTTCATTAATTAAACCTATGGATAATCTTGTTATTGCTTATAGTTTAATGCCAGATTTAATTTCAAAATCACTTGATAATAAAACGCCGTCAATTTTAAAAAGAATTAATGCTATGTCATTATTAGCTTCTAAAGGTTGGAAAATTGGATTGAGGTTTGATCCATTAATTCATGGTAAAGACTGGAAAGACCTTTATACAAAAATGATAATAATGGTTTTTAATTCTATTCCAGTAAGTTCTATTCACTCAGTAAGTTTTGGTCCGTTAAGATTTCCTAAACAAATGTTTAAAGATATTTTTAAATTATATCCGAATGAACCTTTGTTTTTAGGTCCTTTGTCTCAAAATAAAGGTATAATCTCATATAGTACTGAAATTGAACAAGAGATGACATTTTTTTGTAAAGAATTAACAACAAAATATATAAATGAAAGTCAAATATTTAAATGCTCTGCCTAATTAGAAATTTGGAAATCATCTGATGAAAGACAAATGTATCTTAGTAACAGGTAGCTCAAGTGGTATTGGTCGTTCTATAACAGAAAGACTTTTAAATTCTGGAGCTAAAGTAATAGGTTTAGCCAGAGACCATAGTAAATTTACAAATATTCATCAAAATTATCTAACATATCAGGCTGATTTAAATGATTTATCTAATTTAAAATTAATAATTAATAAAATAATTAAAGATAATGATGAAATTAATGGTTTAATTAGTAATGCAGGTTATGGAGCTTTTGGTCCTTTAGAAAATTTTTCAATTGAACAAATTAACTCTTTTATTACTTTAAACTTAACTGCCCACATAGTTGTTAGTAAATTATTAATTCCTCATTTTAAGCGAAAAAAAATAGGAAATATAATTTTTATGGGTTCCGAAGCTGGGTTAATAGGTACTAAAAATGGAAGTCTATATTGTAGTGCAAAATTTGGTCTAAGAGGCTTTTCTCAGTCAATTAGAAATGATATTTCGAGTAGCAATATTCGTGTATGTATTATAAATCCAGGAATGGTTAGAACTGAATTTTTTGAAAACTTAAGTTTTTCTCCTGGAAAGGATGTTACTAATGCTATAAACCCTGATGAAATAGCTAAAACAGTTATGAATGTTTTAGCTATGGAAGAAAGCACAGTTGTAGAAGAAATTAACCTTTCTCCATTAAAGAAAGTGGTTAATTTTTTATAGATAATTACTTTTAGTTTTATAGAAAGAATTTAAATGAATAATATTTTTAAATTTATTGTTATTAGCATGTTTTGTTGTAAACAGTTATTTGCGGATGTAGTGGCTGTAAATAATAATCAAATTAAAGAATTATTAAAATCAGGTGTTTCAATAATTGATATTAGAACACCAGCCGAATGGAAGAATACTGGAATAATTCCTAAAAGTAATTTATTAACGTTTTTTGATAATAGTGGAAATTATAATTTTGATAAATGGCAGAAAGAATTAAAAAAAATCATATCTAATAATGATCCATTTGTTCTTATATGTCGAAGTGGAAGAAGAAGCGGGATTGTAGCAAATATGATAAGCAAAGAAAGTAATGCTATTATTTATGATGCAAATGGCGGAATTAACTCTTGGATAAATGCTGATCTTAAAGTTATTAAGCCCTAAATAATTTGCTTTTAATTAACTCTAATCATTTTTAAAAATATTTTTGCTGATTAAGAATTTAATTACTTACATAACTCATTCATAGCTAATAAAAACTGTGAAACTTCCTCAATAGAATTATAATGGCATAGTGAAACCCGAATGCAACTATCTTGCTTCAGAGGGGTTAATATGTTTCCAGAATAATGATCGGCTTTGCGAAGATGTGTTCGTATACCTTGAGAGTTTAGTATTTCAACAACTTTAGAAGAAGGTATTCCATCTACATAAATTGATACTAAACCTTCTCTAGAAGGATTGATTAAACCACCAATTATGTTTACCTTTCCCATTTGAGATAATCCGGGAATATTTCCTGTTCCAAATATCATTGTATCTGTTAAGTTTTTTTCATGATCATGAATGGCTTTACCTGCAGTGATAAATTTATTTCGTCTATCTTTGCTACTATTAAATTGACCTCCTAACCATTCAAAGTAAGAAACTACCTCTGATAAAGCAGCATAGGCTCCTGTATCTCTTGTTCCTAGTTCCCACGTATCACTCGGACCATCAACTAAACCATCGTGAGGTAATTTTGTTAATCTATCTGATATCCAAGCTAATCCATATCCATGTCTAGAAAACATTTTATATGGTGATATTACGTAACCATCGATATCATAGCTCTGAATATCTATTTGGCCATGTGCTGCATGTTGAATGCCGTCTACTATAATAAAGCAGTTTGGTACAATTGATCGTATTTCCTTTGAAATTTTAGCAACATCCATACTCATTCCAGTTACTGGAGAAGTATGTAATATTGTGGCTACTTTGGTGTCCTTAGTAATGTATTGTTTATAATCTTCATTGGTAACTAAACCTTTTTCATTATTATGAGGCACTAATATATGTTCTTTTCCAGAGATTTTAGACCATCTTGAGCAAGCACTTCGCGTTGCAGGATGTTCAACAGTAGATCCTAAAACTTGACCATTAGATACTGTTCCTAAACAAGCATTCATTATAAGGCGAAATATTAATTCTGTTCCACTTTCACCAACAAAAAACTGTCCTGATGGAGCGTTCATAAATAATCTCATATCATCTTTTGCTTTGTTTATTGTTTTTACAAGCTCATAAGATCCTTGGTTATCTCTTCCTTGGTTGTCCGGGATAGCAGCATATTTTTTTGAGCATTCAACAACGGACTTAAGCGTTAAAGCTCCACCTGCGTTTTCAAAAAAGATACGTTTACCTTGAATTGGACATGTATCAACTTGAGAAAATTTATTTCGAATGTTATTTAAGATTTCAGAAGAAATATTTTGCATTATTAGATACTCTATTGAATATAATTTTAGTGATGTAATAAAATATAATATCTAACAATTTAAATTTTTATTTTCTATTATTATTTTTAATAACTTCAGTTTATAAATTAATATTTAAATAGAAATAATCTATTTGTTAATAACAAATTTCATTAATTTACAAATAAATTTAAATTATATTATTGATGTTTTTCTTTATAATTAATTAATTACAGTAACTGCTCTTCTATTTTTTGACCAAGCCATACTGTTAGATCCAACAACTGCTGGCTTTTCTTTTCCATAAGAAATTACTTTAATTCTATCAGGATCAATTCCTTGTATAACCAAATAGTCTCTTACCGCTGTTGCTCTTTGTTCACCTAGAGCAAGGTTATACTCACGAGTGCCTCTTTCATCAGCATGACCTTCAATAATAAAATTTAAATCATTGTTAACTCTTAAAAATCTTGATTGAGCATCAATAAGTATTTTAGAACTCTCATCTAATTTAGCAGAGTCATATCCAAATAACACTCTGTCACCAACAGCTATTAATTTATCAGCGGCAGTTTCTTTAGCCTGACCAAATAAGCTACTCTTATTTGCTGCACTTACTTTTGATGAACTAGAAGAGCTTCCACTAGCAGAAGTGCCACCAACTACTTTTTGTGATGCCGTTTCACATGCTGCTAGTAAAAAAATTATTAAACACGAATATATGGTAATTAGTTTATTTGTCATTTGCTTTTCCTGTTATGTAGCCATTTTTAATGATCTTAGAAAATAATATTGATACTGTTTTTTTACTAAAAATTTTAGTATTTTCAAAATCAGTTTTGAATCTATTTTTTATTGCAAACTCACTTAGGTAAAATTCTTCTGCGCTCTTAGATTTAAGTTTATAGTGTAATATGCCATTTAATAATTTTTTCCCTATTATCAAATAAGATAAATCTGAATTATCTTTATTATATATTTTTGTATTTAATTCTAGAGTTGGCTCCATAAACTAAACACCTTATAAAAAAAGTCATTGTTTTAAATAGAGTAAAATTAATTAAAAAATTTTAATTCTTAATTAAACAAAATTAATTCTGTGCTATTAAAAAAATACTAGCAATCTATTTGTTTCTCGTATAGTGAAACCTAATTCTTGATTGTGTTATGAATTAATAGCTTTAATTATAATTGTGAACTCAGCTATTTTCCAACTAGCAGGCTGAGTTCACAATTATATTAACTTGTTAATTTTTTGCTTTATTTTTATAAATACCTTAAGTTTAGATTTTTACTTATGTTTTGTGAGAATATGGGGGTATTTTTATTGGAACAGTTTTTTCATAATAATTTTTTGATTATTTGGACTGAATTTCTTGCTTTTGAAACTCAAAGGTCGCGAATGCTATCTGAATTTTTTGGAACTACTAATACTTATTTAATAATGCAAATTATTTGTTGGCATCATTTATTAATTCTTAAAAAAACAGATTCAAATATTGCCGCTGAAACATTTTTTAATAGAGATATTGTAGAGAGTATGTGGCTGAAGTTCTCAAAAAAAAATTATAATAATAAAAGTGTTTTAACCTATTCTCTTATCTCAGTATTATCAGGTTTAAGTATAGAGACGATAAGGAGACATGTTGATATATTATCTAAAAATAAGTGGGTTAAATATACTATAAAAAAAGGAGTAACATATAGCCCAAGCGAAGAAAATAATAGACAATTAGCTGAAGTGATTAATATTAAAGAAAATAAAATGCTAATTGATTTTTTAAAATTATTAGAAAAATTAAAAAAATCAGATGAAAATTTTATAAAAAATGTTTAAGTTTTTAAATATAATAATTATGAGGGTTGATTTTGGAGATTCTTAATAAAGTTATAGTGATTACCGGTGGATCTGGAGGAATAGGTCAATCTATTTGCAAAGAGTTTTTAAAAGAAAGTCCTAAAGCAATAATTTTAGCTGATATTTCTTTTAAAGATTTGAAATTTGAAAACAGTGCATTATTCACTAAAATATGTGATGTGAGTGATGAGCTTCAAATTAAAAAACTTATTGATGAAGTAAATATTGAATTTGGTCAAATAGATATATTTTGTTCCAATGCTGGTATTTTAACCTTAGGTGACGAGCAAACTTCTAATGAAAATTGGAATAAAAATTGGAATATACATGTAATGGCTCATGTTTATGCGGCAAGAAAATTGGCTCCTGAAATGATAAAGCGAGGCGAAGGTTATTTTGTAAATACTGCGTCTGCAGCAGGGCTGTTAACACATATTGACTCTATAACATATTCAACAACGAAGCATGCAGCTGTAGGACTGGCTGAATGGTTAGCTATAACTTATGGGAGACAAGGCATTGGTGTTTCAGTTTTATGTCCTCAGGCGGTTAAAACAAATATGACAAAAGGAAGAGAAAATGATGTTGCCGCACTTGATGGAATGATGGAACCAGAAATTTTGGCACAAGAAGTTATAAAGGCAGTTAAAAATAATACTTTTCTTATTTCTCCTCACGTAGAAGTTGAAGGTTATTTTCAGAATAAAGCAAATAATTATTCTAGATGGATAGGTGGGATGCAAAAATTAAAAAGTAGATTAAAGGGTTTTTAACTATATTGCATCAGCTACAGCGTTTCCGCATATTTTTGTATTAGCTATTCCTCCAAGATCTCCAGTTCTATACTCTTTTTTCTGTAAAACCTCTTCTATAGCTCTTACAATGTTTTCTGATGCATCTTTATGTCCAAGGTGATCTAACATCATCGCTCCTGCCCAAATTTGTCCAATAGGATTTGCTATTCCTTTTCCTGCTATATCGGGAGCTGATCCATGAACGGGTTCAAATAAAGAAGGAAATTTTTTCTCTGGGTTAATATTGCCAGAGGGAGCTATTCCAATTGTACCAGTACAAGCAGGACCTAAGTCTGATAAAATATCTCCAAATAAATTTGAAGCCACTACAACGTTAAATTTATCAGGATTCAAAACAAAGTGAGCGCATAATATGTCTATATGGTATTTGTCCCATTTTACATCAGTGTAACTTTTAGCCATCTCTTCAACTCTTTCATCCCAATAAGGCATAGTTATAGAAATGCCATTCGACTTTGTTGCAGAGGTCAAGTGTTTTTTCTCTGATTTTCTTGCTAATTCAAAAGCAAATTTTAATACTCTATCGACGCCAATTCTAGTCATTACTGTTTCTTGCATGACAATTTCTCTATCAGTATCAGGAAACATTTTCCCACCAATAGAAGAATATTCCCCTTCAGTATTTTCTCTTATAATATAAAAATTAATATCTCCTGGTTCTCTGTTAGCAAGAGGAGATGGAACTCCAGGCATTAATTTAACAGGTCTCATATTAATATATTGATCAAAATCTCTTCTAAATTTTAATAAAGATCCCCATAATGAAACATGATCTGGTATTTTTTCTGGCCAACCAACAGCTCCAAAAAATAAAGCATCATGGTTTCCAATTTGACTTTTCCAATCATCTGGCATCATTTGCCCATGTTTAGAATAATATTCATATGAGCTAAAATCAAAATGATCAAAGTGTAAATTAATACCATGTTTATTTGATATAATTTCTAAAACTTTTAATGCTTCTGGCATAACTTCTGTGCCAATACCGTCACCAGGAATTACAGCAATGTTATATTTGTTTTTAGTCATAATAAATCCTTAATTTTTTTTTAGTTATTTAATAGGTGTCCATGGAGCAGCAGTCATTAACTTATTTTCTTGAGTAAGAACAAGAGGTCTAAATTCTTTTGCAAATTTTAAAAAATCTTTATCAGCATATATGGTTTTCCATAATTCTCTTCTATTATTATCATCTTCAAATTGCCAAACGTGTATAATTTGATTTAAAGCACCAACATCACCTATAAAGTACCTGACTATATTTTTTTTATATTTTTCTAGAGCAGGCCATCCAAGATCATTATAAATTTGTATGGCTTCATTTAATTTTCCAACATGAAGCGTATAGGTTCTTAATTCAAAAATATTCATTATATCCTCCAATAAAATTATAAATTAAAACTTTTAAAGTATTATTGAGTTTTTATCTATTATTCTCTAATAATTATATATCAGAAAATATAAGGAAATTTAATGGATATCTTAGAAATTAAAGATTTAGAAAATTTGGCACAAAAAAAAGTGCCAAA
>TARA_B110000459_G_C16625253_1_pt1 | contig 10976 bp, 9 predicted proteins | sample TARA_B110000459 | Tara Oceans TARA_B110000459 (sample SAMEA4398296) | marine metagenome | biome: Polar Biome; feature: [SRF] surface water layer (ENVO:00010504); material: water (ENVO:00002006), including particulate matter (ENVO:01000060) such as... | depth 5 m | reverse complement strand
TGTTAAGGCGTTCTTTGCCTATGATGTCGACCTCACTAGCGATACTCATCAAATGATGAATCATTCCCATCAAACCCATATTACGCCCATCATCAGGCGAGTAGATTTTTGTAATCCCCGATTCGTGAAGAGTTTTAATTTCTGGAGGGGTGATAGTTCCACCACCGCCACCAAAGATTCTAACATGCTCGCATCCAGCCTCATCGAGTAATTGTCTGATGTAAGTGAAGTATTCGATATGTCCTCCTTGATAAGATGTTAGAGCAACACCATGTGCATCTTCTTGAATGGCACAATCAACAACTGCTTTTGCTGATTGGTCGTGACCCAAGTGAATTACTTCAGCGCCAGATGACTGAATTAGTCTGCGCATGACATTTATTGCCGCATCATGACCGTCAAAAAGCGAGGCTGCAGTGATGATTCTCACTGGACCAGTGCTTGTTTGGAACACCACCTCTTCATCGGCCATGCCGATGCCAGCAGTTTTTGGTTCATCAATCCAGCCCCTTGGGGGAAATCATTCAAACCGATGAAACTTCATCATCAGCAAGAGGGGGAAGACCTTTCTTAGCACGAATATAATCGGTATAGTTTCCATAGTAAACTGTGACAACTCCATCTTGTAATTCCCATATGCGATTTACTACTTGGTCAAGGAACCATCTATCGTGAGATACTGTGATTAGTGAGCCTTCATAGTTGATTAGTGCTTCTTCTAAAGTATCTTTAGAGTCCATGTCCAGGTGATTGGTCGGTTCGTCCATCAGTAGAAGGTTATTCTCTTCAAGAAGTAATTTTAGAAGAGCGACTCTGGCTCTTTCTCCACCAGATAACTGTGAAAGTTTAGTGGTAACTTGGTCACTAGAAAATTGGAATCTCCCTAGAGCAGCACGAATATCACCATATTGGAAATCAGGGCGTAATCTCTCAATTTGTTCAATCGGATTTAGATCGAAGTCTAGTGTGCCGTGGTCTTGATGGAAATATCCGATTTCGCAACCAGGTGCAAGGTCTCTCATTCCACTATCCAACTTTTCATCACCATTGATAATTTTTAGAAGAGTTGTCTTACCTTGACCATTACCGCCAACAATTCCGATTCTATCGCCCTTGCGAACTTCTAAGTCTTGGTTGTTTAGAATCGGTCTTTCTAATCCTTCAAAACTCTTCGAACCACCTTCGATTTGAATTACATCCATACTGGCTTTATCGGTTGCTTCAAGGTTAAGAATCAAAGGTTTACGTTTCTTTGGAACTCTTGCTCTAAGAATCTTGAGTTCTTGTTGCATACGTTCGATCATTTTTTGTTTAGCAGAGATTGACTTATCGTATTTATTAGCCCTCTTCATTTGTTTTAGAGCACCAGTTGTAGCATCAATTTTCTTCTCAACAGTATTAATCATATCACCAAGAGTTGCTTCTTGAGCAGTCTTTTGACGTAAGAATTTACTGTAATTTCCTTTCCAAGGCCATGCTCTAAGATTATCCACTTCCACAATTCGAGTACATACTTGGTCGAGGAAATATCTGTCGTGAGAGACGATTAACTGAGCACCTTTGAAATCTCTAAGGAATGCTTCTAACCATTCAGTGGTTTGAATATCTAAGTGATTGGTCGGCTCGTCAAGGAACATTACATCGACTCCAGCGAGTCCAACAAGTTGACGTGCAAGGGCGAGTTTTGCTTTCTCTCCACCAGATAGTTTGTTCACTTTCATTTCCATTGGATGCTTATCCAGTCCTAGTTTAGTAAGTGTCGCCTTAGCAATACTTGCCACATTAGACCCACCGCTTTCTCCAAGGGTTTGTTGTAATTGACTGTACTTTTCGATGACAGCTTCCCAATCTCCATCATAAAAATTAGGGTCAACCATCTGTGCTTCAATAGCAGCGATTTCTTCTTCCAACTCTTGGAATTGCCGTCCTTTTCGGCTAAGCTCTTCTTCAATAGTTGAATCAGCGTCTATATCTCGAATCTGTGTCAGGTAAGCAAGTCTAATTCCAGGTGCGAAATCGACATCGCCAACATCCTGGGATTGCTCACTTATTGTGTTTAGGAGAGTGGTCTTTCCAGCACCATTATGCCCCACAATTCCAATGCGGTCTCCGTCTTGAACCAAGAGGTTGATATCGACTAGAACATCGACAGGCCCGAAACTTCGGTCAACTCCTTCAACGGTGATTAGGTCACGTACCATACTATCCCTCAAACCGCCGGCTTGCTGCTCATTGATAAACCGACTCCAAAGAATCGCTTGCTAGAAATTCAATCTAATGATGTAAAAGCGCTAATAATCCTAGTCCGACGAGCAAGAGCTGCCTTTCTGGTCTTTTCTAATTCTCTTCGCTCGATTATTTGCTTAACCATTGCAGGGCACCCAATCAAACATACTATCAACCCGATTATGATTCCGGAGGAAACTGAAAATAACAAAGGTAAGCCTAAGATGAAAGAGTTGCTCAAACCTGAGATTAGTCCGACAATAAATCCTACGCCTAATGGCCTGTCATATATTGGGAAAAAGGGAGATAGAATTGATCTTTTAATAGCCCTTTTTTTGTCTTGGGCTGATGAAATCATTTCAATACTATCTATAGTCATTTGATAACAGTCAGTTGTGACGGTTTATAAACTAAAAGCCGGCATGTTCCCAAATCTACTCTAAAAGTCCCGTTTAACGGTAAAACGGGATGGTTTTACGTCTAACTGAATTCTGTAATTGCACCATCGTGATGCTTCAGGAGATTTCGTAATTTGACCTTCATTGACGGAGTAAGCATATCGTTATCGGTAGTCCACTCTTCATGATCAAGGATTAGATTTGCTGCAACTTCATAGCCTTTCCAAACTGGAGACTTCATATTATTTGCCTTAAGTTCAGATAATAACCAATCATTAGTTGTCTTACGAGCACAAATTTCAGCATTACTTCCAGAAGCATCAACACCAGCAGCGGACATAGCAGACTTTAGCGCATCCATGTTAGGATGTACAATCAAGTAGGTTCTCAACATGTTTCTACCATCAAGTACTGCTTGTTCTACAAGTGGCGATAATTTCAGGTTTTCTTCTAGTGGGGCAGGAGATACATACTTTCCATTTTCCAACTTGAATTGACTCTTAACACGGCCAGTGATGGACAAGTATCCATCTTCGGTTAGTTTACCAAGGTCACCAGTTCTAAACACGCCTGGTTCAATAATTACTTCCTTAGTAGCCGCATCATTATTCCAGTATCCTTGCATAACATTTGGACCATGGACAATAATTTCACCTTCATCTGGTCGGTCTGGGTCGTCCCATGCACTGGTATCGATTGTTACTTTGACACCATTTGCTACTTTCCCTACGCAACGTAGTTTTGAGGTTCCAGGGCCTGACCATCCATTAGCAGAAACCAATGGAGATGTTTCAGTTAATCCATATCCTTCATAACAACTAAATCCAACCATTTGAATAAACTCAGCAACATCAGGAGATAGTGCAGCAGCACCGGACATACAGAAACGGATATTTCCTCCGAAACGAGCTCTAACCTTAGACCAAACTAACTTATCATAGAATTTATCAAAGAATCCCATAGCAGGGACTGCATCACATTCTACATTAGCCTTGGCGATTCTCTTGGTAGCCGTTTTCTTGGCTTTTCCAATCAGGAATTTCTTAACTCCAGTAGCTGCTTCAAATTGGCTATTTACACGGTCATAGAACTTATTCCATACACGAGGAACTGCTAATAGAACAGCAGGCTTAATTTCAATACACTCATCAGCAATCTTTGTCAAGTCAGATATTAGATTGATATGTACTCCACATCTAATCATCCAATGAAGGTCAAAGGTACTTCCAAAGGAGTGAGCCCAAGGAAGGAAAGCAGCGTTCTTGTCACCAACATATATCTTGAATGCTGATTGGACACAAAGGATATTGGAAAGAGTATTCCAATTGGTCAACATGACTCCCTTAGGGTTTCCAGTAGTTCCAGAGGTGTAGATTAGAGTGTTTAGCGCAAATGGGTCATCTGCAATATCAAAATCATTTTCACTTGCTCGACCGTTTGCTACAAATTCAGTCCAAGAGTGAACTTCAATACCCTCTGGAGGGATCTTATTTGCTTGGTCATCGCCCATTAGTATTACACCACACTTAGGCCAAGCGGATGCTTCAGCAGGCAAGTTGTCAACAAGTTTGTCTAACACTTTTGTATTTGCAACTGCAATAAGAGATGGAGTAGAATCTCCAAGGATATAAGCCCATTCTGAACCGTGTTGGTGTGTATACATTGCAGTATATGCTGCGCCGATTGCATTTGCACCATATGAAAGAGCCGCCCATTGAACGCTGTTATCTAAAATCAATGCGACACGATCGCCCTTTTCGACTCCAAGGTCATTCAATCTCTTGGCAACCGATGTGGATAATTCTCCAAATGTATTGTAATCTAAATGTGTTCTTGGCATGCCTTCGCCAGGGATAAATCCGAAGCAAGGTTCTGTTCCAAATCTACTGACGCTAGTCATTAGCATCTGGTAAAGAGTACGCGGGTCTTCCCCCTCCGGTCCCTTCCATTGCCTGTCGTTCGGTTGCCTTTCCCATGCCATCTTAAGTTCTGCCATGTACACTAAGTGTAGTATCAAGCACTTGAACTTCACGCCTACCGAATTATGTCAATTTTACATATTATCGAGGCAGTTAGTGACATTATCTCGCCAATCAGCCCCACCATTACGATTGGATAGAGGGCTTGCAGGACTTGGGTGCCAGCATGATGTAATTTGAATTTTTCTTCCTGACTTTGTTTGTCCCGAGCCAGTTTTTTCCGCTCCAAGCGCGATTCTTGCTCTTTTTTCAGCATATTTCCCAACACCTATGATTCGTTCGATTCCTAAGACTTCAAGAATCTCCAAGAGATGATTATCACATGCTTCTAGGATTGGTTTCATCACAGTTGCCGGCAAGTTATCAGGTGTCAGGTTTTTACCAGTCTCACCTAGCAGGAGTAGGGGGCAATGATTTACGACAAATACATTGGAAAAAACAGAATTAGCATCGCCATAATGTTGAAACAGCAAATCCCACAAGCGTTGACCCGATACTTCTTGACGTTCCATGTCAAGTCCAATTATCGGCCGTTTTGGATGCGCATTATCTGGTGTTTGTAATTGGTGTGGCACAATCTGTAGGTTTATCCTGGCGACGCCGGATGAACCGAATGGAATCCCTGTTTGAGCCATTCCCCAAGGTCCTGGATTCATTCCTAATAGTAATGTCTTGGCGCCATAGCCTCCCCATTTACTCAAATATTGTTCATGATGGACCCAAGCATAATCCAATGGGTTAGTTGCATGTTGGACTATAGTTTTCTTTTCGATCACAGTAATTGCCTTGTCACAGATATTGGAAAGCCGCTTTGCTGCTTCAATTAAGCGCTTTTCGACCCCCATGGTTACTCTAGGCTATGGAGATACATGATAATTACTATCCTCTTAATTATCTAATTATGCATCATGGGTATTAGTTTACCCGCTATGAGGGCAGATGGCTATATCACTTGAAGAACCCTTTAAATGAGGTGCTCCAATCGATTTTACTTTGTTCAAACCATTGTTCAGGACTTTCATAGGAAGATTCATTTCCATTTTTACGTTTCATTTTAACTCGATGGCTAATTAGCTTCCAAGCTGTTTTCTCTCCGATTCCAGGAATTGATTGTAATTGCTTTTGAGAAATTAGATCGTGATCCAAATTGACTTCGACACCAGTTATTGACCTTGCACCATGTCCAGTAATTATGATGTCAGATTGCGTTTCTAAAGGAATAAGGTACTCAGCGCCTATTAGTATTGGGTAGGCGCCAATTTGCCTACCGAAAGTAATCCCTGCTTTTCCACGGCAAATTTCCGATGTATGATTCTCACCTAGGTGCTTAGGTAATCTTGTTCTACCATCATGAGATTCCCAATGCACATCGCATAACTTGCCACCCAGTGGGAATAATTCTCGGAGTAAAGGTTTATCGATAGTCTCACGTACATTACTTTTGAAGTTCTTGAAGGACTCTTGAGGTATCTCTTGGAAACCTTCTCCTTCCACTTGTCGAATATTTATTCGACGTAGTAGTAGATTCTCTTTGCGTATTTCGTGCAATAGGTCAAGATTTAATTGATAGGTTTCTTCTGACTCACCATTCAAACCTGCAATGAAATTGAGCCCCGGTAGGAGTTTAGGTAAGCCTCTTTCGCCACGTTCTTTGCCATATTTATTTATCAGCCTAATTGCATCCTTGAGTTGTCCTGAATCACAATTGAGCCAATTTGCTTCATGGACATTAGGGTCGGCGGATTCAAGTCCAAAAGAGAGTACTGCTCCATCAGACAATGTTTCCACTAACGTCTTAGTAATCTCTTCTGAGGGCTCCATATTTTCAGCTATGATCGAAGGATTACCATTATCTGTATGAAGAATCCCGAGCCTTTCATCATCTCGAAGTCCATGAAGTAGTTTTGCAATAGGTTCTGGATTTGGTATTGGATATTCCAAATCCTTGACACCTTCAGCCATATAGGTATAGGTATCAGTCATACCCCCAAGTCGAACATGCTTTACACCCATATCATGGGCGATTTGAACCTCTTCAATAATATCTTCAGGAGTTCGCCAAATTGGTATTCCTTTCTTTGGCTCAATACAGAACTTACATCCTCGTTTGAATCGAACACAGCCTTGGTAAACTTCAACTTCATATGTCAAAGGACCAGGCTTTTGATCATCTCCAAGGTCGGGGTGGAATTCTACAGCCTTACTTTTCGCCCCAAGGTGGGCCCATCTTGTCCATTGCTCTGAGTTTCTTCGACTATGCTTCCACTGATTAGTTTCAAGATAAGTGTTCAATGTGGCATCAGTATCTTGCAAAGCCAAAAATAAATTTCTCCTCAAGGGGTTCCAACCCTTCTGTCGCCATCCACGTATTGCCCAGCCTCCGAGTATGGCTGGAACTTCTGAAGGTAGTTGTCGAACAACTGTTTGCATTTCCTTCAGTGAAATTGGAGCACCTCTAAGGTATCTGCCAGGTACTACTGCGCCAGCAATACAAGCAAAACCTTCTATCTGAGACATTAACTTCTGAACACCAGCTTCGCCTTTTTGTTCAACAAAACTACGCCATTGGTCAATTGTCATATATCGATAATCTATTTTTGCATCTTCTAAAACTCCACAAAGATATCGGATATGGAAGCCGACATATGGTGGAACACCAAATGCAGCAGGTTCATCTTCATAGCCATCGAGAACTAACCACTTAGGGTCACTATGCTCGGCCATGTTGTTGTCTTGTGCTCTTAGGCTTCAATCCTTCTTAGACTGAGGACTTCGCTTACGCTTTTTCGAATCTTCTTCTTCTTCACGCATTGCTCGCATTTCTCTTGAAGATTTTTCAGGCTTACCACCACTATTATTGGAATTGTTGTTACTACGCTTCTTTTGTTGAGCAACATCCACTCGAATCTTTCTTCCTAGTAATTCACTACCATTTACCGACTTAACAATCTCTTCAGCCTTGTCTTTTTCTTTAACAAATGCAAAAGCAAAACCTTTCGGTTTTCCAGCGTTATCGGTAATTATATTTAGCCCAGTAATGGTTGCAACACCTTTGAAAACTTGCTTTAACTGCTCTTCAGTGGCTTTGAATGGTAGATTGCCAATATATAATTTAGCACCTTCAGGATCCTTTCTCTTATCCTTCTTACCTTTCTTATCATCGCTATCGGCGTCTCTTACTCCGATTCTCCGACCGTTTACTTTGTGACCATCTAGTTCAGCAGCAGCAGCGTCGGCTTCAGATTTATCGCTATATGTCACAAACCCAAATCCACGGTTAGCACCGTTCTCATCTGTAGGAACTACACAATCGCTCATATCGCCGAACTTACCAAACATTTCACGTAACTCTTCAGTTCCAACCTCTCTAGGTAGTCCACCAATGAATAGTTTACATCCAGGGCTGTGCCTAGGTCTTTGCGGGCCACGTCCACTGCCACCTTCGCCTTCGAATTTGAAATATGTTCTTTCACGACCATCTTCTCTAACATCTTCAGCGATGAATGTAGCACGTCCTGAAGGTCCTTTGCCAAACATAGATTCTGCCGCTGAGCCCCATCTCTTACCAGAGTTATTCAGAGCGCTAGCACCTTGATCTAATTCAGCCCAACCCGCACCGTAATTATCTGCAAGTGCTCGATATGCTTGATATCCACATGATTCACATTTAACATTCCAATCACCATCTTGTTCAGCGATTAGAATTTCTCCACAAGGTGGACAAATAGCATGAAGCACTCCACAATCATCTCGTTCACGGAAATCGATACGTACTACAGGTTCAACCTCTTTTATTAGGGCACGGCAAACATCACGTCTCCTTACAGCATCAGCTGTTTGATGCATATACCTATCAACAATCCCAGTAACAAAGAACTGTCCATAAAGATGATTTGGCTGAATACTTCCTTGCTTTCCTTCTACAGCAAGTATCATTGCTTCTCCATTCTTTTCATTGAGTTTAACTATTTCACAAATCACAGTGTCGCCAATAGACGGGCTAACTAGTTCTTTTTTAGGAACTACCATTCCAAATCCTTCCTCGATAGAAAACATACCGATTGTAGTTGCAACAATCTTTCCATCGACTTCAATAGTTCCTTCACCAGCTGCACATTTGGCAGAGGTTGATACTTGCATTCCAGGGGTGACGAGGCTCGCCGTCATGTTATTCATTTCCTAAGCTGACATGGCCTGTTATGGAGCACATGTGTTTCGCTTGTTCTAGCGGGCGGGCTTTTCCCTTTTGAATGCATCATACAGAAGAGATGTAATTTCGAGAGTAAATTTACTCACTTTCGATAATTTTTTTGTCACCAGGTTTGTAAAACCTCCAACATCTTGCATCAGTTGTTGTTTTCTTCTTCGAATGATGAGAATAAATTGGAGGTAAACGGAAATCAGTTTCAAAAACGATTTCTCCTTCATAACCAAAATCCTTGGCTATCGCTTGAAGATGTTTGGCTTTGGTAGAATGAAGGACATAGATAGCAGTAGCATCCAGTGAGAAAGCAAATTCCAGCAAAGGTCTATCCGCTCTTTCCGTTTGAAATCCCCATGGTGGATTCATAACAACAATATCGCTTTGAATCGGAATTTGAATCTCTTGATTACCGATTAAAGCATGTATAGTTTTAATTTCAGTGACTAATTTAAGATTTACTTTCTCAGCATTTTGCTTGGAAATTAGGCTAGCCTCTTCATCTGCTTCGATTAAAAATACTTTACTGGCTCCTAGATAAGCGGTACCTAATCCAAGTATTCCATTGCCAGAACCAAGGTCCACTACTGTTTTATTTTCAAGATTATCTAGTTGGTCTATGGCTAAAATCCAGAATGCAGCTAAGTCACCTTCTGTAGAATATTGTTCAAGTTCGACAGAATTATGAGGATGTGGTTTGAGTTTTGATAACTCGATGGCCAAATGTTTAGGCCTCAGTCCATCACCACCCAGGTGGATAATTTTGGTTTTGTTGATTATTTAATCTTGCAGCATCTTCAGCTTGTTGACGCATTACTTCTAGTCTTGCATATGCATTATCTTGGACATTACCTTGCTGCATCTGCATTCTTAGGAGTCTGATTTGTTCAGCCTCTGCACGCAGTCGTGCTAGAAGTTGTTCACTGGGTTGTTGTGTGCCACAGAACCTACAGAATCTAACGCCGTCATGGTGCTGATGACCGCAGTTAACACAGAATCCCATATTGCTTCCTCCTCGTCGTGGTATATGATATAATCGAATCTTATTCCATTGCAGCAAGTTGCAAAAATACCGGCCAAGTTTCAAATCCTACTGCAGTTGCTCGCTCGGAAATATCTTCCCATCGTGGGTCATCCATCATTTCGGATGGATTAACACCTGCAGCCAAGAGCCCTGTTACCAATTCTCTAAATTCTATTTCAATTTCAGACATTACCGGTACTTCGACTTCCTTTTGAACTTCTGGTAATTGAACATCATTAGCAAAGGAATCTTCCATATTGGTTTCAGGAGTCTCAACCACAGTAGGTGGTGTAGGAGATACAGAACTCTTAGCAGAAGGAGGTAATGGTACAAATGCAGTGCCAGCCGATATTTCTTCTGGTGATGGGGATGATTTTGGCAATTGAACATCTCCCATTTCTTCTGTTTCTGCCATATTCTCTAACATCTCATTAGAAAAATTATCCATCATAGCATTCATCGTTGCTTCATTTTGGTTCATGACCAGAGGTGGTGAACTTGCTTCCTGAGCGATTTCTTGAGTGGTTATCTTAGATTTCTTGACCAGTCTTCCAACTCCAAGAACTTCTGCTTGTTGCCTTGCTAATTCTGCGGCTTGTCTTCGAGGCAAAGATACAAAGCATTTCCCTGGGATTGAACTTGATGGGAATGGTAAGTAATAACGCTCTATTGCAGGTAATGATGGATGTCGGAAGCAGATTACTTGCTCTGTTTCAAAAGAACGTTGTGTAGGGAGACCCAATGAGAACGGCACTGACATTATGTCAACCATATTACGCATCCACTTTTCATTATTGATCAACTGTTGCATCCATGGCCCAAGGTCCGAACTTGCAATATCCACGAACTGGAAAGAAGCAGCACGAGGGTCAAATCCTTGCTCTTCTAGTAAGGAGGCCTCATCTCTAGGTCTATGGAAGATTGTTAAAACTGGTTGTCCATGTTCAATCATGTCTCCATGAAGTTCCATCATCTTTCGTTCTTTGCGAGGGAATATTAGCAAAATTCGTAGTCTTGCAGCGTCTTCATCCCAAATTTCACCCCATCGGGATTCCGCTTCAGAATACAATTGACCGATGGTCATATCGGGAATCATCGCCGTTATTCCCATACTCGCACCGAAGATAGGGGTGTGGTATCTTCATTTA
>TARA_B110000459_G_scaffold108787_1_pt1 | contig 10988 bp, 8 predicted proteins | sample TARA_B110000459 | Tara Oceans TARA_B110000459 (sample SAMEA4398296) | marine metagenome | biome: Polar Biome; feature: [SRF] surface water layer (ENVO:00010504); material: water (ENVO:00002006), including particulate matter (ENVO:01000060) such as... | depth 5 m | reverse complement strand
ACCTCTTCAAAGTCGACATCAGTTACTTCTTCTTGCGCATCCTCTGCTCCTTCACCTTGAGGCTGACCGGCTCCTTCACCTGCACCTTCTTGGCTTGTTGCATTGTACATTTCTTGAGAAGCTGCTTGGAAAACATTGTTTAACTTTTCCATTGCTGGCTCTAGATTCTCCATATTTTTAGCTTCAAATTCTTTTTTCAATTCAGCTAATGCATCTTCAATCGGTTGCTTTTTGTCAGCAGGTAATTTATCTCCATACTCCTTAATTTGACGCTCCGTTTGAAAAATGGTAGAATCTGCTTTATTTACAAGCTCTACTTCTTCTTTCATTTTCTGATCGGATTCAGCATTTGCCTCAGCTTCAGCTTTCATTCTTTCAATTTCTTGATCTGACAACCCTGAAGAAGCTTCAATCTTAATAGATTGCTCCTTACCAGTTCCTTTATCTTTTGCTGAAATATTCATAATTCCATTCGCATCAATATCAAAAGTCACTTCAATTTGAGGCACACCTCTTTGGGCAGCAGGAATATCGCTTAGTTGAAATCTCCCTAGCGATTTGTTATCATTCGCCATTGGTCGTTCTCCTTGTAAAACATGAATATCAACAGACGGTTGGTTGTCTGAGGCCGTAGAGAATACCTCTGATTTCTTGGCTGGAATTGTCGTATTTGATTCAATCAATTTAGTGAATACACCACCCATTGTTTCAATACCTAGTGACAAAGGCGTTACATCAAGTAACAATACATCTTTTACCTCACCAGTTAAAACACCACCTTGAATCGCAGCACCAATTGCAACAACTTCATCAGGGTTAACCCCTTTAGAAGGAGATTTGCCAAAGAAATTCTTAACAGCATCTTGAATAACTGGAATTCTAGTAGATCCACCAACAATAATTACTTCGTCAATATCACCCGCAGACAAACCTGCATTCTTCAATGCTGATCTACATGGAGCAATTGTTCTTTCAACGATTTCAGAAATTAACTGCTCAAATCTAGAACGTTGTAAAGTGCGAACTAAATGCTTTGGAATACCATTTACAGGCATGATATAAGGAAGGTTTATTTCCGTTGAAGTAGTTGAAGATAATTCAATTTTAGCTTTTTCAGCAGCTTCTTTCAAACGCTGAAGCGCCATTGGATCCTGACGTAAATCTAAACCTTCATCATTTTTAAATTCAGCAACCAACCAATCAATGATTGTTTCATCAACATCATCACCACCAAGGTGCGTGTCACCATCTGTAGACAATACTTCAAAAACACCATCTCCCAACTCAAGGATAGAAACATCATGTGTTCCACCACCAAAATCAAAGACAACGATTTTTTGATCAATCCCTTTTTTATCAAGGCCGTATGCTAATGCAGCAGCGGTAGGCTCATTGATTATTCTTTTAATCGTTAAACCGGCAACTTCACCTGCTTCTTTAGTCGCTTGACGCTGTGAGTCATTAAAATATGCTGGTACAGTTACAACAGCCTCTGTCACTTCTTGACCTAAATAATCTTCCGCAGTCTTCTTCATTTTCTGAAGAATCATTGCTGAAATCTCTTGTGGAGAATATTTACGATCGTCAATTAGAACACGCGGCGTGTTATTTTCTCCCTTAACCACTTTATATGGCATTCTTGAAATCTCAGTTTTGCAATCATCAAAGCTAGACCCCATAAATCTCTTAATAGAGTATATTGTTTTTGTTGGATTCGTAATGGCTTGTCTTTTGGCTGGGTCACCTACTTTACGTTCACCGCCCTCAACAAAAGCAACAACAGAAGGCGTCGTTCTTTTCCCTTCTGAATTCGATATAACCACTGGTTCGTTTCCTTCCATGACTGAAACACAAGAGTTTGTTGTTCCTAGGTCAATTCCTATAATTTTTCCCATTGTAATATTTTTTTCTAACCAATGTCAATTAATATGCCATTGCAAAAAAGCAGAGCGCTTTATGACAAAACAACCCTTAAATGAGAAGATATATGTCTAAATGTCAGATTATCTGACAGAACTTAGGAAGAAAGTAATTTTAGGATTAGAGAACTAATGAACGAAAATCTTTTGACTGGTCAAGCCTTGTTTTGATGACGCAGTAACAATATAAACACCTATATCAAAATGATTTAAATCAACTACATTTTCAATATCTTCTAATTTGACATTGTGCAGTTCAGCTCCTGACAAAGAAAAAATTCGCAATTCGCCTCCGACTAATTCATTGCTAAGGTCAACAGTTAGAGTGTTTCCATAATTGACAATTGAAATACCCTCTCCCCCCATTTCATTGACCCCTAAATGATTAATAATTATAGGTGATGTATTGGGATTAGATTCATAGCCATAAGAATACAAGGTAATTAGACTCGCATCAGCAGAAACACCTATTTCAATCCAACCGTAGTGTGTTTCTGTACCGATTAGAAATTCAGCTCCTAAATAACCAGAAGAACCAAGAAAAGTACCATATTGATAAGGTATAAGACCAATTACCGAACTATTAATAACGAGGTCAATTGCCAAGGAAAAACTATCATCCGTTCCAAAGTCTAAAGAAGTCGAAACCTGTTCGCCCAAATTCAAATTCATTAAGTCAAATACATTACTGCCTTCTGAAACAGATCCTGCAGGACGGCCATTTACAGCATCCATTACAGACCCCGCTCCGGCGTATGTAGCCGGTAGACCTCCTATCATTGTATCCCCAGTTAAATCTTGAACCAAAAACACGAATTCTATAATACCATCGTCGTTAAAGTCAAAAGAATAAGGGTCGCTTGAGGCGTCAAGAATAACTAAAGGAACAAATTGATTCACAACAACGCCATCATCCTGGGCGAAAAAGTGAGTCGTCAATATTAAAAATAGAAGACAGGACAATGAGGAATAGGTAGGTTTCAATAGGGGTGCTGCGTTATTTTTAAAAACTTTTATCATAAGGGATTTATTAGTTGTTGCTAAAAACGCCTTGGTCAAAATAAAAAAGGGTGACCAAAAGCATTTAATAATTTTTAAGAGAGTGTAAAACTCTATTGAAACATAAAGTTATCGTTATTCAGCCAATTTAAGAAAAACTATAGCTCTAAATACTATAGTTATTTCAATGATTCCTCTTGTTTCTTAGAAATAGTCTCGTCAAAATGAATAAAAATATTTGCATACATAATCTTTGACAATGAAAACAAAAGTGGACTCAAAGCAACAATTAGAAAAACAAGCACTGAGATTTCAACCCAAACAGAAACATCTCCGAAAAACCAATTGGAAATTGCCCAAACAGCAACAAAAATGGCTACACCCAAGGCATAAGAAACATACATCGCACCAAAATAAAACCCGGGTTCCGGGATATAATTGACTTTACACTTAGGACATTCATTTAGAACATTCCCTAGCTTCCGAAGGTCGTAAATCTTGGATTCAAAAAAATCACCCTTCAAACATCTTGGGCAACGAAACCTGAAAATACTATAAAGTTTAGCCATAATAGGGTCCCAAAGATAATTAATCTATTGCTACAACGTTGATTATTATTGAACATCTAATATTCTTTATTCATCATAGAAATCGCTATATTTAGGAACCAAAAAACCAAACTATGAAAAACTTCTTCACCTTTTTAATGGGTATTGCTTTTAGCTTTTTTGCCTCAGGACAATGCACCACAACCAATGCAACGAGCTGCGAGTGCATAGATGGAACTAACGATTGTTTATTACTACCCGACATAACAGCCTCATGGATGGGTATTTCTGATAACGGCTGGACTGAATACCCTCAAACTGGAGCAGGTACAAATTATACGAACCAAGGTCCAGATGATGGACGCCTTCGCGTTACAGGATCAACGCCTAACATTGGCAATGGTTCCTTTACCGTTCGGGGACAAGACGCAAATGGAAATAGGGCATTTATATGCGGAAATGACACGATCTATGGCGTAAGTGCTTCGGGTGAATTTACTTGTCCAAATGGAGAAGAAAACCCAAAACAAATGCTCTTACAAAGGGTATATAAAAAGGAAGGAAATGTTATGGCCTTTGAAGACACATGGACTGGGAGCATGACCTATCACGAAAGCCATGGTCATAATCATGTAGATGATTGGGCCGTAATGACTTTAAGAATCCCAACTTCTAACCCCGACCCTTTAAGCTGGCCAATTGTTGGAGACGGTGCCAAAATTGGTTTTTGCCTAATGGATTATGGAACGTGCGGAACGACTGTAGGAAGCACATATTATGGACACTGTAGAGATGACAACACGACATACAACGGAGGTAATGTCATGGCAAATGTAGATTTTACCAACTGGAACTTAGGCGGCGGGAATTATGGTTGCTCAATTGTCGAACAAGGAATTTCATCTGGTTGGACCGATGTATATGGTAAATGGCTTGATGGTATGTGGATCAACGTTCCAGAAAACACATGTAATGGAGATTATTACATCGTAATGGAAGTAGATAAGAACAACTACTTCCAAGAAGAAAGCGATGATAACAATTATACGGCTGTCCCTGTAACGTTAACACTTCAGCACCCCGAAAATTCAGGAGTGCTTCCAACGGTTACCTCCAATGAGTCTAATAACTTATGTTCAGGTCAATCGATCACATTAAATGCAACTGCTGGTACTGAATTCCTTTGGTCTACAGGAGAAACAACCCAGAGTATTTTAATAAGCACCCCTGGCTCCTACTCCTGCACTGTAACAAACCTTTGTGGATCAAATCCATCATTGCCGTATGTCGTAAATAGTGTTGTACCTAACGCACCAGTTGTTGCAGATGCTTCAGCTTGCTCGGGAACCTACGTTGGACTTGAAGCAACATCAACAGGTGATGTAGATTGGTTTGATGATGATGGCAACTTTTTATCAAGCGGAGCAATTTATACGACAAATCCTCTTGTAGAAGACATGATCCTTTGGGTCCAAAATACAGACATATATTCCAACACATTAAATGCAGAACCTTACACCAATGGTATTGGTGGTGGTGGATACCTGACTTCAGAACAAGGAAGTATATTTCACGCTTATGAGTCATTTACATTGAAGAGCGCTTTGGTTTATGCCTTAAGCGGAGGAGATGTGACCGTAGAGCTTCAAGATGAAACTGGAACTGTACTGGAAACAGTAACGCAAAACCTTCCAGCTGGCGCTAGTAGAATAGACCTAAACTTTGATGTTCCAACGGGTTATAACTATCAACTCGTAGGAACTGAGATCCCTGCAGGAGGACTTTATAGAAACAACAATTCAGCAACCTATCCTTATGTGTTAAACGACATACTTTCAATTATTGGCGCTACTTCAAGCTCCTCATATTTCTATTATTTTTATGATTGGGAAGTTGTCATTGAAAATGGAACCTGCACAAGCGCATTGGTACCTGTTCAAATCACAGTTGCTGACCCAGAGGCTCCAGTAGCAGATGGGACTACAATCTGTGTGAATGAAGTGGCGCAATTGAGTGCATCAGGTCAGGGTACCCTAAATTGGTTCGATGCAAGTGGAACATTGATTGGAACGGGCTCTAATTTTTCAACTCCCGTTCTAACAGCTTCTACTACATACTTTGTTCAGTCCTCTGAAAACGGATGCACAAGTTCATCTGTGAGTGTTGAAGTGATCGTTGAGTCCTGCGCAAATTTCAATAACCTCTCTATAGAGAATACGGTAAGCATTTCTCCAAATCCATCAAATGGTACATTTCTTATAACCTATGGTTTAAACGAGAACCAAAAAGTAGAAATTGAAATCATTGATGCTTCAGGAAAAAGAATCTACAAGAAAAAACACCAAGATTCTCAAGGAATGGTTTCTCATCAAATTAACTTAAAAAACGTGTCAGATGGGATGTACTCAATTCAGCTTAAGGCTGGTAAGGAAATCCATTCAGAGAGATTGATTCTAAAGAATGACTAATTGCATTAACTGCATTTTTCTTTTATTGTTTTCTACGATTGCCCACATTGGGCAATCGCAGATTATCAGCTCATTTTCGATATCCAATTCCCCCTTACCCTTTAATACCGTTCGTTGCCTTGAATACGAGGCAAACACCCTATGGATAGGTACAGACCAAGGACTAGCCAAGTTTGAAAACGAAAACGAATGGACCGTGTTCAATTCATTGAACAGTGACCTTTGGAATGATGATATTAGAGCAATAAAAGCTGACGGAGACTCTTTGCTATGGGTTGGAACCATACAAGGGGGACTGTTTTGCTTTGACGGGAGCAACTGGACCAACTACAACCCGGAGAATTCCGGACTCGGAGACTTTCTGGTCAGGGCGATTGAAATAGACATCGAGGGCAATATATGGGTTGCAACCACAGAGGGAGTATACATGTATGACAGATCCGTATGGAGCTCGTGGACAAGCAATGATGGTTTGCTATCCAACAATATAACGGCACTCTGTATTGGAGAAAGCAGGAAATTTGCGGGAAGTATCAATGGAGGTGTTTTGTATTTTGACCCTTCCAACAACTTTGTCAACCACACCATTATTAGCTCAGGAATTCCAGACAATTCGGCTTTAAATATTGAAATTGATACTGAGGGTATGCTTTGGTTTATCTCTCCGGCAGCTGGATTGGTTTCCGATCAAGGAGATGGAGGTCCATGGATCTCTTTTAATGCGATTAATTCTGGAATGCCGGCGAACAGTTTACTTTGTTTAAAGCATGGAGATGAAGGAACCATTTATATCGGCTCTGAAACAGGAGGACTTATCACAAAAAATGAAGCTTCTTATCAGCAGCTAACAACAGGCAATTCAAACCTGACAGACAACCACATACTTTGTCTTGAAAATGACAGTCAAGGTAATTTATGGGCAGGCACCTTTAATGGTGGACTTTGTAAAATTGACTTCAGCCTCGCTCATGCATTCTCGATATACGCGAATGAATTCCATGTGTATCCCACTCTTGTCAAAGAAGACAAATTGATTCATTTCTCAAAAAAAATAACTACCGAGATTACAATTACCAATCCAATGGGATACGTTCTACAAACTATGGTCAAAGATCGTGATTACTTGAAGCTTCCCAAAGCATTAAATACTGGCTGGTTTTATCTTCAATTTAAAATTGATGGCCTATATTATCGAAAGAAAATATTGATTTTAAAAAGCTAATTATCCCTTCAAAAAAGCTTTATACTTTTGAAAAAGCATGTCCACTGCCCTACCCGTAGACAATTCACCTTCCGCAACCTTTTCCTCTAAATCCAACATATAGGACTTTAGATCGGCATCGGCATCAATTGAATTTAAAACAAGATCTGTCAGGTTCTCTTTTAAGAATCGAGAGTTTTGTTGTCGCCGATTGTGCTGGTAGAATCCACTTTGATGTATGGTATTAAAGTAGCTCTGAATCGTTTCCCAGGTTTTCTCAAGACCGACACGATTAATGCTACTTGTATTGAGCACGTTGGTGACCCAATTGCTTTCTTTTGGAGGGAATAAATGAACGGCATTGGCATATGCCCTACCCGCCAATTCAGATGCTTTTTCGTTACCGGAATCCGCCTTTGTAATAAGAATCGTATCTGCTAGTTCCATAATTCCGCGTTTCATCCCTTGCAATTCATCTCCGGCGCCAGCAAGTAGTAAAAGAAGAAAGTAATCAACCATACTATGAACCATGGTTTCTGACTGACCTACACCAACGGTCTCAATGAAGATGACATCAAAACCTGCTGTTTCACATAAGAGCATTGCATTTCTTGAATTCCTAGCCACACCTCCCAAATTACCGGCAGCGGCTGTGGGGCGAATAAAAGCATTTTCCTCTTTTGAAAGAGTGTCCATTCTTGTTTTATCGCCAAGAATACTTCCACCTGTTAGATTTGAGGAAGGATCCACAGCAAGAACGGCCAGCTTGTGACCTGCATTTAAAATAAGAGAACCGAATGCTTCAATAAAAGTACTCTTCCCAACACCCGGAACACCTGTAATGCCAATCCTCCATGATTTAGATTTTACCTGAGCGCAAAGTTCTATAAGCTTAACGCTCTCCTCACGAGCAGCAGGGTGTGTGCTCTCTACTAAAGTTATTGCAGAGCTCAAAGCCTGCTTATCTCCACCAACAAGTAAAGGATACAATTCTTCTGCCTTTAGGGAATCTAGTCTTTTCTTACGCGATGAAATCCACTGTTCTATTTTTTTATTTGCAGACATGGCATTTAATTAGGCTTATACAAAAATTTCAGCTTGATCTTTTTCGATACTTACTTTACTAATTTAGTATAAATATCTTCATACATCGGTAGTATTTTAGATATTGTAAAGACCTCCGCTTGCTTTATTGCATTGGCTCTAAACTTGTCCAGGTTCTTTTCTTTTAAAATATCCAACACATTAATAGCCATATCCTCAACATCACCTACATCAGAAAGGTAACCAGAAAACCCATGTCTGTTAACCTCAGGAATACCACCAGAATTACTAGAAACCACAGGTACACCCATAGCCATTGCTTCTAAAGCAGCCAACCCAAAGCTCTCAGTCTCGGAGGGCAAAAGAAAGACATCTGATATCGCTAATACGCCAGAAGTTTCTCTAATCTTGCCTAAAAAAAGAATATGTTCACAAAGTGACAATTCTCGGCATAATTGTTCACATCTGTAACGCTCAGGACCGTCCCCCACAAATAATAGCTTTGAAGGAACCTTTTTTAAGGTTTTTGCAAAAACACGAATAACATCTTCAACGCGCTTCACTTTTCTGAAATTCGAAACATGGCAAAGAATCTTTTCGCCATCCTTAGCATATAATGAACGGTTGACCTCACTGTCCTCTCTTTTTTTGTCTAGAGAGATGAAATTTGGTATGACTACAATATCATTTTTAATATTGAAATGCTTTAGGGTATCTCGTTTAAGGCTTTCTGAAACGGCCGTTACCGCATCAGATTCATTGATACAAAAGGTAATCACTGGCTCAAATGAAGGATCTCTTCCTACCAAAGTTATATCTGTACCGTGAAGTGTTGTCACATAAGGGATATTAATACCCTGAGTTTTTAGAATTTGTTTCGCCATAAATGCGGCTGACGCATGAGGAATTGCATAATGTACATGAATCACATCAAGCTTCTCATACTTTACGACATCGACCATTTTACTAGCAAGCTCTGTTTCATAGGGTTGAAAATCAAACAAAGGATAATCGGTCACTGAAACTTCATGGTAAAATACGTTCTGGATAAACCCGCCGAGTCTTACAGGTTGCGAATAGGTAATGAAATGAACCTCATGTCCTTTTTTTGCAAGAGCCTTCCCCAATTCCGTCGCCACCACACCGCTCCCGCCAAAGGTCGGGTACAATACAATTCCTATTTTCATTTTATTTGTCTTTTTTATCTTCTGTACCCTATTGGGAAAAAGAAGTTGATTCGGTAAATAATGGGCAAAATACGTTGAACCGCTCCTTCACTGTTCTTAATTCGTATGCTATAGCTACTGCGGAAAGGACTGTTTTCCGCATTGATCACATCATAGAATATACCAAGATTAATTCGGAACTTTTGGTTGTACTCTTTTGAAAATCCACCGCCAATAAATAAAGTGGGCGCCCATTTCTTATTTCCATTCGTGAGATCTAAAAAATTATAAGGACTGCGCAGTAGCTCAAATTCAAACCCACCAAATAGAGCGTCTTTATAACGAGCATGGGCATAAATACCCCCTCCAAAAATATTAAAATTCGTTTTAACACCTAAATTATTGTTCCAAGTCCTTTGTAAACGGAATGATGGGCCAACTGCAAAATGCTCATTTAAGATAGCTGCATATTTAAAGCCCACACTGAAAGTCCCTCCAAAACTAGAGACACTAGCGGCATGAAGCTCGACACCGACTTCAGACCCATTGAATTCGACCTGTCCAGATGCACAAAGCGATATACAGATTGAAATAGAGGTAATTATTATCTTCATTGTTAAATAGTTTTTACAAAGATAAGACGAATTACTTCTTTGGAAATAGAAGCCTTATTATCTTTGTAAAAAAAACAGTCAAGCATGCAACGCTTAAATGGAAAAGAAACCGCTCAGAAAATAAGAACGGAATTACAGGCTAAAGTTTCTGAAAGGAAATTAAGAGGCTCTAAAACCCCTCATCTTGCTGCCATTTTGGTTGGTAACGATGGAGGCTCCTTGTCGTATGTTACCGCTAAAGTAAAAGCCTGCGAGGAAATTGGGTTTGACAGCACCCTCATCCGATTTGACAATGATATTTCCGAAACAGCTCTTTTAAAAAAGGTACAGGAACTAAATAATGACGATACCGTTGATGGTTTTATCGTTCAGCTCCCTTTACCAAAGCATATCGACGAAACAAAAGTAACAGATACGATTAGCCCAAATAAAGACGTAGATGGATTTCACCCAATGAATCTAGGGAATATGCTACTGAACCTCCCTGGTTTTTTATCTGCGACACCTGCAGGAATCATTGAGCTTATAAAAAGATACAATATAGAAACCTCCGGAAAGCATTGTGTTATTATTGGTCGGAGTAATATAGTTGGCACACCCTTAAGCATTATGCTCAGTAGGAATTCGAACCCGGGTAACTGCACCGTAACACTTGCCCACTCAAGAACCCAAAACCTCAAGGAACTTTGCCTTCAGGCAGATATCTTAGTTGCAGCAATAGGAAAACCTGATTTTGTCACGGCTGATATGGTTAAAGAGGGTGCTGTGATCATCGATGTTGGAACAACGCGGGTTGACGATAGCTCGAGAGAAAGAGGTTGGAGACTCGTTGGGGATGTCAAATACGCAGAAGTTGCCCCTAAATCAAGTTTCATCACACCTGTACCAGGCGGTGTAGGTCCAATGACCATTGCCTCATTAATGATGAATACTTTAAAAGCGATGGAACTCAATGGAAAATAAAAAGACCTTCAAAATTAATGGCCCCTATATTGAACTTCTCGCGCTTTTAAAAGCGCTTGGTATTGC
>TARA_B110000459_G_scaffold88968_1_pt1 | contig 11022 bp, 10 predicted proteins | sample TARA_B110000459 | Tara Oceans TARA_B110000459 (sample SAMEA4398296) | marine metagenome | biome: Polar Biome; feature: [SRF] surface water layer (ENVO:00010504); material: water (ENVO:00002006), including particulate matter (ENVO:01000060) such as... | depth 5 m | reverse complement strand
AGGCTTGGTTTCCTCAAGAATCGGCTTCAATTCCTGTGGTGATGATGTATGGATTATTGTCTGTAAACAAGTCCAATCCAGATATGATAGTTCGAAAAGAGACACGCCCGGATAACGTCCTGTTTGAGGTACAGTAAGCAGAACATGAGAAGGAGGATGCTTCTTACAGAGATCGAGTAATGGCTGGGCAAATGCCTCCAAATCATCCTGAGGAGTGCAACCAAAGATCAAAGTCCATTCCTTTCGTGAAGATAAGATTTCAGAAAGAGTCGGAATTACTCGCTTCAATCCACTCGGATTATGAGCAGCATCCACGAAAAGAGAACCACCCCAAGACATAGGTTCGATATGTTGCATTCGACCAGGCCAGTTGAGAGCATGCATCGATTCTTCTATCAAATCAATCTTGTAATTGAGCTGGTTCAAGGTCACTTTTACCAACGCTAATGCTTCTTCTTTCATCGAAGAATCAGAATCGATTGTAATCCATTCTAGATTTGCTGGTGAAGCAATCTCTCCAAGATGCTCTTGTCCAGCATGATATGCTTCATATTCAATTGCAGAACGAGCCTCAGTATCTTGAACCTCTCGAACAAACATTGGTTTTCCTGGTCGAGCTATGGCTGCTTTTTCAGCAGCGATTTCAGCCAATGTGTTTCCGAGGATATCTCGATGTTCAAGTTGAATCGACGTGAGGAGGCAAAGGTCAGCTGGTAGGATGCGTGTCGCATCAAAGCGTCCACCAAGTCCTGTTTCTACAATGAAAACATCAGGGTTAATGTCCTGTGCACAAAGACAAGAAGCAAGAAATGTAGTCTCAAAGAAGGTCAGTTCAATGTTCAAGTCGATTTCAGTCTGTTGAATGAGAGACAAGTAGATGTCGAACTGTTGTTCTGAGATGGGTCTGCCATCAATTCGAATCCGTTCCTCAAGACGAACAAGATGTGGTGAAGTGAACATGACTGTTGTCTGATTCAATCGATGAAGATGAGTAGCCATCAAGGCACAGGCTGTTCCTTTTCCGTTACTTCCTGCGACATGAATAATCGTAGATTCATAGGATTGGATGAGAGATTTGTGAGCCGCATGGACGCGTTCAAGTCCAAGTTTCATGCCACGTCCCTTGGTCTGGTCAAGCCACTGTCGGATATCGGACATTCGCTCCCCCAGATTCTCCGTGTTGTGCACTCATGATAGGTGTGGCGATAGACGATTCTTGCTATGGTTGCGTCGATGTGCTCAAATGTGTTCCTCGTCTGGCAGGAGCATGAGCGACATGAACGGAGACTTCCGCCGCCAACTTCCATCTATGATTGGAATGGCCTCGATGTTCTTGGTTACAATCTTCCTTGCTATGTTTATCCGCCCATGGTACGATAAGGCTGGATTGCAAGCATTTGGTGCAGAAGGTGCATCGCAATTACGATATATTGCGCTTGAATTGATGATGATTTTTGTCTTCACTGCAGCGATTCTCGCTCTCGCCCGCTACAAGAAAGAGTGGGTTATCAAGTACGGGATCATGGGTATTCTCTTCATCGCATTGATGTATGCAAGCGTTCCACTCGCTCATCAGGTCATGGTCGATGACACCATAGCACCGTTCGAATATGATTCAACAGACTTCGTAGAAGCTGAATACTTGACTGAAATTGGTATGAATCAATACATTGATTCAGTTCGAACCAATGAAAATGGAATCATCAATAATACAATCAGATTGAACCAATTTGGAATGGATGAACCGATTTGGACATCGGTCATTCCTCATGGAAACGAAAGTTATGAACTTGCTAAACTCGTTGTTGCCACTGGCCCAGATACAATTACAATCAATAATGGTGCACTGATTCAGACCCTCTCACTCACCGATGGGACGCTCCTCTCAACCTATGAGTGTTTTGAATACGATACAGAAGGGAATATCCTCCCCCGTGTTGAATTCGGATGCATACTTGCAGTTGAAACAAGTGACTCCGTTTACATCGTCGATGGTGGTGAAAAGATTCACCGTTTTGCAACCTTTGATGAAGCACCAAATGTTATGACACTGCAAGCGATTTGGCAACTTCCAAACGAGATGAAGGTTGTTGATGATCTCATAGAAGCAGAATTACTTGATGACACGCATCTGCTCCTTGTTAGCAAGGAAATGGCTGGCGTTATAGAACTGGAAAAGAACAGCGCGCAAATAGGGGGGATTGGTTCAGGATTCCAACAAAGTGCAAACGTTCTCATCAACGCAACCTCGAGTGCGAACTTCTCAGCAGCCGATGTAGGCTACTCCAATGTCGCTAAAGTAACGATGAGTAAAGCAAATACCTCCGACCAACTCATTGTTCTAGGAACCGAAGATGGAGACATTATGTCTTGGAATTACCAACCCGATAAAGAGCAAATTATCGTCGAAGAAAGCAGAGTTTCAATCAATAACTTCGCAGACCAAATCCGAGATGTTCGATTAACTGATATCGACAATTCAGGTTACACTGAACTGTTGATTACAACTGGGGATGAAGCACGGCTCTTGTACGGTTCAAGCATGATTCAGAAATTGATTGTTGATGTACCTGAAGGAGAAAACGTTGCAGTTGCCTTTGGTGATACACCGAAAGATACTGAGGATGATACAACGCATCTTCATGCAGTTGTTATCGGTGAGAATTATTCAACAACCACTGGCGTTGTCGAATCTTCAATGTTCCTCAGTGGAGGAATTGTCTTTGAAGACATTCCAACAATGATTGGACTGCTTGTAAGCATCATCCTGATGATCCTACTCTACGTTCATAGCGAATGGTATGTCGTCAATACCGTTGGAATCCTTGTCGGTTCTGGTGTTATCGTTATGCTCGGTGTATCCTTTGTTCCTACTTTGATTATGGTGTTCATGGTTGCCGCAGCCATATACGATGCGTGGGCTGTGTACAAGTCAAAGCATATGCTCGATCTTGCTGATACGATGATCAATCTCAACCTTCCAATTCTCCTAGTTGCGCCACAAGGCTCAGATTATTCGTTCAGAGATGAACGCGCACCTCTTGGTGATTCTGATGTCGAACCTTCGACTGAGATTCAACCATTACAACAACCTCGTGAGCGAGTTATCAAGAAGAGTAACGATGCAATGCTGATGGGATTAGGCGATGTTATCTTCCCAGGTATGCTGGTTCTCTCGACACTGCAATACATTGGTGGCGATGATGGCTGGATTATGGCCATCACCACATTGGTGGGTAGTCTTGTTGGTTATTCCATCCTCATGTGGTATGTTGGTCAAGGCAAGGCACAGGCAGGGCTCCCTCTCCTCAATGGTGGAGCGATTCTTGGTTATGTTCTTGGTGGATTGATGACCATTGGAATGGCAATGTTCCAATTCAATATCAGTTTGTAGGTGATGAATGATGCTTGATATCCATTTATTCAGAGACGAACCCGACCGAATCCGTGCTGATTTCGATCGTCGCAGTCTTCCCCATGACCAGATTGACAATGTTATCTCACTGGATGCGAAATGGAAAGACTTGCTCCATCAAACCTCCGATTTGAGACGTCAAAAGAATGAGGCTGCTCGCGGAATTGGTGCTGCTAAGAAGTCAGGGGATGAGGCTGAAGCACAACGTATTCTTGCAGAAGTTGCTGATTTAGGTTCACGAATTTCTGAAATGGAAGCTCAAACCACAGCCGTTCTTGAAGAGCGAGATGCCATTCGTATGCGGATTCCTAATCTCCTTCATCCAGAAGTACCATCTGGTGCTGATGAATCTGGAAATACCAAACTTTCCTTGCATGGTCAAGAACCAACGTTTACGTTTGAACCAAAGACCCACAACGAACTGATTGAAGAGAATAAATGGGTTGACCTTGAACGTGCTGCAAAGATTACTGGAAGTCGGTTCTTTTTCCTCAAAGGAGATCTTGCTCGAATGGAAATGGCTCTGCAAGCCTTCTCTGTTGATTTCATTCAACAACGCGGATTCACTTTGGTTCAACCCCCAGTCATGATGAATCGGGCCGCTTACGAGGGTGTAACTGACCTTTCTGACTTTGAGACAGTGATGTACGGTATTGAGCCTGATGGCTACTACATGATTGCAACTGCTGAACATCCTCTAACTGCCATGTTCATGGGAGAGACAATTCCGGAGGATCAATTACCCATCAAGATGGTGGGGGTATCGGCGTGTTTCCGCCGAGAAGTTGGAGCCCATGGACAATCAGACAGAGGAATCTGGAGAGTTCATCAGTTCACTAAAATTGAACAAATCATTCTTACAACACCCGAAACATCTTGGGAACTGCATGAAGAATTATTGCAAAACTGTGTGGATCTATGGGATGCACTCGGACTCCATTACGAAGTTGTGAACATTTGTACTGGAGACATGGGTACAGTTGCTGCACGCAAATATGATCTCGAAGCATGGCTTCCTGGTGCGAAAGCATTCAAGGAAATTGTATCATGTTCAAACTGTACAGATTACCAATCGAATCGTCTAGACATCCGATATGGAACGCCAGGACACCCAAACCAACCGATGGTCCACACGTTGAATTCCACTGCTGTAGCGACTTCGAGGGCTCTCGTAGCCATCATTGAGCAGAACCAACTCGAAGACGGTCGCGTCAGAGTACCAGAAGCCCTTCAACCGTACATGCAAGGACAAGAGACTCTTGAACCGTGCAATTGGTAGGTTTAATAACTATTAACATATTACTCAATTCGGAGCGGATTGAGATGATGTATTTTGGATACGGGTCAAACTTAGACTGGAATGATTGGAAAGGATATTGTGAAAGAAACAGCAGAAGTCCCGATGGATTGACCGAGATTGAACCAGCATGGATCCTTGGCCATAACCTGAAATTTCACTATCATTCTAAAGGCCGAAATGGGGGTGCTGCGGACGTTTTCCCCCTGAATCATTACCATGCTACGCCAGGGGCTCTGTTCGAACTTGATGAGGATACTTGGCAGACGATGAACATGAAAGAAGGAACGAGAGGTGGCTATTATGAACCAAAGGAAGTTCTGGTTGTTAGAAAGAGTGGAGAACTTATCACGGCTCTGACCTACGTCGTTTGTGAGGATAAGATCAAACAGCAATACACGAAACCGAGTCCTGAATATGAACACTTGATTCGAAATGGTCTCCTTAATCGAGGTCTTCCAGACACTGGCCTTGTTCATTCAATGAATGATTCCTGGCAAGATCATGTGATTGAACATTTGTTTGTTTATGGTACATTGATGGGCGGTGAGGTTCGTCATGAAGAGCTGTTTCCATACATAGAGTCAAGAGTAAATGGGGTCACGAAAGGCGCTCTCTATGATTTGGATGATTATCCCGGAATGAAGAATGGAGAAGGCCTTGTTCACGGAGAATTAGTGAAAATGAATGATGTCGAATCCTGCTTGACCGATATGGATTCTATCGAAGGATTCTACGGATATGAAAGTAAAAACTCTCTGTATGAGCGAACGATTGTTCCGATTCAAACGAACGATGGCACAAAATGGGCCTGGACATACCTCTATTCTGGACACGTAGAGGAGAATAATCGGATAAAATCTGGCCGATGGAAACAGTGCTAGCACTGTGATTTTGGCTCCCAACACCTCTTTTCAAAACATCAGTTTAAAGGTAAAGATAAACGAATTTGAAATTAAGGTGAAAAAAAATGAGTAATAAAATATCAAGAATCGGATTTGTAGCGAGTATGTTGTCAGTTGTATTGTCCCTGTACATCTACTTTGTAAGTGGTGATAAAGAGTTAGGAATCTTCGTCGGTCTTTGGGCTCCAACATTAATTCTTGCAACAAAAGAAATTGAAACTATGCTTGAAAAGTAATCTTTACTCTTCTCCAGATTCAATCATCTTGTACAATTTTCTATAACCCGTAAGGTGCTTGTTGATGGATAAAATAGTGTCTGGTAACAAGAAAAAATACGGTACAGTAAACGTCTTCAATTTATCAGAATGGGGTCGCCCCTTTGCTCGGATCGCTGCCAAGTTTCTTGAAAAGAAACCCATATCGGTCATTCAAGTTACCAACATACACTTCCTGCTTTCATTATTTTGCGCATGGTTAATCCTAGAAGGTTATTTGCTGGAAAGTTGTTTTCTATTGGTCATTAAAGGCGTCATAGACGCAGTTGACGGTGAACTCGCTCGTATTCGCGAAAGGCCTTCGCATGTTGGCAGGTATTGGGATACTGTCTCTGATACGATTGGGCTCATCGCAGTGATGTGTGCTTTCGGTGTAGTCCTGGACTGGGAAATAGCCCTAACATCGATCATAATTCTTGCCACCTTGCTTCAATATTCATTATTCAATCATTTTTCAATATTGATGAGAACGCTGGGTTCTGGAGATTCAACGAGTCGAATCGACGAACGTATCCGTCCTGTGGCTCAACCTTGGGAGAGCCAAACTGCTGTGAATATTTTTCACACGATTTATGTTGTATTTTTCAGTTGGCAAGATAGCCTTGTGTCAAAGTTATCTGGAAAGGGATCTGAGAAATTACGATTTGAATTAACCGTATCCTCTTCCCTTGGTTATGGAATGCAATCCATTGTCATCTTTTTACTTGCCCTCACCCAGAATCTTAGCTACTTACCGCACTTAGTTTTGGGTGTGAATGGCTTCCTAGTAGTCCTGGTTCTTGTTCGAAGCCGTCTCAGATGAAACGTGCATCAATGGGTAAAACGTCGTTGTTATTCGATAAGCAGGGTGAACTAGATTGTTTCTGCGTAAAGATAGAACGTTATTGCACTAGCGATTGGTGAGAATAACGCACCTAGCGCTAATTGTCTTCTCTTCATTCGTAGTCCCATTAAACCAAGGAGTATTGCGGTTAAGATATTGAGAAGAATGCCTGCGGCTAAATAAATCAGAGCTTCTAAGCCTTGAGGATCAAATATTACCAATAGTATAGGTAAACCGGGAAAAATAGTCAAAGATGGAATAAGCAAACCAAACCACAAATCAAACCACGTACTCATAAAAGAATGTGAGGGGGTTTCCCATGAAAATTGCTGTTCACAATAAGGGCAATCAAATAACCCAATTAAGCCATCCTCTAATTCAATATCTTTCTCACAATGAGGGCATTGGATTGTGACCATGTTTGGCCTATCCATTACCGATGCATAACATTTGAGTAAGTATTAGTAAATGTCTTTATCCGACAAACAATCCTTCATCGGATTAAATTTTACCCAAAACCATTGATGCTTGATTTGCATTGGGCTTTGTTCTCGTAATGATGTTAACCTGTTTCTTGCTGATCTGAGATTTGTAGAGAAGGATTCCTAATGTCCCACAAACCGTTGGTGCAAAGAGCAACGGCATGAGTGCTGTTAGCTGTGTTGCGGCGATGATTGTGAGGCCTAAGAAGCCTAGAATACAACCTGCAGTACTGGCGGTTGAAAACTCTCTCTTTATGTCTGATAATGTTCTGTCCATGCCGATAACATCAGGTAAGCGAGTATATGACGCTATGTTTTCTTGGGTGCCAAAAGTGGTTTCTTTTGAAAAGAAATTGTATCAGTACCGAACCTTCTTTCGAGTAATGGTTCTCCAAATTCGCTGTAGTGGGTCATAATAGCGATCAACAACGCGTTCTTTGAGTTGAATTATTGCATCATCAGTGATCTGAATTCCGGCAGGACAAACCTCTGTGCAACATTTGGTGATGTTACAGTATTCGATTCCGAATTCTTTCTTTATCTCTGGAATACGGTCTTCTGTATCGAGGGGATGCATTTCATACTGCGCAAGTCGAACGAGGTTTCTTGGTCCAGCAAAGTCGTCAAACATCTCGTGATCTCTTAGTACGTGACATGTGTTGACACAAAGGAAACATTCGATACACTCACGGAAGTGTTGTACTCTGTCTGCTTCCATTTGATTGAACTTCCAATTCATTTCTTCAGGACCATTAATCGGAGCAATTTTCTGAGCAATATCGTAATTCCATTGAACATCTGTTACAAGATCTTTGATGTGTGGGAATGCCTTCATTGGACGAATTTCAATAGGTTGTCCTTCAGGTGTTTCTGCTACAACGTCACTCATACGGGTCATACACATCAAGCGTGGACGACCGTTAATTTCTGCTGAACAAGAACCACACTTTCCTGCTTTACAGTTCCAGCGAACGGCCATATCAGGTTCCTTTTCGTGTTGGATACGATGGATACAATCGAGAACAACCATTCCTTCATCGAGGGTGATTTCGTAATCTTCCATCGTTGTTTCTCCGTCTTCTCCACGAGCGACCTTGAATGACTGCTTTTTCCCTTTTAATGACATTACTTGCCACCTCCTGCTTGCTCTTCTGCCCGTTCAGCAATCATATCTTTAACTTCCTTGATTGCATCTTTGAGATCATCTCTCATCTCTTCTACAGGCTCTTGTCGAATCTTTACTTCTCCTTCTTCCATCCAGATGATGTTCAGAGTCTTGCCCCAATATTCATCCTCAGGGACAGGCATATCTTCGCGTGTATGTCCACCTCTGCTTTCCTCACGTGTGAGTGCAGCAAGAGCACATGCGATGGATACATCAGCCATATTGATCAGGTCGAGGGCTTGATGCCATCCAGAATTATAACGTCGAGATGTTCCTGGGAATGAAGCAAGGGCTCGCTTCTTGAAGTCATTAAGTTCTACAAGAGCTTCTTCAAGTTCCTTCTTGGTACGAATGATTCCAACTTTGTTTTGCATCAATTCTCTCATTTCGTCATATATGACTCCAGGGTTTTCTCCACCTTCCTTGTTAAGTGGTTGAATCATTTCTTCAATCGCTGCTTTGACTTGAGCATCATCGATAGAAGGTTGAGCCAAATCTTTGGAACGCTTTGAGGCGAATTCACCAGCACGCTTTCCAAAGGTAATGAGATCAGACAATGAGTTTCCACCAAGGCGGTTTGCACCGTGTAATCCACTTGCAGCTTCACCACAGGCATACAAACCCGGAACGGTTGATTCTTGAGTTTCTGCATTTACGAGGATACCCCCCATGACGTAGTGAGCCGTTGGACCGACTTCCATCTTGTCTTTTGTAATGTCAACACCAGCCAATTCCATAAATTGGTGATACATTGAAGGTAACTTCTTCTTGATGGCTTCTGGACCACGGTGAGAGATATCGAGGTACGCTCCTCCGTGTTCGGAACCTCTTCCTGCACCGACTTCAGCCTTGATCGCTTTAGCAACAACGTCTCGAGTTAGGAGTTCGGGTGGGCGACGAACAGTTGCAAGTTTTCCACTAACAACTTCTTCGACCCATTTATCGGATTCCTCGATTGTTTCTGCATGATCGCCCTTGAACATATCAGGGACATAATCGAACATGAAACGCTCTCCTTCACTGTTGGTAAGACGTCCACCTTCACCGCGGACACCTTCAGTAACGAGGATTCCGCGTACAGATGGAGGCCAAACCATACCAGTCGGATGGAATTGAATGAATTCCATGTCACGTAATTCAGCACCAGCCCACATTGCGAGAGCATGACCGTCTCCAGTGTATTCCCAGGAACCAGAGCACACACTCCAGCATCGAGTGATTCCACCAGTAGCGAGAATGACAGACTTTGCAGAGAAGGCATGGAATTCGCCGTCAACACGGGTGTATGCAACACAACCTGTGATTCTATCACCTTCTTTGAGAAGATGGCGAACAGTGTATTCCATGAAGATGTCAATGCCTTCGTGAATTCCACGTTCTTGCAGTGTACGAATGATTTCGAGTCCAGTTGAGTCTCCAACGTGAGCGAGTCGAGGGAATGTGTGTCCACCAAAGTTTCGCTGATTGATGAGTTGCTTTGGTGTACGGTCAAAGACAGCGCCCCACTGTTCGAGTTCACGTACACGGTCAGGAGCTTCCTTAGCATGGTATTCAGCCATACGCCAGTCAGCAAGCCACTTACTTCCTTTCATTGTGTCGTGGAAGTGAACCTTCCATCCATCACGAGGATCAGCGTTTTGCAAAGCAGCAGCACAACCACCTTCGGCCATGACAGTATGTGCTTTTCCAAGAAGAGATTTGGTAATAATTGCGGTCTTAGCGCCACTGCGTGCAGCTTCAATTGCAGCACGTAGTCCTGCTCCACCTGCACCTATGACAACGACGTCATATTCGTGTTTCACATATTCTTCGCTCATTTCTTCACCCCAATATTACGAAGGCCATGTCATTGATGTGCCCTTCAGCCACCGCAAGCGTCCACAAGTCGCCTAAGAATACGAACCCAAGACTGGTCCAGAACCAAAAGCCGTGTGATCGGTTGAATACGCTGATTTTCTTGAAGAGTTTTCCACGTAGAGCAGAGATGCCGCTAACCCAGCGATCCAAACTTCCACCAGCAAGGTGGCGCAGAGCGTGACATGATGTGACGTACATGGTCAACAAGAACGCTTCAGTCGCCATGATCAATGTACCAAAGGAGAATCCCCATCCCGCGTCAAAATGGAGTGTGTGCGTTACATCCCACCATTTGATGGCAATGATAATGATTGCAGCATAGAGGAAATATCTGTGAAGGTTATTGAAAATGAACAAGCGCTTTTCTCCACCATATCCAATTTTCTTGTTGATGTCAGGTTCGTCAACCCAACAAGCAGTAGGACTTGCAAAGAAGGTTCTGTAGTAGACTCGACGCATGTAGTAGCAGGTTCCACGGAAACCGAACGGAATCCAAAGGACAAGAATTGCAGCATTGACCCAACCTGGATGGTCCCACTCATTGAGTCCAAAAAGGTCCCACTCCAAGATGTTTGGAGAGAAAATAGGCGACATTACCTTGGAACCTTCAAGGTCGTAGGAGATACTGTCCGGGAAGATGATGAGTCGCCATGCTGTATAGACGAGCGCAGCAGTGAGTGCAATACCCATTGCAAGAGGTTGCGTCCACCATTTGTCTATTCGATCTGTTCGACCCAAGCCGTTGATAACTGGAAGTTTGATGCCTTCGCCCATTGAAGTTCACGCCCTCCCAGAATCTGGGA
>TARA_B110000459_G_scaffold201539_1_pt1 | contig 11028 bp, 10 predicted proteins | sample TARA_B110000459 | Tara Oceans TARA_B110000459 (sample SAMEA4398296) | marine metagenome | biome: Polar Biome; feature: [SRF] surface water layer (ENVO:00010504); material: water (ENVO:00002006), including particulate matter (ENVO:01000060) such as... | depth 5 m | reverse complement strand
CGGGACACATCATACTGATTAAGTAAAAAAGACAACTCTATCCCTTTGTTTTGAATAACTCAAATAACAAAAGATCTTTCATACTTAATGTTGAATACAAAATAAAATGACCTGATGGCTCTTGAAAATTTGCTAAATGAGTTTTACGAAAAAAATGTAATCCCTAAAGATGGTGGTGTTGACAACAAAACTTTTGAATTTAAAGTTTTTGGAATAAAGCTTCCGTTGCCTAATCCAAAATTTAGACATGAGTTATTGATTGTTTCGTGATTTAAGAGGGTGTAATATTATTAAAATGGCATTTAAACTTTTCTACTATATCAAGCGGTTTGGATACAATGCATTTCCAAATACTTTTTTTGAGCGCAATTATAGCCGTCTATTGGAATTTGAGAAACAATGTGATCAGGAGGAGATTCGTTTTAGACTCAATTATTATCTGAAGATCAATCAAAACTTTGTGGTCCCTTCTCATGGGGTTGCAATAAAAGACTTTAGAAGAACCAGGGGTACAGACTATTATCTTGATTTAAAAGATTTTTTGCACTATTTCCCTATTCGGGCCCGATTTGTTTATAAGTTCGGTGATGATACTGATGTGAATTCGTTTCCGACTTTAATTAAAGCAAGACCCATTTATGGTGAAAATGCCAATTCTGTTTTGTTTAAGCTCAATAAAAAAAGACATTTTAGATGGGTTAATGATTCCTATTCCTATTCTGAAAAGAAAAACAAATTGGTATGGAGGGGTGGGGCGTATAAGGCGTTGAGAAAAGGATTCGTTAAAAAATTATGGAACAATCCTCATTGTAATGTGGGTCAAACCAACAAGCCTATAGAAAATGTGCCGTGGCAGAAAGACTATCTCTCTATTGCTGAACAATTGCAATATAAGTTTGTGTTTTGTCCTGAAGGTAATGATGTGGCTACGAATTTAAAGTGGGCCATGTCTTCAAATTCTCTCTGCTTCATGCCTAAACCGATCTATGAAACCTGGTTTATGGAGGGGGTTTTAGAGCCCGATGTTCATTATGTGGAGCTAGCCAAAGATTATAGTGATGTTGAGGAGAAGATAAGTTATTACTCTAAGCATATAGTTGAAGCTGAAAAAATTATAGAAAATGCACACAAACACGTGGCTAGGTTTCAAAACAATGATTTAGAGGATCTACTTTGTATAAAGGTTCTCGAAGGGTATTTTAGGCTAGGGGGTAGTTAAGTTATTCTGTGTTAGATTAAAATCTTTTACCTCTTTTCTCAAGGTTCATTTTTTCCGATCAAATCCAATGTCTTTTTTAATGCCCATTCAAGCTGTGCTTCCTTTGTGAGTGCGGTGTTGTCAAGTATTAATGCATCTGAAACTTGTATAAGAGGGCTTTCTTCTCGGTTCGAATCCGCATAGTCTCTCTCTGATAGGTTTTTTGATACCTCTTCTAGTGTTTGCGTAATTCCTTTTAGCTGAAGCTCCATAAATCTTCTTTTCGCCCTGATTTCGGGGCTTGCCGTCACAAAAATCTTTAGCTGCGCATTTGGGAAAACAACAGATGCAATATCTCGCCCGTCCATTACGATTCCTCCATTATTACCTAACTCTTGTTGCTGAAGCACTAATTTTTGTCGAACCTTTTTAATTGTAGCAACCTGCGAGACAACACCTGCGACATGCGGCTTTCTAATTTCATCCTCGATGTTTTCGTCTCCTAGAAACAGACAGTTTTTTCCATTAACCACTCTAAAGTTTAGCCTTAATTCGTTAAGCGATTGGATGATTTCGGCTTCGTCTAGGTGTTCTCTAGAAACATAGCCTTGGCGGTATGAAAATAGCGCTACTCCTCGATACATGGCCCCTGAATCAATAAAGGAATACCCCAGCTTTAGTGCTAAAGCTTTTGCGAGCGTACTTTTTCCACAGGCAGAAAAACCATCAATGGCAATTGTAATTTGTTTTTTCATTGCATTCAAAATTAAGCATTGCTTTGAATTAATCGACCTGAAATGTTTTTCTTAAAAAACGTGCTGTTTCATTTTTAGATTCCTTGAGCAGCGCTTCAGGAGTTCCTTCAAATAGAATATAGCCGCCATTTTCACCTCCCTCTGGACCCAGATCTATAATGTGGTCAGCGCATTTAAAAACCTCTGTATTGTGTTCGATAACAAGTATGCTATGTCCTTGATTGATCAATGCGTTAAAGGCCAGGATCAGTTTTTCGATGTCATAAAAATGCAAGCCGGTGGTGGGTTCGTCAAAGATAAATAGGGTAGCGCCAAGCTTGTTGCCTTTTGCTAAAAATGAAGCCAGCTTAATTCGCTGCGCTTCGCCACCGCTCATGGTACTTGATGGCTGTCCTAATTTTAGATAGCCCAAACCAACATCTACGAGTGGCTGAATTTTATGAAGTATTTTGGATTCCAAGCGTCCAGGGTTGCTTCCAAAAAAAGATAGGGCATCCTCAAGGCTTGTTTCTAGTAGGTCATAAATAGACTTCTCTCTATATTGTACATCAAGTGTTTCTGTTTTATATCTCTTTCCTTTACAAGTCTCGCATTCTAGGTGAACATCAGCCATGAACTGCATTCCTACTGTAATTGTTCCTTCTCCCTCGCAATCTTCACACCTCCCGCCTTGAACATTAAAGGAGAAGAATCCTGGTTTGTATCCCCGGATTTGTGCAAGTTTTTGTCTAGAGTATAAATCACGGATTTCATCAAATGCTTTCACATAGGTAACTGGATTGCTTCGTGAAGATTTCCCTATTGGGTTTTGATCTATGAATTCAATATTCTGAATTGAATTTAGATCCCCTGAGATATTTGAGTAATCTCCTTGTGGGTCATTGCTGATTCCTTTTGTCTTCCGTAGTGCGGGATATAAGACATCTCCGATTAGAGATGATTTTCCTGATCCAGAGACTCCCGTTACGCAAGTGAGGCAATTGAGCGGGATATCAACACTAACGTTTTTTAGATTGAACTGTTTTGCTCCTTCAATTGTAATCTTGTGCTTCCATTTTCTTCGGTTTTCAGGTATTGGAATGCATTCCTTTCCTGTAAGGTAGGCAGCAGTCAGGCTATTTTTTGATTTGTAAAGCTCTTTGAATGTTCCGTTGAATATAATCTCTCCACCAAAAACCCCTGCTTTAGGGCCAATATCAATGATGCGGTCTGCAGCTCGCATTATTTCCTCTTCATGCTCCACAACCACTACAGTGTTTCCTAGCTCCTGAAGTCGTTTCAGGACGCCTATTAGGTTTTCTGTGTCTTTGGGATGTAATCCTATAGAGGGTTCATCTAAAATGTATATGGACCCGACAAGGGAGCTCCCTAGTGATGTTGCCAAGTGAATTCTTTGTGATTCTCCACCCGACAAGGTGTTTGCTTGTCTATTGAGTGTAAGATATCCAAGGCCTACTTCACAGAGATATCTTAGTCTATTGGTGATTTCAGGTAAGATTCTTTTGCTAACGCTACTATCATTAAAATTATCTTCTAGATTCTTAAAAAAGGAAAGGCATTGGTTTACGGGCATGAGAACCAATTCTTGAATTGATTTACCATCTATTTTTACATATACTGCATCTCCGCGTAACCGAGTTCCAAGACATTCGTTGCAGGTGGTTCTACCTCGGTACCTTGAAAGCATAACGCGATACTGTATTTTGTAGGTTTGTCTTTCAATATCTTTAAAGAAGTCATGCAGACCCATAAAATGCTTATTTCCATTCCATAGAAGGGCGTATTGCTCGGGGGTTAAATCATGAACAGGTCGGTGTACAGGGAAATCAAACGAATCGGCGGCATAGATCAGCTTGTTTAGAAATTTACCCATCACCTCTCCTCTCCATGGAGCGATGGCTCCCTCGTAAACACTCATGGTACTGTTAGGAATCACGAGCTTTTCGTCAATGCCTAATATTTTACCAAACCCCTCACAAGTTTTACAAGCTCCGAAAGGGTTGTTGAAGGCAAAGAAATGTACGTTGGGTTCCTGGAATGACTGAGCACTGGCTTCAAATCTTTTCGAAAATGTGGTTAGCGCATTGCTTGATGGATCTAATAACAAGCAATACCCATCTCCTTCTTCAAATGACATATCGATAGAATCGGCAAATCGGCCTAAATTACTTTCTTCAGTGAAGTCGCAAACAATGCGGTCAATAACAAGATAAGGCTGGTCTTTTTTTGCAAAATCATAAACTGATATATTTATAAACTGATTATTTATATATAGTCTTTTAAAGCCTTGTTTATGAAGTAGTTCTATTTTTTCTTTACTTGGTTTTGTAATGGGAGATAGGATGGCTATTTTTTGATCTTTCGCCAAGCCTTTAAGATGGGCTATAACATCACTTGTGGTGTGCTTTGTTACTGGTTCATTGGTCTTTGGGTCAAAGGTAATTCCCGTTCTTGCAAAGAGCAATTTTAGGTAATCATAGATCTCCGTGGTCGTTCCAATGGTTGACCGAGGATTGTTAGAGCTTACTTTTTGTTGGATCGCAATTGATGGTGCAACACCCTTCATGGAGTCCATGTTCGGCTTATCGAGCTTGCCTAAAAATTGTCTTGCATAGGATGACATACTTTCAATAAAACGTCTTTGTCCTTCTGCAAATAAGGTGTCAAAAGCCAATGAGGTCTTTCCAGAACCAGAAACACCTGTGATGACCGTAAAAGAGCCATGGGGTATCTCCACATCTATGTTTTTTAGATTGTGAACACGTGCTCCTTTTATCACTATGGATTCATTCATACTACAAAAATAACAGATGAAGGCTAAGGGGGTTCGAAAGTCCGTTAAATATTATATGTATTTTTGATTGAAACATGAAGTATATGACTGAAAATACTAGGCAGCCGAACTATTTAGAATCATTTGTTCCCGTAATTATTTTAATTGGCTTACTTGCTTTTAATGTCTATGTTTTTGATGACGCCACGGGTGGGCCGAATCAGATTGCATTGCTATTTGGAGCCGTAATCGCTGCTGCCATTGGAATTCGTCAAGGTTTTAAATGGAAAGCAATCCAAGATGGTATGATCAATAGTATTAAGTCTGCATTGGGCGCAGTTCTTATTCTTCTGGTAATTGGAGCGCTTAGTGGAACTTGGATGGTCTCTGGTGTTGTTCCTACGATGATTTATTATGGTTTAGATATTTTAAGCCCTAGATTTTTTCTATTCGCAACATGCATCATCTGCGCAATTGTCGCACTTGCCACAGGTAGTTCTTGGAGTACAATAGGTACTGTTGGTCTTGCTTTACTTGGGATAGGAAGTGTTATGGGGATCAGTGAGGGAATGATTGTGGGGGCTATTATTTCAGGTGCCTATTTTGGAGATAAAATGTCTCCTTTATCAGATACTACCAACCTTGCGCCAGCAATGGCAGGTACTGATTTATTTACCCACATTCGCTATATGACCTATACTACGGTTCCAACACTTATTATTACGCTTATCATATTTTTGTTTTTGGGTCTTTCATTGGATTCTAAAGTTGATCTTGCTGGAATTGAGAGCATGCAAGGAACATTAAGTCAGACATTTTTGATTTCACCATGGTTGTTTCTTGTTCCTGCAGTAGTTATAGGCCTAATTATGCTCAAGGTAGATGCATTGCCTGCATTGTTTTTTGGGGCAATAGCGGGAGGAATCGCTGCTATTATAGCCCAACCGAATGTTGTAAATGAGCTTTCAGGAATTACGGATAATTATTTCATGTCTTCTTACCAAACCTTTTTTAATGTCATTGCAGACAAGACTCAAATTGATACTGGTGTCAATGAGGTCAATGAATTGATAGGGACAAAAGGAATGAAGGGAATGCTCAATACTATTTGGCTGGTTCTTTGCTCAATGTGCTTCGGTGGAGCCATGGAGGTGACAGGAATGCTTAAAAAAATCACATCTAGTTTTATAAGTAGTGTCGAGTCAGGAGGGTCCTTGATTGCCAAAACGGCCGGTACTTGTATCTTTTTTAATGCGACTACATCTGACCAGTATTTAGCGATTGTAGTGCCTGGTAGAATGTTCTCTAAAGAATTTGAGGACAGGGGTTTAAAGCCTGAGAATTTAAGTAGAACTTTAGAAGATTCGGGCACTGTGACTTCCCCTTTAATTCCTTGGAATACTTGCGGTGCGTATCATGCAGGAGTGCTGGGTGTTGCAACAGGAACTTATTGGATGTTCTGCTTCTTTAATCTGATTAGTCCTGTAATGACAATCCTCTATGGTTTTTTAAATATTCGAATCAGAAGGTATTCAAAAGAAGAAATGGAAGCGATTAAATTGGAGCAGTCTAGGAAAGTTTAAGCGCTCTTTCTATGCCGTCAATGAGTGCATGAATCACTTTGATATGGATTTCTTGGACACGGTCTGCAAAGTCAGTATGTGGTGCACGAATTTCGATCGAGGCTAAATCTGCCAAAAGCCCTCCATCTTTTCCTGTTAAGACAATGGTATTGATGCCTTTATTCTTTGCTGCTTCCACGGCGCGAATTACATTATTAGAGTTTCCTGATGTGGAAATCCCAAGTAAAACATCTCCTTTATTACCAATAGCTTCTACGTATCTTGAAAAGATAAATTCGTATCCGTAATCGTTGGCTACACAGGAAATATGGCTTGGGTCGGAAATAGAAACAGCTGCAAGTGCTTTTCGATCGTTTCTAAAGCGTCCACTAAGCTCTTCTGCGAAGTGCATCGAATCACACATGGAGCCACCATTTCCACAACTAATGATTTTGTGCCCATTGTTTAGTGCTTCAACCATCGAATGAATCGCTTTCTCTATTGAAGCCATATTGGCTTCATTATTGAATTTATTCAAAACCTCAGCGGCTTCGTCGAAATGCTTTTGTATTGCTTCTTTGCTCATAGTGTTTCTTGGTATAAAGGTAAGTAATATAGACTGAAAGAACGTTTATTTGTTTTGTATCTTTGTTTTATGCGTAATCAAAATCTATTCAATGATAAAGTCGTTTGGCTAACTGGAGCGAGCTCTGGTATCGGAAAGGAGCTGAGTATTCAACTTGCCGGACTCGGTGCCAAGTTGGTTTTATCTTCGCGTAAAGAACCTCTTTTAGAAAGTTTAAAGAACGATCTTATAAATCACGATGAGCATATGGTTTTGCCAATGGACCTTTCAGCGCCGGATGGGTTCGAGGCACTTCGGAATAAGGTTCTCGATCGCTATGGATGCATTGATTTTCTTATTCAGAATGGAGGAATTAGTCAGCGTGGTACGGCAGCAGACTCTTCTGAAGAAGTGATCAGAAAGATTATGGAAGTGAATTTTTTCGGTAATGTACTTTTGACTAAGCTCGTCCTACCTGAGCTCCGTAAAAGTAAAGGTCATATTTTAGTTATTAGTAGTATTGCAGGTAAGTTTGGTTTCTTTTTACGATCGAGTTATAGTGCTTCTAAGCATGCGCTTCATGGGTATTATGAATCTCTAGCTTTAGAAGAGGAAGACAATGGTATTTCCGTTACGATTGCTTGTCCAGGGAAAATTAATACACCTATTTCGACTAACGCCTTGGAGGTAGATGGGCAGAAACATGGGCAAATGGATCACAATCAAGAAACAGGAATGCCTGTAGGAGTTTGTGTTTCGCAATTGTTAAAAGCGTTATCGAAAAAGAAAAGAGAGGTTTTGATTGGGAATAAAGAAATTAAGGCGGTGACCTTGAAAAGATTTTTACCTGCTTTATTTTGGAGAATCATTAAGAAGCAATCTGCTACTTAAGTGCATAAAAAAAGCCATCAAATCTTGATGGCCTTTAAAAAAATCTAGTTAATTCTTAGTTAACACTTGACGATAAGTCAGCACCTGCTTTGAATTTCACTGTGTTTTTTGCTGCGATTTGGATAACTGCACCTGTTTTAGGGTTACGTCCAGCTCTTGCAGCACGGTTTGTGATAGAAAAAGAACCAAAACCTACTAAAGAAATTCTGTCTTGTTTTTTCAATGCACCAGTTGTAGCGCTTACAAATGCATCTAATGCTTTCTTTGCGTCAGCTTTAGATAATCCAGCGCCACTTGCCATCGCGTCAATTAATTCTGCTTTGTTCATAATGAGTTGTTTTAAATAATTAATAAATATTTATCACAACAAATATATCCGAATATCAATGGCAGTCATGGTTTGGGGTGGAAAATATGCCGAAAATGTTGATAAGTGACGTATTTTGTTAATAAACTAGACTAAATTCCTTGTAAAACAGTGGGTTATTGTTATTTATACCTATTGTTATTGAGTAATTCCATAAATTTTGCTTCTAATTTCTAGTTTATTGAACTAAAATAGTTCTCTATTTGTTAATTTGGTCAAAGATGAAAGCAGTTGTTATAGGTTCGGGAATAGGGGGGATGGCTTCAGCTATTCGATTGGCGTCTTTGGGTTTTGAGACAGATGTTTTTGAGCAGAACCCTTTTTATGGCGGTAAAATAAATTCTAAGAAAATTGGTTCTTATCGTTTCGATAGAGGTCCTTCTGTTTTTACAGAGCCTCATTTAGTAGATGAACTCTTGGATATATCTAAGGGAACTAAGATTCATTTTGATTGCCACAAGCTTGATGTTTCATGTTGTTATTTTTTTGAAGATGGAAAACGTCTTGCATTACCTGTAGGAAAAGAGGCTGTCGCAGCTTGTTTGAGTAAGGAGCTAGGAGAAGACCAGGATCACATTAAAAAGCTCTTGAATCGTCTTGAGTTAAATTACAAAGCTGTTTACCCTGTTTTCATAAAGGTGTCTCTACATAGATTAAAACAGTGGCTAAATATAAACGTGTTTAAAGCGATCGCTCGGATTCCTTTTTATGGCTTGTTCTCTTCCATGAATACAGTAAATCGCAAAAATTTCGAAAATCCAAAAACAACGCAGATTTTCAATCGTTTTGCAACCTATAATGGGAGTAGCCCTTTTAAAAGTCCAGGGATGTTCAATATCATCTCTCATTTAGAGCTGAATATAGGACCGTACATGCCTATAGGGGGTATGGTTTCCATAAGTGATGCTGTCTATCAGAAAGCTATTGATATGGGTGTCCGTTTTCATTTTAATACACGTGTTGCGCAAATTTTATATTCATCGGGTCGGGTAAATGGGGTAGCCCTCTCAAATAAAGAGATTCCTTGTGACTTGGTTACAAGCAATATGGATGTACACTTTACTTATGAAAAGCTTTTGCCTGGCCTCAAGGGGCCAATTAAGATATTGAATCAGGAGAAATCAACTTCTGCAATTGTATTTTATTGGGGCATTAAAAAGTCATTTGAGAAATTAGACGTTCATAATATATTCTTTTCAAAGGCGTACGAAAGTGAATTTGACCACCTTTTCAATAAAAAAACGCTTATTGATGATCCTACTGTCTACGTTCATATCTCTTCTAAGCTTGAGCGTTCAGATGCCCCCGAGGGTTGTGAGAATTGGTTTGTTATGGTGAACGCTCCGATTGATTCAGGACAGGATTGGGAATCACAAAAGCAAAAGCTAAGATTAAATGTACTCAAGAAGCTCAACCGAATTCTTAAAGAAGATCTTGAAACTTTAATCGAGGTCGAGGAGAATATTGACCCTATCATGATGGAGCATATGTATTCTGGGAAAAATGGTTCAATTTATGGTAATGCTTCAAACACCATGATGTCCTCGTTTTATCGCCATCCCAATTTCTCTCCAATTATTAAGGGGCTCTATTTCTCGGGGGTAACGGTCCATCCTGGAGGAGGGATTCCATTGGCTTTAAATAGTGCTGCGATTGTCGAAAAGTGCGTTCGTAGAGATTTCTCTATTTCTTGATTTTGGCTGGATTTATTTCTAAAACATTCCTATTGAAAGACATTATTTTTCTCGCACTCTCCATAAAGATCTTCATTTTTGATAGATGTGCAGGGTTTTTAATTTGTTTTATGGCAGGGTAGCTCGAGCATGGAAGTACTTCAAATAATTTTTTGTTTAATCGTGTTGGTTTGTTGACCCAAACTAGATGGTAGCCCGCATTTTTGATTTTTAAGGCCTCATTTTTCTTTTCAAGCTCAATTTCTAGGATCATACCCCCATCAGTGTTGATACTTGCTTGATTTGAAACGAAATTACCGAGAGAATATGCAACAAGTTGGTCTTTTTCTTTATTCCATTCTACTTTCTGAAGGACATGTGGATGGCTGCCTATGATTATGTTTACACCGTTTCGCAACAAAAACTCCGCTATTTTTATTTGGTATTTGTTAGGTGCGGTTTGGTATTCTTTCCCCCAATGAACTATGGCAATCAAACCATCAAGGCTTTCGTTTTTACTTTGCTCAATATCAAGGCGTATTTGATTGGTGTCGATATAGTTAACATTGGTCGGCTGAGGTGCTTTTAAACCATTTGTACCATAGGTGTAGTTCAATAGACCGATTCTTAAGTCGTTTTTACGAAGAATGAGAAGGTTTCGAAGTTTGCGATCTAAAGCATTCATGTAGGTTCCGTTATGGGGGATTTGAAGTCTATCTAGTACCTTAATTGTTCTTTTGATACCGTTCCCTCCACGGTCACAGGAATGGTTGTTAGAGGTAACCAAAATGTCGATTCCATTTTCCTTACATGCCTCAGCGAGTGCATCTGGAGATGAAAACTGAGGATAGCCACTATATGGAGGTCCCGCTAAGGTTACTTCAAGATTCGCTATTGCAAAGTCTGGTTTTGAGATGATTTCTCTGAGCTCAGAGAATACAGCATCATAGCTGTAGTCATTCTTACTAGGGTCAAATGCGGCTTCTATTTGGCTTCCATGTCCCATGATGTCTCCTATGAACAAAAGAGACATAGTGCTTTGCCCAAAAGTAATGGAACATGTTAAAAAGAATATATAGGGAAGGGCCTTCATACAGTTAAATATGCATTGAAAGTACTATTTTCGTGCTACATTAAATGTCTAAGCTGATTTTTTTTAATTATAGTTCATGAAGGAAAGTATTTGTAAAGAAGATCTACTCGAGGAATTGCACAAGTCCATTCACCGTAGAATCCTTGAAGCT